>OLNC01000103.1_pt1 | contig 105079 bp, 85 predicted proteins | sample 1672011 | NCBI WGS metagenome assembly OLNC01 (sample SAMEA3136636, study PRJEB25190) | human gut metagenome | biome: human gut; feature: human-associated habitat; material: faeces | place: Austria | collected 2013
TGCGGACAAACGGTTTTCAAGACCGCCTCGTTATGACCACTTCGATATCTCTCCAATTGTAATGCGTTTCGAACCAACGCAAGAATGATTATACATAGAAACCTATACCTTGTCAACAAGTTTTTTCACTTTTTTTACATTTTTTTCATATAGTGATGATGCCAGGGGCAAAAGCCCGAAACCACGATGTGTTTGCACAGGAGCGGTTTTATGGCTTAATGCCCCGCCCCGATATGAGCATAATAGTGGATCGCCCGCTTCACGATATGCGAATAGATTCTTATTCTGCGTTCAAAAAGGCTTCCGCAACAACCATATCTTCCGGCGTAGTGATCTTGATATTGTCATAACTTCCTTCATACAACTTTACCGGTGTACACAGCATTGTCTCTACTACCATAGCATCATCGGTAATCTGAACAGCAGGCATATTCTGATACATCTGCTCATAGGCACCACGGATCAATGTATATTCAAATACTTGTGGTGTCTGTATTATCCATGTATATTTTCTCTCTGGTGTCCCTGTGACAAACCCCTGCTCATTAATCAGCTTAATGGTATCCTTGCTGGGCATTCCTGCTGCACAGGCATGATATTGTTCTACGGTATTCCGGGCGCGGCACAGAAGTGCATTATCGATAAACGGCCGCGCGCCATCATGAATATAAACATAATCAGCACCTTCCAATGCGCAGATTCCCCGATACACCGAGTCATAGCGCTCTTTTCCGCCTGCAATGACATGAGAAACTTTCTGAAATCCATAGTGTTCCACAATTTCCTTTTGGCAATATTCCTCCTGTCCCACACCAGTCACCAGCACAATTTCATCTATGAAACTCTCTTCAAATGCTTTGAGTGCATAGTACAGCACAGGTTTTCCCTTTAAACTCAGGTATTGCTTGGGGACATCACACTTCATGCGTGATCCTTTTCCTGCTGCCAGTACAATGGCGGCATGCCGTTTCCATTCTTTCATTTTATCGTTCTCCCAGTTTTAGATTCGGGACTGCATTCAGATCCCATCCATGACGGGTTCCTGCCATATACTCATAGTATGCTGCCGCACCGATCATTGCCGCATTATCTGTACAGAGAATCGGTGACGGATGATAAAATGAGATGCCTCTCTTTTCACAGGCTGCACGCATGCCTTCCCGCAGTACACTGTTGGATGCCACACCACCTGCAATCGCCAACTTGTTAATTTCAAATGTTTCTGCTGCATGCATCGCATGTGCGATCAGAACATCTGTCACAGCTTTCTGGAATGAGGCTGCAATATCTGCCGGCACGATTTCAATATTTTTCATTTTACATCCATTGATATAGTTTAATACAGCTGATTTTACTCCACTGAAACTAAAGTCATACGGATTATCGTTGACTCTTGCTTTCGGGAATGGAATTGACATTGGATCACCATCCCGTGCTGCCTTTTCTATTTTCGGACCACCCGGATACCCCAGTCCAATTGCACGGGCCACTTTGTCAAAAGCCTCTCCGGCCGCATCATCTCTGGTTCTGCCAAGAATCTCATATTTACCATAATCTGATACTTTTACAAGGTGGGTATGACCGCCGGATACCACCAAACACAAAAATGGCGGCTCCAGATCTTTATTTTCTATATAATTGGCACTGATATGTCCCTCAATGTGATGAACACCAACCAGTGGGATTTTTTTCGCATAGCTGATTGCCTTTGCTGCCGCCACACCTACCAGAAGAGCCCCCACCAGCCCTGGTCCATAGGTGACACCGATAGCATCAATGTCATCCAGGCTCACATGTGCTTCATCCAGTGCTTCCTGAATGACCTGATTAATCTTTTCAATGTGCTTTCTGGATGCAATCTCCGGAACTACACCTCCATATAATGTATGTAATGCAATCTGTGATGAAATCACATTGGACAATACTTCTCTGCCATTTTTGACTACAGCAGCCGCTGTCTCATCACAGGAGCTTTCTATTGCAAGAATCAAAATATCTTTTTCTGCCATAATATTCTCCCATCTGCCGCATCTGATACGACACTTTTATCTGTTTATCCTTTTATCTGTTTATCTAACAGACGCCCTGTCTCTCCATCTGACCATGATCAGTTTTCTTCAAATTCCAGTTCTATGCTGCGGCCGTCTTTTCCAAGGGATGCCTCCGGAAAAATTTTGCGCACTTCGTCCATATAGCTTTCTGCTTTCGTCAGGGATGGGCTGAAATGGGTCAGCCACATAGCTCTGGCTTCTGCACTTTTTGCCAGATTTGCAGCCTCATAAAAAGTCATATGCTTGTACTGACGAGCCTTTGCCTCTTTCTCTTTCTCTGCATACATGCCCTCACAGATAAAGAGATCCGCCTGCTTCGCACATTCTGCGATTACCGGTACCGGGCGCGTATCGGTACAGTACGTCAGCTTGATTCCTTTTCGCTGCGGACCAAGAACCATATCCGGTGTCAAGACGCGGCCTCCATCCTCAATCACCTCACCCTTCTGCAGACGGCTCCAGTATTTCTGCGGAATCTCCTGGTCACGGGCGCGTTCTACATCAAATCTGCCCTGCCGTTTGATCTCCAGCGTATAACCATAACAAAGTACATTATGGTTTACCCGGAACGCATGGATGCAGTATCCATTCATCTCAAAATCCTGTTCACGCTCCGTAATCTCATGATATTCGATTGAGAACGGCAGTTCCGGTGCGATGATCCGCAATGCGTTTACCACACGTTCCAATCCTTTCGGACCGATCATGTGAACCGGTCTGGTACGCTCTGCATTTCCAAGGGTCAGCAAAAGACCCGGCAGTCCGCTGATATGGTCTGCATGATAATGAGTAAAACAGATCACATCCAGGTCATGTACACTCCAGCCTTTTTCCCGGATTGCCACCTGCGTGCCCTCACCGCAGTCAATGAGCAGATTACTTCCATTATATCGCGTCATCAACGCAGTTAATTTTCGGTACGGAAGCGGCATCATACCACCGGTACCAAGTAAACATACATCTAACATTCAAATATTTCCGTCCTTTCCACGGTTTGCGGCGGAATCCGAAACTGTGCGATCCACTGTTCCATGCAAAATTCACAGATATCCGCCGTCTGCCTGGTTCCATCTTTGCCGGAAAAATATCCCCAGGTCTTCTCAAAGTGAAAAAAGTCTTCCGTTTCCCGGCTATATCCCTCCGGAATCTTTTTTCCACAGCAATTACAATATAATATACCTGCCTCTCTCACGCTTTTATCCTCCGTGTCAGATCACAACACATGACAATGGCATGCTCTGTCGGTTTTCGATAAAAATTCTTGCGAAGCCCACAGGACTCAAATCCATGTTTCTCATACAGTTGCTGTGCGGGAATGTTGCTCTGTCGCACTTCCAGATAGATTTTCTCTGCTCCACGCTTCTGTGCTTCCATAAAAACAGTATCTAAAATAGCATCTGCAATCCCTTGTTTTCGACACTCCGGCCGCACAGCCACATTTGTAATCTCTCCTTCATCCAGAGACAGATAAATGCCACAATATCCCACCGGAACCTGCTGTGTATCCTCTGCCACCATCAACAATGCCTCCGGCTGTTTCAGAGCATCGGAAAATGCCTGTTCACTCCACGGTTCTGAGAAACATTCCGCTTCGAGAAGTGCCACCGAAGGAACATCCTCCAGCCGCATCTCACGAACTATCCGTTTTTCTTCTCCTGTCTTCATACTTTTGGAAACGTCCTCATCACATTTCAACGTATTTTCTTCACATTTTTCCATATTTTTCAAAATGTTACTCATACTATGCCCCGGTATGCTGCTTTTCTAACATTTCCTGACGTTCCCGCTCTGCCTGGGACAGACGCAGATAGTCCGGACAGTGTTCTGCCGCTGTCTCAAATCTGCCTTCTTTTGCATACTGAAGGCCCAGCCATGCCACAGCACCCGCACGCTGCTTGTTCATATGTGCCGGTGCATAATCATACTGCACCTGACAGTTTTCTTCTATATAGTCGCGGAATACCGCCACACCGTCACCCAAAAAGGTCACCGGTTTTCCGATCTCATTAATCTGTGCCACGATATCGCTGATGCCGACGGCACATTGCTGCTGAATGGTCTGCAGCTCTCCGTTTTTAAATTTATAAATACCGGTATAGGTCTGCCGGCGTCTCGCATCCATCAATGGACAGATCAGTGCCTGATGTCCCCAAAGATTACAGGCAAGGGCGTCCACAGTCGGAATATGGATCAGTGGTTTATCCAAGGCCAGCCCCAGCCCTTTAGCAGTTGCAGAACCAATACGAAGTCCGGTAAAAGATCCCGGTCCTGCTGCTACTGCAATGGCATCAATGCTGTTCAGATCCAGATCGATCATTTTTGCCACTTCATCCAACATCGGAAGCAGTGTCTGTGAATGTGTTTTTTTATAATTTACCGTATACTCGCCCAGCATGTTGTCATCTTCCACAAGAGCCACACTGGCTACGAGTCCGGAACTGTCTAAGGCTAAAATTTTCATGCGCGATGCACCTCCCTGATGGTTATTGTACGATAGTCAAAGCCTTTTTCCAGATCTTTTTCAATCTGTACTTCCTGGTAATCCTGTGGCAGAATCTCTTCGATCAGGTTCGCCCACTCGATCATGGTGACACCGCTGCCATAGAAATAATCCTCATAACCGATCTCATCCATCTCCTCGATATCACCAATCCGATATACATCAAAATGATAAAACGGAAGTCTTCCTTCCTCATACACCTGCACAATGGTAAAAGTCGGGCTGCTGATGGGTTCTGTAATCCCGAGTCCATCTGCAAATCCCTGGGTAAATACCGTTTTTCCCACACCGAGATCACCGATCAATGTCAGAACATCCCCCGGTTTTGCTTCACTACCCAGCTTTTTTCCCAATGCATAGGTCTCTTCTGCTGAAAATGTCTCTATCTTCATATATCTGTTTCCTCGTCTGATTTATTTATCTGCTTTTATCTTCATAGTCAGTGCAATCCGTTTCTTTGCCACATCCACGCTAATCACCTGAACATCTACGATATCACCGACGGATACTGCTTCCAGCGGATGTTTGATAAAACGGTCACAGATCTGTGAAATATGCACCAGACCGTCCTGATGAACACCTATATCTACGAATGCGCCAAAATCAATGACATTCCGCACCGTTCCCTTTAAGATCATCCCCGGTTTCAGGTCTTTCATCTCAAGGACATCCGTGCGCAGGATTGGTTTTGGCATGTCCTCACGCGGATCTCTGCCTGGTTTTTCCAGTTCCCCGACAATATCCCGCAGAGTCAGTTCACCGGTTCCAAGCTCCTCCGCCAGTTTTTTATAATCACGGATTTTTTTATGCAATCCCGGAACCGCACCTTTTTTCAGTTCATCTTTCGAGTAACCAAGCTGTTTTAACAATGCTTCTGCCACTCCATAGCTCTCCGGATGGACGCTTGTGGCATCCAGCGGCTGCGTACTCTCACTGATGCGCAGGAATCCCGCACACTGCTCAAAAGCCTTCGGTCCCAGTTTTGCTACTTTCAACAATTCTTTTCGATTCTTAAATATACCATTTTCTTCCCGGTATGCAACAATATTTTTTGCAATTGTTTTGTTAATGCCGGATACATGCTCCAACAATGGCACAGATGCAGTGTTCAGATCCACACCTACTTTATTGACACAGTCTTCCACAACGCCTTCCAGTGCCTCACTCAGACGCTTCTGGTTCATATCATGCTGATACTGGCCAACACCAATGGATTTTGGATCGATCTTTACCAATTCTGCCAGCGGATCCTGCAGTCTCCGGGCAATAGATGCGGCACTTCTCTGTCCTACGTCAAAATTCGGAAATTCTTCCGTAGCAAGCTTGCTGGCTGAATATACGCTGGCCCCCGCCTCATTTACGATCACATACTGTACCGGAGTTGAGAGTTCCTTCAACAGTTCCACAATCACCTGCTCTGATTCTCTGGAAGCAGTTCCGTTTCCTACCGAAATCAGGGTAATATGATATTTTGCGATCAGTTTTTTCAAAACAGCCTTCGCCTCTGCAACTTTGTTCTGTGGTGCTGTCGGGAAGATCACTACGGTGTCCAGCACTTTTCCCGTGGCATCTACCACAGCAAGTTTACACCCGGTACGGAACGCCGGATCCCAGCCAAGTACTACCTGACCGCGGATTGGCGGCTGCATCAGCAGCTGCTCCAGATTTTTTCCAAAGACACGGATCGCACCCTCCTGTGCGGACTCTGTCAGTGCATTGCGGATTTCCCGTTCAATAGCCGGTGCGATCAGTCGCTCATAACTGTCCGCCACAGCCGCTTTTAAATATGGTGTTGTATATGGATTATCCCTGTGCAGCGTTTTTTTCTCCAGATAACGGATGATTTCATCCTCCGGAGCCTCCAGTTTTACCGTCAGCACTTTTTCCTTTTCTCCACGATTTAATGCCAGAATCCGATGTCCGGCCAGTTTTGCCACAGGCTCTTCAAAATCATAATACATCTCGTATACAGATTCTGTCTCTTTATCCTTCGCACCGGAAGTCAGAGTGCCTTTTTTCATAGTTTTCTCACGGATATAGCTCCGATAATCTGCCTCATCCGCGATAGCTTCCGCTACAATGTCCATGGCTCCCTGAAGTGCATCCTCCGCCTTCGCCACACCTTTTTCCTCTGAAATGTAGCCTGCGGCCTCTTCCAGCGCCGGATGATCCAGCTTCTGCAGTAACAATACGTTCGCCAGCGGTTCCAGTCCACGCTCCTTGGCAATGGTGGCACGAGTGCGGCGTTTCGGGCGATACGGGCGATACAGATCATCCACTGTCACCAGTGTCTCCGCTGCCAGAATCTGCTGTTTTAATGCATCCGTCAGCTTACCCTGTTCCTCAATAGAAGAAATGACCTGTTCCTTCTTTTCCTCCAGGTTTCGCAGATAATTCAACCGTTCATATAGATTTCTGAGCACTTCATCGTTCAGTGCTCCGGTTGCTTCCTTTCGATAACGGGAAATAAACGGAATCGTATTACCCTCATCGATTAATTTGACAGCTGCCTGTGCCTGTCCCGGTCGTATCTGTAATTCTTCTGCAAGTTTTCTGATAATATCCATATATCTAACTTTCCTTTCTTAAACGGCTATAGTGTATCATACATTCTTCCGGTTGTCATTTTCTGATGCACATGTTAGAATCATTGTCTAAAGGAGGCACAAAAACATGTATGAACAAAATGAAAATCCATGGAACGATCCTCAAGATTCGCAGAGTCAGCAGGAAATGTACCATCGCAATCCCGAACCGGGAAATGCATCCAACGGTTTGGCTGTCGCTGCCCTGATCTGTTCCGTTCTCAGTATTGTATCTGTTTGTTGTCTGTACGGTGCATTTGTCTTTGGCGGTCTTGCAATCATTTTTGCACTGCTTTCCAGAGGCGCCCGAAAAAAGACATACGGAGCTGCACGCACCGCCCTGCTCATGGGAACTGCCGGTGTCCTGATCAGCGTAGTCATCACCATCGGAAGTTTCATTACTGTCAGCCGTCAGTATGGTGGTTTTGACAAATTTCTGGAGCGTTATACTTACACTCTGGAACAAAATTTCGGTATCGACCTGGATCCAGGCAGCGATAATTCCGGCACCGACAATGGTTCCAACGGAACTTCCATCTTTGACAATAATGGTTCCGGAGACTATTTATAAAAACGGTTCCACACCTGTTTTTATATAAAACAGATTTTTTACTACAAAATGAATGAACACGATAACAAGGGCGGCATACACCCATGTGTCACGGTATTTCATGCCGATGGGAAGCCGGTGTCCGCTGATGCGGTCTATGGTCTGGCTGATCATAAACCAGGCAAATACGACTGCTGCATAAAATATCATCGGAAAATCCACCGCACTCACGAAAATTTTCCCGGAAAGCAATGCCCGAAGACTTCGGGTTCCGCCGCATCCCGGGCAAAAATAACCCGTCAGCGTATAAAATACACACGGGCGCGTTCCAAAGGACAGGACAAAATGCGGAAACAGCACCTTTTTTGCAATTTTCCACACACAAAGGATGAACAAAAAAATCCATCCACAACGATATAATCTTGTCTCCAGCATTGGTTCTGATTCTTTCATTTTTGCTTTCTCCTTGTTCTCACACTATTTTAACAGATTGGAGCATGATATCAATATGAAATCTTTTGCAGATTTAAAAGCAAATGCCAGAAGTGCTTTGCTTGGACGTTACAGTGTGCTCATTGGTGCCGGCATTCTTGCCTGGCTCATTGCCGCACTGATTGAAATTCCATTTTCCCGCATGCTGCAGGAAGGATTTTACTATATCCACATATTCCGGGTTATCTGGGCTTATGCCGGCATGCTGTTTGTCGGCCTGATCGGAGCGCTGTTCAATATCGGCATCACTCACATGCATATGGAATCAGCCAGAGACATCCGACCACAGTTTTCAGATCTTCTGTATCCATTTCGAAACCGACCGGACAAGTTTATCGGCTGTGAGCTTATCCTTATCCTGATTTCCTTTGTCTGCACACTTCCGGGAGCTGCTGTTTCCGCGATTGCAGCATTGCGCTCAACCGTCTTGACATCGCTGGTACTCAATTCTCAGCTGATCACCGGATTGATTCTGCTGGCTATCGGTTTCGTTGTCCAGCTCATACTTGGTCTGGCTTTTTCCCAGGCTACCTACCTGCTCCTCGATCATCCGGATTACCGGGTATTGGAAGCACTTCGCGAAAGTTTTCGCCTGATGAAAGGTCGTAAACTGCGCTATTTTCTGCTGCAGCTTTCTTTCATCGGCTGGTGGCTGCTTGGTATTCTGACACTGGGTCTTGGTTTTTTGTGGATCATTCCTTATATGCTTCAGACAAATACCCAGTTCTATCTGAATCTGAAAGAGTTCTCATAACAAAGTTCTCATTCAGAACATATGCTATCGCACAAAAAAGCAGGATTACTTCTATCCAATGAAATAATCCTGCTTTTTCTATCCAAGTCGAACGCATGTAAGGCTTGGTGCCTGATTCTGATCAGCGAAAACTGATATAATGAATAAAATCGGAACGCTATTAGTCCTCGATAAATCTGTCATGTGCTGCACGCATTGCTTTATCTACATCTTTCTCATCTACCAGAACCGTTACACGGATCTCAGATGTTCCGATCATACGGATGTTTACACCAATGTTATACAGCGCCTCAAACATACCTGCTGCTACGCCCGGATGTGTCTGCATTCCGGCTCCGACAATAGACAATTTCGCAACGGTCGGATCTGCTTCGATTTTCTGGGCTTTGATACGTGCATGGTTCTCCTCCAATGCTTTTACAGCCTCATCCATCTGATCACGGGATACGGTAAAGGAAATATCCTTTGTGCCATCACGACCAATCGACTGTAAAATGATATCTACATTAATATTTTTCTTTGCCAGAAGATCAAAGACCTTAAATGCCATTCCCGGCTCATCCTTAATACCAATAACTGCGATTCTCGCTGCATTTTTATCTACTGCTACGCCACTAACAAGCATGCCTTCCATTTCTGTTTCCTCCTTAACAATTGTTCCCTCTGCTCTGTTTAAACTTGAACGTACAACCAACTGCACACCATATTTTTTCGCAAGTTCAACAGAACGGTTGTGAAGAACTTTCGCTCCAAGTGTTGCCAATTCAAGCATCTCATCGTATGTAATTTCTTTCAATTTTTTTGCGTTTGGAACCACACGCGGATCTGCGGTGTATACACCCTCTACGTCTGTGTAGATCTCACAGGCATCTGCATGCAGTGCTGCTGCCAGGGCTACCGCTGTGGTATCAGAACCTCCACGTCCCAGTGTTGTGATATCGTCGTATTTATTGACTCCCTGGAAACCGGTAATGATAACAATTCTTCTCTGTTCCAGTTCATTGAAAATACGCTCGGTATCAATTCGTTTGAATTTTGCATTGCTGTACGCTGATGTTGTATGCATAACTACCTGAAATGCATTCAAAGATACGGCAGAAACGCCCAGAGACTGCATAGCCATGGACATTAATGCAACAGATGTCTGCTCTCCGGTTGCCAGGAGCATATCCATCTCTCTCTTGGAAGCTTTCGGATTGATGTCGCGTGCCATCTCAATGAGACGGTCTGTTGTCTTTCCCATTGCGGACAGAACAACAACCACATCATTTCCTGCTTCATAATCTTCGATACATCTCTTTGCTACATTAAAAATTCTTTCTTTATCAGCCACAGAACTGCCGCCGAATTTTTTTACAATTAGCATGTCTTCCTCCCAAATAAGTAATCTATGATTTCATGGCCACACGCCACGTAGTTTCCACTGGCCTCGCCTTCAGCTTCATTGTACTTCCAGTCATGTTGCTGAGGTTTTGTGCTGTCATATAAAAGATACGGCACACTGTCAGATGAATGCGTCCGCATGCAGATTGGCGTAGGATGATCCGGAAGAACTAACATTCGAAAATCCTCTCCCGCTGCTTCAAGTCCTTCCTTCACTGGCTTGATAATCCGTGAATCCAGATATTCAATTGCCTTCACCTTACGCTCAACGCTGCCCTGATGACCCATCTCATCCGGAGCCTCAACGTGGATATACGCAAAATCATATCCCTCTTTGGTCAATACGTCAATTGCTGCCTGCGCTTTTCCTTCATAATTTGTATTCAGACCACCGTTTGCGCCCTCTACTTCCACGACTTTCATGGATGCACCTACGGCAATTCCTTTCAACAGATCTACGGCAGAGATCATCGCACCTTTCAGCTGTGTTTTCTCTTCAAAGGAAGAAAGAGCCGGCTTTGTGCCCGCACCCCAGAACCAGCAGGAGTTTGCCGGATTCAGGCCGTTCTTCTTCCGTTCTACATTAATCGGATGGTTTACGAGAATATCATAACTTTTCCTCATCATCTCACGAAGTACAGCATCCTCCGGAAGATACTGTCCGATTGTCTGCCCCAGCACATCATGTGGCTGTGTCAGTTCAACCACTTCTCCCTTATCCCAGATTAACAAATGGCGGTAGCTGGTTCCCACATAAAACTTGTAAGTTTCATTCTCCAGCCCTTCCCGAACTGCATCTAACAAAACTGCTGCATCTGCAGTGCTGATCTCACCGGAACTGTGATCGATAATCGTACGTTCCTCATAATTCTCCTCTTCCTCAGACAAAGTCACCAGATTGCAGCGTAGTGCAATATCCGTATCCTTCATGTCAACGCCAATACTCAACGCTTCCAGTGGAGAACGTCCGGAATAATAAATTCTCGGATTATATCCAAGCACTGACAGGTTCGCGGTATCACTGCCCGGCTTCATGCCCTCCGGGATCGTATGAACCATTCCGATTTCTGATACTGCTGCCAGCTGATCCATCTCCGGCGTGTCTGCATAGGAAAGCGGGGTCTGATCACCAAGTTCCGCAATCGGACGGTCTGCCATTCCATCTCCTAAAACCACCACGTATTTCATCACTTTTTACCTCTGTTTACTTTTTTATTTTCTCATCAACAAACAATCTATCATCTCTGCATCTTTTTACGCAGTAATGATTCTTTATTTTACACGAATGGACTGAAGCACAGCACCGATCTGCCCCTCTGCTTTATCATATGCAGCCCCATCCATCTCGGCTGTTATAAATGCACACTCTCCGGTAACACCTTCTGCCTGTACATATTCCACTGCACCAAAAGCCTGCTCAATAGCAGCTTTCTCTGCTGTAGTACGGACAAAATATCTGTTTTTCAACTGTTTGTAATCAGCAAGTTCCAGTTTTTCCTCACGCCATTCCACCGGAATATTTTCATCCAGATGTCTTGCGATTTCAACAATATCACCCACAACAGCACTTGCGGTCGGAAGTTTGCCTGCTCCACTTCCGTAAAACATTGCATCGCCCAGTACATTGCCATGTACAAACACTGCATTGAATACATCATTGACATTGTACAGCGGATGTTCCGGTGCCAGCATAAACGGTGCTACCAGTGCACAGTAACTGTCTCCGGTCTTGTAGCTGGAAGCAAGAAGTTTGATACTTCTTCCCAATGCTTTCGCGTATTTGATATCGGTTGCTGTAATCTTTGTGATTCCTTCTGTATGGATGTCCTGGAAATCAACCTGCTGCCCACATACCAGAGATGTGAGAATCGCAATCTTTCTGCAGGCATCATGTCCCTCGATATCAGCGGTCGGATCTGCTTCTGCATATCCTTTCTGCTGTGCATCTTTCAGTACATCTTCGAACTCAGAACCTTCTGAAGACATTTTTGTCATCATATAGTTGGTTGTTCCGTTCAGAATGCCGGATACTTCCTCAATCACATCTGCTGTCAGACAGGAATTTAACGGACGGATGATTGGAATACCGCCACCTACACTTGCCTCAAACATGCAGTTCACATTTTTTTCCTTTGCAATGCGGATGAGCTCTGCACCTTTCTCTGCAATCAGTGCCTTGTTAGAAGTAGCAAAATGTTTACCACTCTCCAGCGCCTGTTTCGCAAATGTGTATGCCGGCTCCACACCACCCATGGCTTCCACCACGATTGCGATCTCCGGATCGTTTTTGATAACCGCATAATCATGTACGATCTTATCTTCCATCGGATCTCCCGGAAATTCACGCAGATCCAGGATATACTTGATAGATATTTCGTCTCCTACGCGTTTTGTGATACTCTCTTTGTTTACTTTTAATACTTCCGCCACACCGGAACCAATCGTACCGTAACCTAATACTGCAATCTGAATCATCGTTTGTCACTCCCTTGCTAATATTTTTAAATAATGAATGCCCTGTTGCTGCTCAATGGTATCTACCATCTGCGAGATATCACCAGTTTCATTTAACACATCCACGCTCAGTGTCAGTGAAGCAATTCCGTTGACCGGAATACTCTGATGAATCGTCAGGATATTGGCATGATAATCTGCCACGATCCGCAATACTACGGACAACAGTCCCGGTTCATCATCCAACTGAATCACCATGGTGATTGTCTTTCCCTTTGCATTATCATGAAATGGGAAAATATCATCTTTGTATTTATAAAAAGAACTCCGGCTGATGCCGACATTCTCTGCTGCCTCCTGTACGGAAACTGCCTTGCCTGAATCCAGCAAACGTTTTGCCTCTACTACCTTCAGTAAAACCTCCGGCACTGCTTTCTGCTTCAGGACAAAATATTTTGTTTTTTCTGCCATTGTGTCCCCCTTATGTGTGTTTCACAGAAATACATCTGTTTTCACAGTAAAGATATAGTATCATAATCAAATCTTGTATGCAACCCTGTTTTTTGTGTTTTTCAAGATACCAACGATGTCAGCACACGAAAAACTGCTCTTTTTTGATAAAAAATCCAACTTGATCATACAGATTGCTCCGTGCTTTGCACTCCCACAATCCTTCTGATAAAAAAAGACCGGGGATTCTTAAAATCCCCGGCCGCCGCCACCAAATGTGCGTCCGCCCGCACCCTGATGAACCGTGCTTGTATTTCCGCCATCACCATTTTTCGGTGGATCTTTCGGAATTTTTCTGCGCGTCACATATTGACGCACAAAATGATCTTCATTTGTACGCAGCTTTACTGTCGCATGTTCTCTGGCATTGTACCGGTATCTTCCAAATTTCAACCGGTATTTTCCGGTGATAAACAGGCAGAACCCCGCACACACCACTCCTCCGATAACAATTGCCAGCAGGATATCCTTCAAATCCAGCAGCCGCACATTACTGCCAGATACATCCCGATAGATTCCCTGATCGGCATCATATACAGAAGAATGATCCGGCTTTCCTTCTTGATAAAAAGTCACAGTATCATTCAACATTGCAATCATCGCCTGATAATAATCTCCGTCTCCAGCATATACCGTGGCATCATCCAGTAATTCATTCAAACGTGTATCGCCGACATACTCATAAGCTTCGCCGCCAGTTGCAATATAAAACAAACGTGCATTCATATCCAGTACAAAAGCAATTCCGTTGTCTTTTTCTGTGTATTCATTAAATTTTTCTTCCGCATAACTCTGCGTCGATCCTACTGAATTGTCATTTACCGTCAAAAGCATAAGATCCCATCCGGTTTCTTCCTCTGCCACATTAACAGCTGCTGTAAGATCTGAAATCTCACTGTCGGAAAACAATCCCGCATCATCATATACCTGACGCCCTGCTGCCTGTGCAGAAACTGCCGCACCCACGCTGAGCATAAGACATACTACGATTCCTGCCAGCCAGAGCAGCCACTGCTCTCTTCTTTTTGTCATTCTCATTTTCCTCTCCCAGAATCAGAATATAAAGTAGCCAAGCAACAGCATGATCACCAGTGCTATACCGCCACACAACGCACCAAACAGAAATACTTTTTTCCGGTCAACCGGAAGTTCTCCATACGTTTTTCCATTCTGACCATTCATGGAGTAATAATACATCTTCCCATTCATCCCTTTATAAGTCACAGTCCACACCGGAAGCAGCGTGTACTTCCACTGTTCCCGGATCGGTCTGATATGATCTGAAAGTATATGTACGCCGTTATATCCGTGAATCGTATCTTCCAGCAGATCTCTGGTGCAATTTTCCACTTCGCGATGTACTTCCTCCTCCAGTTCTTTCCGTTCAATATCACGTTTTTCCGCATAGAAACCGGACAGATATCCCATCCGGAATTCTGCTGCTTTGGAAAAATCATAAGGAAGTACACCTTCCGCCAGTAAATTATCGGTTTTTTTCAGTGCATGCTTGGTAATCTCCCGCAGTGACACATGGCCTTCCCGTTCCATACGATAAATTCTCGTCTCCGTAAATTCCTCATCTCCGGAAACCCACACCCGCACTTTATTTCCTTCTGCGGTCAGGCTTCCTTCCACCTCTGCATCACAGACCCAATATGGGAAATAAATGCCTGTCAGTTTTTCAATCTGATTTTTCTGAAAAAATGCATTCGGCACAAATTTCTTTTTCTGTACAAAATCAAGGAAATGTTCCTCTGCCTGTTTCCGGTCAATCTCAAATGGAATGATCTGATCCGGATGAAATGCTCCTGATAATTGTTCTGAGAGCAATACCGGATTGTGACAGTAATAACAAAATGTTGCTGCTGTCGTCTGATCGGTCACGATCTGTGCCCCACAGCTCGGACAGGTATACAGCACTGCCGCATCTTCAGCACCTGCTGTTCTTTGCTGTGTGTGATTGTCAGAGGTATCTTCACGCTCCTGCACCACATCGGATACCGCCTGTGTCGCTGCCTCTTCGGTACTGATCTCATCCAGAGCAAAATCAGAACCGCAATATTCACATTTATATTTCTGACTTTTCGGGTCAAAAATCAATTCGCCCCCACAATTCGGGCATTTCATACTGACTGTCGCCATATTCATCCTCTTATGCTTTCGGTTTTCCACATTCTGCACAGAATTTTCCGGTATTTACGGCTCCACAGGAACAGGTCCACGGTGCCGCCGGTGCCGGTTTTCCACATTCCGTACAGAATTTTCCGGTATTTTCTGTCCCACAGGAACAGGTCCACGCAGTCGGCATCGGTTTTCCACATTCCGCACAGAATTTTCCGGTATTTTCTGTTCCACAGGAACAGATCCATGTAGCAGCTGCCATGTCAGCCGTCCCGGCCGCCTGCGCATGCTGACGGTTCATCTCCATCTGACGGAGGTTTGCCTCAGAAGCTGCCCCCATTACACCGGATCCACCCTGCATACTCATCCCCATGCCCATAAAACCGGACACAGATCCTGCTGCATTGGAACCTGCTGCCTCCATGCCACGAGCCACAGATCCCTGCACATAACCTTCCCGTATTGTCGGATCAGAAAGCATAGCTCCCTGATTTCTCATATTGATGAGCTTAGTGGATTCCTCATCATAGGAAATGCTCGCAATTCCTACAGATGCAATCTCCACACCACGGTTCTGCTTCCACTCCTCATCCAGAATATCCGCCATGTATTTGCCAAGTTCCCGCCCTTTGGATGTAACAAAGGAAATCCGGATACCATCTGCAGACATCTGATTAATGGCAGACTGCAAGGCTTCCAGAAATTCATCCAGAAACTGCTCATTTACATCAGACACTTCCACCTGATCCATATTTCTCGGAATAACTTCCGCATAAAATCTCAATGGATCGGTAATACGAATAGAATAGGTTCCATGCGTCCGCAGAAACAGCTCTGCATTATAAAAGTTATCAAAATAGTTGATCGGATTTCTTGTACCGAATTTAATACCCTTGATTTCCTGCAAATTCAGGTAATACACCTTCTGCTCTGTAGGGGACTGACCACCATACTTCACACGCTCAAATGTCGCCTGCATCGCGCCGGAAAAATCTCCGTTAAACAGAGACGGTTCTGCAGCATTGTTCACTTCAAAGTAACCTGGCTCTGCGGTGTAATCAATGATTTTCCCTCCATCGGTCAGAACCATAAGCTGATTATCATATACATGGATCACTGATCCGTCAGAAATCACATGTCTGCTTCCTTTGCGGTTCTGTGATTTTCGATTCACCATAATGCCCGGTGTCATCAAGGTCTGTGCACCCATATCAGAAGGCTCAATGACTTCCAGCCACTGATCTGCCAACCCTGAACTGAGACTTTTTGCTGCTGCTCTGATAATACCCATGGTAATTTCTCCTCTTTATGCCTCCTGATCTTTTTTGCTCAATGTAATCCATTTCAGATATGCATTGATAAAAAGATCAATATTTCCATCCATGACACTGTCTACGTTTCCTGTCTCCGCATTGGTACGATGATCTTTCACCATTGTATACGGCTGCATAACGTAAGACCGGATCTGATTGCCCCAGCCGATCTCTGTGACATCGCCGCGAATGTCAGCTGCTTTCTCCGCATTTTCCTGCTGTTTCAACAGATACAGTTTTGCTTTCAACATCTGCATTGCCTTATCTTTATTCATATGCTGGGAACGCTCATTCTGGCACTGAACTACGATACCTGTCGGCAGATGCGTAATACGAATTGCAGATGAAGTCTTATTGATATGCTGTCCACCGGCTCCACTGGATCGGTAGGTATCGATGCGCAGATCATCTTCGTTGATCTCCACTTCCACATCTTCCTCGATATCCGGCATAACATCACAGGATACAAAGGATGTCTGCCGTTTTCCAGCCGCATTGAACGGGGAAATACGCACCAGTCTGTGGACCCCTTTCTCGGACTTCAGATAACCATAGGCATTCTCTCCGTGCACCTGGAATGTAACAGACTTAATGCCTGCTTCCTCACCGTCCAGATAATCCAGCACTTCCACTTCAAATCCTTTGGCAGATGCCCATCTGGTGTACATACGATACAGCATACTTGCCCAGTCACAGGACTCTGTTCCACCGGCACCTGCATGCAGGGTCACAATGGCATCGTCTCTGTCGTATTCACCGGACAACAATGTTTTCATACGAATATTTTCAAAACTTGCTTCAAACTCATCCAACAATTCCTGGATCTCCGGAATCACTTCCGGATCATTTTCCTCATATCCCATCTCGATCATAAGTTCCATATCTTCCATCTGGGATGTGAGCCGATGATAAATTTCCACATCATCTTTCTTACTTTTAAGCTCTTTCATAAGCTCCTGGGAACGCTCCGGATTGTTCCAAAAATCCGGCTCCTCCATTTTCCGCTCTAATTCCTGAATCCTCTGCTCTTTATTAGCGAGGTCAAAGTGAATCCCTTACTTCCTGGAGCGGGTGTCTGTATGCGTTCAATGTTGTTTTGAACTGGTCTAATTCAACCACCTGATCACCTCTTTCTCTTATTTTTTACGGAATACTACCGCACTTTTTTGTAAAATACACGCTCTGTTATATCTCACATTTTTCTTCTGTGCATTTCACATCCGGTATTCTTTTTTAAGCTATATGCCCCTTGGATTTGATCACATCGATCACCTGATCCACATATTTTTCACAGAGGCTTTCTGTCTCAGCTTCTACCATGACACGGATCACCGGCTCTGTGCCACTCTCACGAACCAGAATTCTTCCGGTATCACCAAGCATTTCTGCCACTTTTGCCACAGCCTCCTGTACATCCAGATCATTCTGCGCTTCCGGTTTGCTCTTTACTCTTACATTTTTGAGCACCTGCGGATAAATGGTAACAGGCTCTGCCAGCTTGCTCAGCGGCAGCTTCTTTGCCAGTATTACTTCCATCATCTTCATAGAAGTCAGGATACCATCACCGGTTGTTGCATATTTGCTGAAAATAATATGTCCAGACTGCTCACCACCGATACGATGACCGTTCTGAACCATATTTTCATAGACATATTTGTCTCCAACAGCTGTCTTCTCGTAGTTAATACCTGCTTCATCAAAAGCTTTGTACAGACCAAAATTGGACATGATCGTGGTAACGACGGTATTGTTTAATAATTTTCCTCTCTCTTTCATATATTTTCCATAAATATACAAAATCAGATCTCCATCAACAACATTTCCTTTTTCATCCACTGCAATACAACGGTCTGCATCGCCATCATATGCGAATCCAACATCCAGATTATTGTCTTTTACAAATTTCTGAAGCACTTCAATATGAGTAGAACCTGCATGGTTATTGATATTCGTTCCGTCCGGCTCTGCATTGATGACATAGGTCTTTGCTCCCAGTGCATCAAACACGCTCTTTGCGATCATCCAGGAACTTCCGTTTGCACAGTCCAGTCCCACACGCATATTTTTATAAGAATAAGTTGCCAGTGAGATCAGATATCCCACATAGCGGTTTCTTCCTGCTGCATAATCAACGGTGCATCCGATTTCTTCGCGGACTGCAAACGGTACATCTGTCATCTCTTCCCCGAACAGATTCAATTTGCCATCAATGTAATCCTCAATATAGGAGATCGTCTTCTCATCCATCTTCTCGCCGTTTCCATTGATCAGCTTGATGCCATTATCATAGAACGGATTGTGGCTGGCAGAAATCATAATACCGCAGTCAAAATCCTCGGTTCTTGTCACATAAGAAACAGATGGTGTAGTCGTTACATGAAGCAGATATGCATCTGCCCCGGATGCTGTCAGACCAGCTACCAAAGAATATTCAAACATGTAGCTGGAACGTCTGGTATCTTTTCCGATTACCACTTTACATTTTTTTCCTGTCATCTGATGATAGTACCATCCGATAAAACGACCCACTTTGTATGCATGTTCCACTGTTAAATTTTTGTTGGCCTCACCACGGAAACCATCAGTTCCAAAATATCTTCCCATTTTAATTCCTTTCCATTTTGGGTTCACTTCATGATTATATCATTTTATATAAGTTACAGCTGATTTTTCAGCTGTTCCAAAATCTGATCCACGCAAGCTTCCACACTGAATTTGCTGGTGTCGATCACGACATCGGCATGCTGTGGTACTTCATACGGACTGGTCACACCGGTAAAATGATCCAGTTCCCCTTTCCGGGCCTTTTTATATAATCCCTTGACATCTCTGCGCTCACATTCTTCCATCGGAGTGCTTACGTATACTTCCATAAATGCATCTCCGATGATTTCACGGGCATTCTGGCGATCCTGTGCAAAAGGTGAGATAAAAGAAGTCAGCACGATCAGACCAGCATCATTCATCAGCTTGGACACTTCTGCAATCCGACGGATATTCTCAATCCGGTCAGCCTCACGAAAACCAAGATTTCTGTTCAATCCCATCCGGACATTGTCACCATCCAGCAGCATCGTATGTTTGCCCATAGCAGCCAGACGTTTCTCCAATTCATTTGCCAGCGTAGATTTTCCAGAACCTGACAGACCGGTAAACCAGATTGTTTTTGCAGTCTGCCCCAGCTGTTCCTCCCTGAAACTCCGTGTAATATCCATATTGTGCCAGGTCAGCTGATTCTCTCTGTTCAATGTATGTTCCACGATTCCACAGGCCGACGTCATATGGGACACACGGTCAATCAGAATCAGAGAACCCAGTGCATTATTTTTTTCAAATTCATCAAATACCAGCTTGGATGCCGTGGAAATCTCACACAACGCAATCTCATTTTTGTAAATCGCATCCGCATATACTTCTTCTCCGGTGTTGACATCAATCTTATACCGGATCTTCATAATAGTCGCCGGAACACTCTGTGTGGCAAGCTTTAACAGGAAATTTCTGCCTGGCAGCAATTTCACATCATCCATCCACAACAGAGTCGCGGCAAACATGGAATTTACGTTCAATGAAGTATCTCTGATCAGTACACAGCCTCTGGAGACGTCAATCTCCGTATCCAGCTGAATAGTGACTGCATGTCCTGTGGCACTGGTCTGCACTTCTTTATCGCCTTCATAAATCAACGTCACTTTCGCAGATTCACCGCTTGGCAGTACCTTAATGGCATCTCCCACAGAAACGCTCCCGCTCTCAATCTGTCCCTGAAATCCGCGGAACGTATGATTCGGCCTGCAGACACGCTGTACCGGCATGGTAAACCCTGTTTCTGCCGGATTCTCTTTTACATTAATGGTTTCCAGATAATCCAACAATGTCTTTCCCGTATACCATGGCATATGCACAGAACGTTTTGTAATGTTATCTCCTTCGGTTGCAGATACCGGGATCATCTGCGCAGTGCTGTACTCAAACTCTGCCAGCAGCACTTTTATATCCTTCTGGATCTTCTGAAATTTTTCCTGTTCAAAATCGATCAGATCCATTTTGTTTACGGCAAATACAAAATGCTTAATTCCCATCAGGGAACAGATTCTGGTATGGCGTCTGGTCTGTGTCAACACACCCTGGCTTGCATCTACAAGAATAACCGCCAGATCGGCAAAGGAAGCTCCTACTGCCATATTTCGCGTATATTCTTCATGTCCCGGTGTGTCAGCCACAATAAAAGAACGGCGCTCTGTCGTAAAATAACGGTAAGCAACATCAATGGTAATTCCCTGCTCCCGCTCCGCCATCAGCCCGTCCAGCAAAAGACTGTAATCTATTTCACCACCTCTGGATCCCACTTTGGAATCCAGCTCAAGCGCGCGTTCCTGATCCGCAAAAAGCAGTTTTGCATCATAGAGCATATGTCCGATCAGTGTAGATTTTCCATCATCCACACTTCCACATGTGATAAATTTTAATAACGCATTCATCCTAGAAATAGCCCTCCCTTTTCCGTTTCTCCATACTGGCCGCTCCACCATCCTTGTCAATAACACGGCTGGTACGCTCAGAAGATACCGCACTTAATGTTTCCTGAATAATGGCATCCAGGGTATCGGCATCCGACTCCACCCCGCCGGAAAGCGGATAACAGCCGAGTGTACGGAAACGTACTTTCTTCATCATGGGCTTTTCCCCCGGAAGCAGACGCATACGTTCATCATCTACCATGATCAAATTACCATCACGTTCAACCACCGGCCGCTCTGCCGCAAAATACAGCGGGACAATATCGATATTTTCCCGCTTAATATACTGCCAGATATCTTTCTCTGTCCAGTTGGAGATAGGAAATACCCGGATGCTCTCACCCTTGTTGATCTCTGTATTATACAGTTTCCACATCTCCGGTCGCTGATTTTTCGGATCCCAGGCATGCTCCGCATTACGGAAAGAAAAAATACGTTCTTTCGCACGGCTCTTTTCCTCATCTCTTCTGCCGCCACCAAAAGCTGCAGTAAATCCATATTTATTTAATGCCTGTTTCAGAGCCTGCGTCTTCATGATATCCGTGTAGGCTGCGCCATGATCAAATGGATTGATCCCCTGGCGTACACCTTCCTCATTGATATACTCCAGCATTTCAATACCATATTGTTCAGCTACTTTATCACGAAATGCAATCATTTCCTTAAATTTCCATGTAGTATTTACATGTAAAAACGGAAATGGCGGTTTTTCCGGATAAAATGCTTTCAGGGCAAGATGCAGCATCACAGATGAATCTTTTCCAATAGAATAAAGCATCACCGGCTTTTCACACTGTGCTGCCACCTCCCGCATGATGTATATTGCTTCTGCTTCCAGTTCATCCAAATGGTCCATACGATTTTCCTCTTTTCCTGTTATTCCCCCAAACCGTTCTGTATCACTAATACAATTCCTGCCAGCGCTTCTTCTTCATCTTCTCCCTCACAGACAAATTCAATCTCATCATTGTACTTAATGCCTGCCGCCAGCACACTCAAAAGGCTCTTTACATTTGTAATCATTGTTCCTCTCTGAAAAGAAATCTTTGATTTGTATTTGATCGCCTCGTCGCATAATTTTCCCGCAGGACGCAGATGCAGTCCCGCAGGATTTTTAATTTTTACTTTCTGACAAACCATCTTGTATCCCCTCCAAATACATCTTAGGTGTTTCTTCTTATCCTTATTTTACTGTGAAGAGCTGTTTGCTCCTTCTGAATTACTGTCACTTCCACTGTTTCCGGAAGATGATTTTTCCGTCACGGTAACAGCCGTATATATGGTCTCACTGACACTGTAATTTCCATCCAGCTTTACTTCCGCTGCCAGAACTCCGGTGTTAAATCCGGAAGCATCAATAGTTCCTGTGATAGATTCCGGATTGATATCTGCAAAATCCTCAGCAAATCCCAGAATGTTCACCGTCACGGTATCTGCATTAAATTGCATGGACAGATTTGACGGTAGATTCTTCACTGTGATATTCTTCACCGGAACAGCAAAAGCCTTTGCCGTTTTTCCTTCTATAACCAGTGTCACATTGATCTGTTTTTGCTGATCTGATGCCAGTTCCACTCCATCCGGCAGGAATTTCGTCAGATCTACACCGGCAGTCACATCTGATGTCGCCCCCGCAATACTCATCTGTGACCCGGAGATTTCCAATTCACTGATACCGGCAAGTGCTTCACTGCTGCCCACCAGCTTAACGCTGGAAACGCTGCATTCTGCTTTTTCATACCGATATCCGTCTGCCGGGGTTCCATTTGTAGTAAATTTCAATGGCACCGATTTTCCCATTGTAATTTTCACATCTACCGCCACCGACGTACGGTTCAATGTCAGACGATCCTGAGGAATCTCATTTCCGGCTTCATCCAGCAGAACAACCTTGCTGTTTGTTGCCATATCTTCCCCGACACCACTGACATCCACGATTGTTTCCACAGTTGCAATCTGACTCAGAACGGATTCCGGACCGGTGATGGTCACTTTTTTAGGATCCGCGGTCGCAGTCTCCACATAACAATATGCCGCCGGGGTACCCTTAGTCACAACTTTCACCGCATATTTCTCAGTTTTAAGATTCTCCACACTGATTTTTAACGTTGCATCCCGCTTATTGATCTCAATCTGCCCCGAATAACGGGAAGCAGCCACACTGACCGGAACGGTGGTCAGTTCATCATTCACATTCTCCATATTTGCCACTGCGGTAAAATCAGAATCTGATAATTCTTCAATGATTGAGCGTTTACCGGTAACTGTAAAGGAAATCTTATCTGAATTGTTCAGAATATCATATGTCTTTCCCATATCAGTAAGGTAGTCACTGTTCTCTATTGTTACCGGGATTGTAAATCCCTTTGTTTTTTCCGGATCTTCAATATTTACAACTACCAACCAGATGACAATTGCAAATACAACTGCCAGCACTTTGAGACCGAAATTATTTGTAATTCGCTTTGTCAGTTTGCGCAACATGTTTCAGCCTCCTTTTCAGTTTTGTCAGATACGGTTCGGTGTCCTTCGAAAGTTTTGCTGCAAATCTCAGCTTACTTTTCAGGAAATTCGTATCAATATTACGATACAGAGTACCTTCCACGGCCAAGGAAACAGCTCCTGTCTCTTCTGATACAACAATAGTCATAGAATCACTGACCTCGCTGATACCAACAGCGGCACGATGACGGGTTCCCAGTTCTTTACTAAGTTCCATATTATCCGATAAGGGCAGATAGCAGGTCGCAGACACGATCCTGTCTCCCCGCACAATGATTGCACCGTCATGCAACGGTGTGTTATGTTCAAAAATATTGATCAGAAGCTGGCTGGAAACCAGAGAATCCAGAGGTATTCCGGTGCGGATATACTCGTTCAGCATCACATCACGTTCAATAACAATCAACGCACCTGTTTTCACCTTGCCCATCTCATAACAGGCTTTCGCAATCTCGTTGATCGTCTTCTCGGAAAAACGCACCGGATTTGACTTCTGAAAATCAAAATTAAAAAACGCGGTAAGAAAATTCTTCCTGCCCAGCCGTTCCAGTGCATTTCGCAACTCCGGCTGAAAAATAATGACCAGTGCGATCGCTGCAACATTTACAACTTTTCCCGACAGCCACAGGATCGTGTTCATCTGGAACAACGCTGCCAGCAAAAGGAATATCAGGATCACGATAATTCCTTTAAACAGCATCCATGCCCGTGTATTTTTCACCCATACCATAACATGATACAGTACAAAAGCAATAATAATGATCTCTATAATATCTGTCGGTCCTATCTTCGGTTTATCAATCCAGGAAAGATATTTATCCATAAATGCATATAATGCTGATCCAATCTCCCGCATTTTTTCACTTCCTCTCCTTGCTCATTATCCCTGCGTTTATTCTATTTATCATGCAGTTCTTTCAGAACTTGTTCCTCCAGTTCATCTCCGATTTCTTTCTCGGTATTCACATGAACAGAGTTTACTTTTTTTCCACGGGTACTCTTCCGCTTCTTTGTCCGTTTAGCATTGATATGCTTGACCTGCTTATCCTCCACTGATACAAAAGCCTTCGGAACGGCTCTGACATAGTAATAATATTCATCATCTTCAAACTGTGTATGCTCCACCCGGCTATAATCCACACTGAGGATCATAAAATCAAGCACCAGTGCAATAACCAGCGATACCATACAGCCCAGGATTACCCGCACGATCCGACCTGTCTCACCAAGATAAATCTCACCGCTGCAAATCACGCCAAGCTGCACGGCAATACCGAGGACGATTGCAATCGTTCTTGCATGATCCACACTAAGTCTTCTGACACAGGAAACGATAACTGCCGCTGCTGCAAATGCTGCCAGATAGAAATACATCTCTTTATCGGTAAAAATCTGCAGCACGGCAAGTGTCACCACACTTTTCTTTGTAATAGTCTCTTTGGCTGAAAAAAGTGCTGCATTCTGATTCACACTTTTTAACAAAAAGTATACAAACTCTCCACATACAACTGCTACTACCGTATATATCCGGTCAAGAATTCCTGCTGCCACCGGCATTACATAGGGAATACCTGCAATTCCAAGTACTGAAGTCAGTACCGTATAAATGCCTTTTTTGCTGGTAAAACGATAATAAATGCAAAAAAGAGCCACAAAGATCAATGCCACAATACCGCATAACTCCAGTGACAGTGCATAACAGTTCAGCAATATGAGCAGTGCACCGAAAAACAGCATCATGCCGGAAGGCAAAAATGAACACAATAATGCACAGAGCAGTGCAATCGGATACTCTTTTAAAATGTCCATATAACCAATCTGATGATTGATCAGCGAAAATGCCAGAAAAGCAACCAGAAACCGAAAGACTGCCATTGCATAGATCTCATATTTTCCGATAAAACGATAGATGTGTTCTTTTATTTTCAAAAGTTGAACCATTGTTTCCTCCTGACAATCCTACTCTTCCCCTGCTTTTTCCTCAGCAAGATAGGATTTATTCAATCGGTGCAGAAAATGCAGATACAGATTGCGTCGCTCCCGACACACCTTATGCCGGTGAATTGCAACGGCAACACAGATTACCAGATATACTGCCATAAATATTCCATAAAAAATCAATAACTGCTTTAACAGTGTCCCATAATGAATATCTGAAAGCCACTGGTTAAATATGTCCCATCTGGAACAGCCCCAAAGCAGCAACACAGTACAAAAACAGATTGTTCCAAAGAAAAATCCTTTGACCATCTCAAAAATCACATAATCACTCCGCCGATATGTGCTGATTTTCAATTCTCGTTCGCCAACCCCACTCTCCAGAATGGACAATCTGGTCATTTCCCGGACTCTATCCTGATTGATCATATTCTTCACCCATTTTTACTCATTCAAGAATGCCCTCGGCATTCTTGCTGCTCACCACCTATAAAGGTGGGAGTCATCTCACATCTGATATACTTTATGACGAGTATAACATAAATCGCCATGCAAGAAAAGTTTTTTATCCCCCGATTGCAACCGCTGCCACATACACCTTACACTCCCCCGCTGCTTGCAAACATCGGGCTGCTTCATCCACGGTGCTTCCGGTAGTATAAATATCATCCACCAGTAAAATACAGGCATTCGGCGGCAATGCACATTTTACAGAAAAAGCCCCCTGCAAATTCTGCTTTCTCTCGATGTCATTCAGTTTTTTCTGCGGTTTTGTCCGCCGCACCCGGTACAAAGTGTGCGTATCCACCGGAATATGCAATACATCCGATATCCCTTTTGCAATCCATTCTGCCTGATTATATCCGCGTTTCCGTTTTCTCGACGGATGCAGCGGAACCGGAATGATCAGCCCGATACCGCACTGACAAATCCACGGTCCCAGTCTGTGTGCCATGGTCTGTCCATACACCCTCGCGTATTCTCTCCGATTGCCATATTTCATACGATACAGCGATAATTTTACCGGACCACGGTAGGACAGCAGTGCTCTTCCACGGACAAAAGCATGCTGCCGTCTGCTGCAGTCCCTGCAGTATTCTGCCTCTGCTGCTTCCAGAGGCTTACCGCATTTCATACAATAATGCTCTTTCACAAAAAAAAGTTTCTTTGTGCACACCGGACAGATACCATCGGAACTGATTTCACCACACACCGGACAACGGGGTGGATATAAATAGTCTAAGCATTTCCAGAATTTCAAACTTTATAATTCCTCCAGGCGGTCTCTCAGACCACTATAACGTTTCTGTTCATTTACATTTGCTTCCATATTGTAAAAGGCTTTCTCGTCTCCCACCAGCGTTACACATTTACGGGCTCTGGTCACTGCGGTATAGAGCAGATTGCGGTTCATAAGCATCCGAGGCCCCGTCAGTAACGGGATAATGACTGCCGGATATTCACTTCCCTGGGATTTATGTATCGTAATGGCATAAGCCAGATCCAGCTGATCAAGTTCTTTAAAAGGATATTCCACCATCCGGCGTTCTTCATATTCTACGGTCAGTGTCTCAGAAAAACTGTTGATTTCACGAACGATTCCCATATCACCGTTGAACACACCCAGACCTTTTTCAATTGGAATATTATAACGACTCCGGATTTCCCACTCTGCCTGATAATTATTTTTAATCTGCATAACCTTGTCGCCCACACGGAAAATTGTCTGCCCATGTTCCCGCTCTGCCTTTTTTCCATCCGGCGGATTCAGATACTGCTGCAGAATCGTATTCAGACGTTCTACTCCCAGCAGCCCCTTCCGCATCGGAGTCAGCACCTGGATATCAAATGGCGATGCGTTTACATACTTTGGCAGTTTCTGCCGGATCAGCTGAATACAGATACTGATGATCACGTTGGCATCATACCGTTTCAGGAAAAAGAAATCTCTGCTTTTATTATCCAGAGAAACCGGTTCCCCACGGTTGATCTTGTGGGCGTTGACAATAATATCACTCTCCGATGCCTGTCGGAAAATCCGGTTCAGCCGTACCACATTGCATGCATGAGAATCGATGATATCTTTCAGCACACAGCCCGGACCGACACTCGGAAGCTGGTTCACATCCCCCACAAGGATCAGACGGGTTCCTGCCACAACAGCTTTTAGCAGATTATGCATCAGCGTGATATCTACCATAGACATCTCATCGATGATAATGACGTCTGTCTCCAATGGGTTCTGTTCATTCCGCTCGAAACCTGCATGTTCATCCATGCCGCCAGACAGCTCCAGCAGCCGGTGAATTGTTTTTGCCTCGTAACCGGTGGTCTCACTCATCCGCTTCGCTGCACGGCCGGTAGGCGCTGCCAATGCAATATCCATGCCTTCTGATTCAAAATACTGAATGATCGTATTAATCGTCGTAGTCTTTCCGGTACCAGGTCCTCCGGTGATAACTAACAGCCCGCTCCGTACCGCTTCCTTTACAGCGGTGCGCTGCATCTCATCTAATTCCAGTTCCGACAATTGCTCGATTTTACGGATTCTCTGCTCCACCGCAGTTTCCGAAAAATCGTATTTTACATTCAGTTCCCGCAGCATCACTGCCACATTAAGTTCCATATAATAAAATGTGGACGCATAAATCTGTACTTCTGCTTCCGACTGCTTCAGGATCAGTTTCCGATCAATGGCCATATCCATATAATGCTTTTCCACCCCGGAAGCATCCACTCCAAGGAGTTCACATGCCCTGCGGGTGAGCAATTCTTCCGGCAGATACGTGTGTCCTTCCAGCGAAGCCTGCTGAAGCACATACATGATCCCACTGCGAATACGGAAATCCGAGTCCAGATGGATCCCTACCCGATGGGCAATCTCATCCGCGATTTTAAAACCAACGCCAGTCACATCCTCCGCCATCCGGTAAGGATTTTCCTGAATGATCCGATACATATCCAACTGATATGTCTGGTATATTTTTACCGCCAGTGACAATGATATCCCGTAATTCTGTAAAAAGATCATTGCCTGACGTAATTCTCGCTTTTCTTCTGTCTGCTGTGCGATCTCCTGTGCTTTTCGTTCACTGATGCCCTTGATCTCTGCCAGACGCTCCGGCTCTTCCTCAATAATACGGAACGTATCCTCTTTGAACTTCCGCACGATCCGTGCTGCCAGCGCTGCTCCGACACCTTTGATCGCTCCCGATCCCAGATATCGTTCAATCGAAGCAATATCCTCCGGTGCTTTGATACTGTATTGCTGCACTTTGAACTGCGGACCATAGGAAGGATGTACCGTATATTCCCCAGTCAACTCCAGACTTTCTCCTTCGCTGATCATCTGAAACACACCCACGCAGGTAATCTCATCCTCTTCATTGGATGCCAAATTTAAAACCGTATATCCATTCTCTTCATTCCGATATACGATATGTTCTACAAATCCGGTGATTGTTTCCATAATTCTCCCTGTTTAAGCAAAAGAGACAGCCTGATGACTGTCTCTCTCATTACTTACTGCTCATCTCTTTTTCCGGAAAGGAATTCTACATATTTTCCGGTTCCAATGGCAACACAGGTCATCGGATCCTCTGCTGTCATGGTATTGATTCCGGTATGTGACTCGATCAGTTCTTCCAGTCCACGAAGCAGTGCTCCGCCTCCGGTAAGAACGATTCCACGGTCTGCCACATCGGCTGCCAGCTCTGGCGGTGTCTTCTCCAGGACACTGTGTACGGCATCTACAATCTGCATGGTCGCCTCTCGCAGCGCTTCTTCTGTCTCCTCGGAAGAAACGGTCACGGTCTTCGGCAGTCCGGTTACCAGGTTTCGTCCTCTGACATCCAGTGTCATCGGCTCCGGCAACGGATAACATGTACCAATCTTAATCTTGATATCCTCTGCGGTACGCTCACCGATCAGAAGATTATGTTTCTTTCTCATGTAACGTACCAGTGCTTCATCAAAATCGTCTCCAGCAATCTTGATAGATGTACTTACTACGGTACCTCCCAGTGAAATAACAGCAATATCTGCCGTACCACCACCGATATCTACGATCATATTTCCACATGGTCTGGAAATATCAATACCAGCTCCGATTGCTGCTGCAATCGGCTCCTCGATGATTTTTACATCTCTGGCTCCAGCCTGGAATGTCGCATCTTCTACAGCTTTTTTCTCAACCTCTGTAACACCACTCGGCACACAGACACTGATCAGAGGTTTACGGAAGCTTTTTTTGCCAACGGCCTTCTGAATGAAATATTTCATCATTTTTTCAGTTACCGTATAATCAGAAATAACACCCTGACGCAGCGGTCGTACTGCCACGATATTTCCCGGTGTTCTTCCAAGCATCAGTCTTGCTTCCTCACCAATTGCTTTTATTTTATTTGTATCACGGTCAAATGCTACAACAGACGGCTCTTTTAATACAACGCCTTTGCCTTTGACATAAACAAGAATACTTGCTGTTCCTAAATCAATTCCAATATCAGTTGAAATCATCTCATTTTCTCCTTTCCTATCTTATGCTTCTATTTTTACTGCTCATGCTTCTAATACATTTATCAATCTTACTTAAAATTCATTTTCGCCGAACTCTTTTCAGAAGATGAATCGGCATACGCGTTTTTATTATATACAAATAATTGCATTTTTCAAAGTGTTTTTTTTCTTTTCAGAGAAATCGACGATGATTTAACCATTTCTTAATATTTTTTTAGGAAAAGTAATTCTTTTTTTCCAAAATGTTCGCATTTTTATCACAGAATGGACACATTCTCTTTTTATACTAACACTCGTAATCGATTATAAAAGGCTTACGCTTTTTATAATAAATTTTTCATAACTCAAGCTTCCCGGATCCCCCAAGTCCGGGAAGTACTCCCCGAATATTCAGGCACCGCGGATGCGGTGCCTTTTGTTATTAATGCATGATTCACACTTTTCCCAGAAGAATTATAGATATTTCTTCACATATTTTCCGGTATAGGAAATCGGATTCTCCGCCACCTGTTCGGGTGTACCTTCTGCGATCACCGTTCCGCCGCCATCGCCACCTTCCGGCCCCATATCAATGATATAATCCGCAGTCTTGATAACATCCAGATTGTGTTCGATAACAACCACCGTATTTCCACCATCTGCCAGTCGGTGCAGAATTTCGATCAGTTTATGCACATCCGCAAAATGCAGTCCCGTCGTAGGCTCATCTAGAATATAGATAGTTTTTCCGGTGCTGCGTTTACTCAGCTCGGTTGCCAGTTTGATACGCTGTGCTTCTCCGCCGGACAGTGTTGTGGAAGGCTGACCGAGCCGTACATAAGACAGTCCCACATCGTACAGTGTCTGAATCTTCCGTTGAACAGACGGCACATTTTCAAAAAAGGTCAATGCCTCCTCAACAGTCATGTCCAGCACATCATATATGCTTTTTCCTTTATATTTGATCTCCAGTGTTTCACGGTTATAACGTTTCCCCTGACATACTTCACAAGGTACATACACATCCGGCAGGAAATGCATTTCAATCTTCAGGATGCCATCACCGGAACATGCCTCGCAGCGTCCCCCTTTGACATTGAAGCTGAAACGCCCTTTTTTGTAGCCCCGTGCTTTCGCATCCGGCGTTGCTGCAAACAGATCACGGATCTGATCAAACACACCGGTATAAGTCGCAGGATTGGAACGCGGTGTTCTTCCGATTGGCGACTGATCAATACAGATGACTTTATCCAACTGCTCCAAGCCATCAATACCTTTGTGTTTACCCGGAATACAACGTGCACGGTTCAGTGTCCGCGCTAGATGCTTGTACAAAATCTCATTGACCAGAGAACTTTTTCCGGAGCCTGATACTCCTGTCACACAGGTCATGACTCCCAACGGGATCTTCACATCCACATTTTTCAGATTGTTCTCCTTAGCACCGCGGACGGTAATAAACCCGGTCGGCTCTTTTCGCTGCTCCGGTACCGGAATGATCCGTCTGCCACTCAGATATGCACCTGTCAGTGATTTTTCACATGCCATGATATCCTCGACGGTGCCGGCCGCCACGACTTCTCCACCATGTTCTCCGGCTCCCGGTCCGATATCCACGATATAATCCGCTGCACGCATAGTATCTTCATCATGTTCCACAACGATCAGTGTGTTGCCCAGATCTTTCAGATTCTTTAATGCCGCAAGAAGCTTATCATTATCACGCTGGTGCAGACCGATGCTTGGCTCATCCAAAATATAGGCAACGCCCACCAGTCCGGAACCGATCTGTGTCGCCAGGCGGATACGCTGGGCTTCTCCTCCGGACAATGTTCCCGTTGACCGGGACAACGTCAGATATTCCAGACCCACTTCTTTTAGAAAGCCCACACGGGCACGGATCTCTTTTAAAATCTGATCACCGATCAGATGTTGTTGTGATGTCAGTTCCAGATCTTCCAGAAAGACACACAGATCCTTTACTGACATGGATGTGATCTCATGAATATTTTTATCCGCAATGGTAACCGCAAGAGATTCTTTTTTCAGTCGCTGTCCATGGCAGGCTTTACACGGCGTGATCCGCATAAATGTCTCATATTCCTGCTTCGTCATATCCGATCCCGTCTCACGATAACGACGCTCCACGTTGCGGATCAGCCCCTCAAATGCTACGTCGTAAACACCGACACCACGCTGACCACGATAATGTACCACCACTTTTCTGCCATCTGTTCCATGAAGGATCACATCCCGCACTGCTTCCGGCAGTTCCTCATATGGTGTATTCAGATCGAAATCATACTCCTCTGCCAAAGCCTTCAAAATCGCATAAGTATAGCTGGATGGATCACTGGAAGACTGCCAGCCCATAACCTGGATTGCTCCCTCCGCCAGAGACAGACGCTTATCCGGGATCATCAGATCCTCATCAAATTCCATTTTGTAACCAAGGCCGAAACACTCCGGGCAGGCACCAAAAGGATTATTAAACGAAAAGCTTCTTGGCTCAATCTCATCAATGCTGATACCACAGTCCGGGCAGGAAAAACTCTGGGAAAATTGTATCAGTTCCCCGCCAATGACATCCACCGTCATCAGACCGTCTGCCAGTTCCAGAACATTTTCAATGGAATCCACCAGACGTTTTTCAATGCCTTCCTTTACCACCAGACGATCAACCACCACTTCAATGTTGTGTTTTTTATTTTTATCCAGGCTGATCTCCTCGGTCAGTTCATACACACTTCCATCAATCTGTACACGGACATAACCGCTGCGCTTGATGCTGTCCAGCAGCTTTTGATGGGTCCCCTTTCTGCCCCGTACCACCGGTGCCAGCAGCTGGATCTTCGTCCGTTCCGGAAGCTGCATGATCTGATCTGCCATCTGATCTACTGTCTGTTTTTTGATCTCTTTCCCACATTTCGGGCAATGCGGGATACCGATCCGGGCATACAGCAGACGGAAATAATCATAAATTTCTGTCACGGTCCCCACGGTAGAACGTGGGTTGCGGTTTGTGGATTTCTGGTCAATAGAAATCGCCGGGGACAGTCCCTCAATCTTCTCCACATTCGGTTTTTCCATCTGTCCAAGAAACTGCCGGGCATAGGATGATAAAGATTCCATATAACGGCGCTGTCCTTCCGCATAAATGGTATCAAAGGCCAATGAGGACTTTCCGGAACCGGACAGGCCGGTCAGCACGATAAATTTATCCCTTGGAAGGGTCACATCGATATTTTTCAGATTGTGCTCACTGGCTCCTTTAATTTTAATATATTGTTGTGCCATATCTGTTACTCTCTCTTCTTTCACTGTGTTAGTTCTGTTGCAGTCTATGAATCAATTTTTTGCAGCATTTTCTTCAGTTCCACCATCTGGTCACGCAACTGGGCTGCTGCCTCGAAATTCAGTTCCGCCGCAGCTTTCTTCATCTTTTTCTCCACATCCTGAATAAGCTTCTCCAGTTCTTTCTTACTCATGGATTCCGGATCTTTCTTCAGCTGCATCTCCTCCCTCGCAACCTTTTTGGAAATACTGATCAGATCCCGGACAGATTTCCGGATCGTCTTCGGTGTAATACCATGTTCCTCATTATATGCCATCTGAATTGCACGGCGGCGCTCCGTCTCATCCAATGCCAGACGCATGGAATCCGTAATTGTATCTGCATACATGATAACATGACCTTCACTGTTTCGCGCCGCACGTCCGATGGTCTGAATCAGAGAAGTTTCAGAACGAAGAAATCCTTCCTTGTCCGCATCCAGAATCGCCACCAGCGTAATCTCCGGAATATCCAACCCCTCTCGCAGAAGATTGATTCCAACCAGTACATCAAACACATCCAGACGCAGGTCCCGGATAATTTCTGCACGCTCCAGCGTATCAATATCAGAATGCAGATATTTGACCCGAATACCGATCTCACGCATATAATCGGTCAGATCTTCTGCCATTTTCTTTGTCAGTGTCGTAATCAAAACTTTATGACCGCCAGATGTTTCTTTATTAACTTCGCCGATCAGGTCATCAATCTGCCCTTCCACCGGACGCACTTCCACATACGGATCCAACAGGCCTGTCGGCCGGATGATCTGCTCTGCACGCAGTAGTTCATGCTCCTGCTCATACACATTCGGTGTCGCAGACACAAACAGCATCTGATCGATCTTGCTTTCAAATTCTTCAAAATTTAACGGCCGGTTATCCTTTGCAGAAGGCAGGCGGAAGCCATAATCAACCAGTGTCGATTTTCTTGACTGATCTCCAGCATACATACCCCGCACCTGCGGAATGGTGATATGAGACTCATCCACAATGATCAGGAACTCATCCGGAAAATAGTCCATCAGCGTGTAAGGCGGAACCCCGGGTTCCAGTCCTGCCAGATGTCTCGAATAGTTTTCAATACCGCTGCAAAAACCGGTTTCACGCAACATCTCAATATCAAAATTCGTGCGCTCTGCAATACGCTGTGCTTCGATCAGTTTATCTTCACTTTTAAAATAACGCACACGCTCTTCCATCTCTTTTTCGATTTCTTTCGTGGCCTCATTGATTTTTTCCTGCGGAACAACATAATGAGAAGCCGGAAAGATCGCACAATGCTCCAGACGGCTCTTAATCTCACCTGTCAGCACGTCAATCTCCGTAATCCGGTCAATCTCATCACCGAAAAACTCCACACGCACTGCCGTATCTGTATTATTTGCCGGAAAAATTTCCAGTACATCACCGCGCACCCGGAAAGTACCTCGATGAAAATCCATATCGTTTCTCATGTACTGGATATCAATAAGCTGCCGGATCACATCATCCCGGTCACGCTCCATGCCCGGTCGCAGAGAAACCATCATATTCTGATAATCCACCGGACTTCCCAGACCATAGATACAGGAAACACTGGATACAATGATAACATCACTGCGTTCTGTCAGTGCCGCAGTTGCGGAAAGACGCAGTTTGTCAATCTCCTCGTTGATGGCGGAATCCTTCGCAATGTAGGTGTCTGTCGACGGTACGTATGCTTCCGGTTGATAATAATCGTAATAGGAGACAAAATATTCCACTGCGTTGTGTGGGAAAAATTCCTTCATCTCCCCGTAAAGCTGCGCCGCCAACGTCTTATTGTGTGCAATGATCAGCGTCGGTTTGTTCAGCTGCTGAATAACATTTGCCATGGTAAATGTCTTACCGGAACCTGTGACTCCAAGCAACGTCTCGAACTGATTGCCTTCTTTAAAACCTGCCACGAGATCTGCGATGGCTTTCGGCTGATCCCCAGTTGGCTGATATTCAGATACTAATTCAAAATGATCCATATGATTTCTCCTGATCCGCTCTAAGCTGGCGGTGATATTTTAGAAATAGTAGTTGTGTTCTTAGTATGTTACTTGTCCAGTATATCATTCAGGATAAAAAAAGTACAGAACAAACCGAATGTTTGTTCTGTGCATTTTATGTTTTATTTTCCATCATCATTCCGAATATCATCAATAATCCGACCAATATTACATGTAATCTGTCCCTTACATTGATGAATATTTAACTCTTTTCGGATATCAATTAACTTTTTGAAATACCATGTTTCAGTATTTGCACCCTCACATATGAAAAAGTACTTACGATAAGGCTCAATTTGTTCTTCTTCATCCGTAGTTCTGCTATTCCAATTCGTATAACTTCTTACTGGAGCCAAGGCTACTCCTCCTCTCTCGATGCAGAAATTCTTTCTGCATTGTCGCGGCAGTCGTCAGGTGTCTGTGCCAGCACATCCGTCTGACTCGTTGCCCGCGCAAAATCGAATGTTGAAAATACAGGTATCGCACCATATCTTCCTTCCAGATATGCCTTGCTCAACACTTTATCATACCTCTCCTTGAAACGATCTAAGGAATAAATAGAGCTTGCATTTTCTGCGTTACGTTCTACAAACCAGATTTCATCCCTTCTAAAAATAGCCTGATCCATAATGGATGATTCATGTGTAGTGAACAATAGCTGCATACGCTGCTCATCATGTAGCTGCATAAACAATTGCAAAAATCGTTCTGTCAGCTTCGGATGTAAGCTTCTCTCCAATTCATCCACAACATAAAGAACATCTTCCCGTTTATTCAAAAGCATATCCATCAAATCAAATAATCTTCTTGTTCCATCAGACTCTTCGTCAAAACCGAACTCATAAAATGACTTATTATGATGCAACCGGATTGTTGTGACCTTCGGTTCAGAATGTCCTTCAACTTCGATATTAAAGAAAGTTTCCTTCGACCTCATCGTCATTCTGAATGATGGTTCTTCCTGCTCTTCCATTCTATTTTTCACATGCTGCATCATCTTATCAAATACTGATTTTGGCAATGCATTTGATAACTCATCCAATGTAATTTCTTCAATTTTCACCTGGCTGATACCCGTATCAAATGTTTTGATCAATTTGTTAATCAGCTTCAGCGAATTATCATCATAATAATATTCCAGATCAATCAATGGCGTATCCGGTGTGATAATCGAAATATGATTCTGAATCCAATCATATACATCCCGGAAGAACAATAATTTAGATCGTGCGCTATATTTTTTCCCGCGATTCATTTCTGTCAGGAACAAAGATGTTTCATTTCCTTCAAAATCATCTGCATAGGTTTCAAATTTATTTTTTTCTGTGTTTGTCAGCGTAATGCCATCATTTAACACCGGACGTTTGATTCCTTCTCGTTCAAAAAGACATTTTGCTGAACCATTCTGATATAATTCATATAACCATTCTCCGGTTACTTTTCGTCTGCTTAAAACTGCAGAAAAACCATAGGCATAAAATTTGTCACCTACAGTAATCTGAATTTCAAAACTACTTTCTCGTTCCTTATTCTCCTGCCGATTCTTACAAAACATCTGTGTAGCTTCTATCGGAATACCATTGCAGACACTATCTTTAAAAAATTTAAAGAACAATGCCAGATTCGTCTTTCCAGATGCATTTGCTCCATAAACTACTGCATATTTCAATAACTGGGTACTTTTTATCTTTAACCTGTGATTTGCATTTGTTCGTATTTTATTCGAGGAAATCATTGTCAGCTCTGTTGCTTTATCAAAAGACTTAAAATTTTCAACACTTACTTTTACTAACATTCTTATACACCTCCACCTTTATTATATATTTTACTCTTCTCTCAGTCAATGTGAGCTTGCTTATTTAGAGATTTTTTCGTTATATATTGTTCTCTTTTCTATTTTAAGCAATTTTATTTTGAATTATGCATATAATATCAATGTATAAGTCAGCTTTTTGTAGCGACATTATTTTACTAATGCCGCCACCTGAAATATTCAGTAAATAAAAACTTCTAATTCTCTTTTCTTCTCTCCCAATCCATCCTTCCTATCACATTCAACATCTTTTCTTCTCGGAAGCTAAGCATCTTTCCATTTGTTCCGCCAACAATAATATGATCCAACAATTCTATTCCTAGTAACTCTCCGCACTTCTGTAGCTTTCTCGTAACGATCATATCCTCTTTTGACGGTTTCACATTGCCACTGGGATGATTATGAAGTCCAATGATTGCAGAAGCATTTGCCAGAATACTGCTCTTAAAAACTTCTCTGGGAATTACCAAAGATGCATTGATTGTTCCAACACTGACCAGATTAATATTGATTACCTGTCCATTATTTTTCATATTCAGGATAAACATCATACATATCGTCTGGAAATGAACGGTATAAATATGCGTGAAACAGAATGATATCATCTAGCGGTACTTCGTACCGTTAAAAATGGAATAGCCGTTCCGCAGTAGCGGAACTGGCATTCCGTTTGAGCGTAATTTGCACCATACCCAAGGCTCAACTTCTCTTTGCTCTCCTATCAGAGACCTTTTTAACGATATGGCAGAATTCATTTAATGTTACGGTCTGCATGATTGCTCGCTCCTCTTGTCGAGGTTACTTTATCCACTCGCTTAGCACCCTGTATTACTACAAGGCACCGCGTTTAGCTACACGGCTCACTGGCGATTACCGTGACCGGACTTTCACCGGCAAGTGTGGTTCAGCTTCGCTGGACACACGGCATAAAAATAGCCAGGTGATTCCTTGGGGGTAGAACCATCTGGCTATGTAATTCCTTTTTGTAAATTTTAATGACCTACGACAACACTATTTCTTCTATAAATTTATAGATATTTTCATTTTCTTCTACATCCTTTTTACTTAATGAAGCAATTTTATTTATTGCAGATACAACCCAATGACTTTTATTATTCGTATATGGAATATCGAAAGGCAGCAACAATGTTTCCAATTCTCCTGTGTTTAATATATGTAAATGATTTTCTCCCATTTTTTTTAATAATTCTTCAATATTTTCTTTTAATTCCCCTTCATTTAAATGTCTTATTCCTTCTTGATGATATACCTGATCTCTATTTGCTTTTAAAGCTTTTTTCTTCTCATCAGCATCCATTCCATCAGCATCTATTTCTTCATCAATTTTATCCCTCAATTTGCCAATATATCCTCTATATCGTTGTCTTTCAGATTCATCAATTGACATTTTTTTTATAAATTTATTAAATTCATCATTTACTCTTAATATATCAAAATCTGTAATAACCTCATATCTTATACCTACAGCTTTATACATTTCTGCTATTTCCACTAAAGTTTGTTTATTTTGTCCATGTGCAAAATACAGACCTGACTGTGGAAACACTTTTTCTACTAATTCTTGATAAACCAACTCATCTGCCTCTGCTTCCGTCACAATTACTTTTTCACAAAACAAACCTTCCAACACTCTCGAGACTCTTAAAAGAGGAGATTGTATAATTGTCTGTAACACTCCCTTATCAACTAAATCTATATTATTTTTCAATGATTCCGGTTGTGTAATTCTTATTACATTTATATCTGTATTTTTAGATAGTATCCCTTTCAAAATTTCCACACTGTGTGTTGAAACAAATATTTGTTTATCTTCATCAAACTCTCCTATAAGTTCTCCCAATTGACGTGCTAATGGTGGATGTAAAAATGCTTCCGGTTCATCTATTAACAATACATCATTTTCTTTTGTTTTTAATGACAAAAAAGTAGATACGTAACTTTTCAATCCATCCCCTTGATCATCTAATAATTTCTCATTAAATAATTGTAAAACTCCCTCTTTTTCTTGCTCAAATGTCCCCCGCAAATATCCAAAATCTTCACCAACACGAAAACCTAATCTATCGCCTAATGTTTGTGCATCTAATATTATATCTTTCTTGAATATTCGTTTAACATTAACTGACAATTCCTGCAACACTTTATCTTCAAATTTAAAAGATGTAAGATAATTTGTATTAGTACTATCTAATCCATAGTTTTTTTGCATTTTACAAATTGTTAATCTTTCTTCTGTTCCTAAATATCGAAAAAATAATGGTCCAAAATACTGAAAAAATGATATCTCATTTTTTTCTCGTACAATATTTTTGAAAAAATCTTCCCAATCTGAAGCAACAGAATTTAAACTTCTCGTAAAATAACTTTCAAACGTAGTATTTACGTCCCAAGGTTGATTTGATTTATTTAAATATGTTCTTAAAATCCAATTTCCATACATATCTTTTGTCATTTTATTTTTGACATTATAAGACTCTTCCACCTCTTGATAGCTTTCTGGGTAAGAATACTCAATTTGATTGATAATTTTAATATCTGTTTTATCTCCACTAAGCCAATCTCTTAATTCTTTCAAAAATCTACTTTTGCCAGAATTATTGGGTCCAATAACTACATTGATCCGTCTAGGTTCAAAATCTATTACTCCATCTATAGTATTTAGCTCTAATTTATCTATTCTAAATTTATACATATATACTCCCATTGCATTTTTATTTTTAGTAACAGCATGTATCTTTTACTTTCCTATTAATTCACAATCCTTCAATATCTTCTCAATAGCCTCCCATGCATTCAATGAAGGATTCTCTTTATAATACTGATACCCTTTATATTGATACAAAGTATATCCATTTTCTTGATTTCTCTGCATGATTTTCCTTGCCCGATCAACAGCCGCAATTACATTGGACAAGTCCATTTTCTTAAGACATCTCTTGAAATTATTCTCTTCTTTGAATTCGTCCATATTTTGAAATTTCTCTCCAAACGCCCGGTTAATCGGTGTAATATACTGTTTTCGATGTGAAAATGACGCATTACAGTTCGTCATATGAAGAATGATCCATAAATCAAAAGTAAAATTACTATATCCAGATTTATATTTTATCTGTTTTCCTATTTTTTCTGCCTTCTTCATATTGTCCAGAGCTTCTTGAAAGCCTTTGACATGAAGCGGTTCATCACTTTCGTAATCAAAAAAATGATAGATTTCAATCTTTCTGGTAACGGTCAATGATTTCGCATGCTTTAATGGATTTTTTCTTACCGGACAATCAATAGACACCTTGCATGCAGCTTTTTCAGTATTATTTATCGTATCCTGCAGCCATTTTAAGTACCACTGCTCCGTTTCTCCCTCAACACTGAAATAATATTTATTTGTTGGTTTTCTCTTTGCCATCCCTATCCCTCTTTTTCATCACATAAGATTTCTTCAAAGATTGGTGTAAAATCAATATCCTTTATCGCTCCATACTGGCTGATGAAATATTTGCTCATATAATCTTCGTGCTTACGAACACCCTTATCACCGGTTGTGCCAAAATCAGATAATGCGTATAATACGCTGTCATGTGTATCATCATCACGCTCAACAAACTTAATCTCGTCTCTTCTGAAAAGATTTGAATTCAAAAATATCGGATTATGCGTATTAAATATAAGCTGTGCATGATGGATGTTTACATCATCATTGTGAAATACATTGATAATACTCATCAATGCCATCGGATGAATAGACGCATCAAATTCGTCCACCACCAGTGTTCCACCCGTTTGCATCGCTTTAATCACAAGAGGAAACATATTGATAAATCGAATCGTTCCATATGACTCAAAAATATCTGCTGCAACCGCCGTAGTCTTTTTGTTTTTCATATTTTTAAATACCGAATATAATTTTGCATCCGGCTCATCATCGCTCACAACATATCCTACTGCATTAGAATTGATTCCAAATAATTTTGCAGCGTCATCCGTCGTTTTTTCAACATAGATTGCTTTCTTTTTTGGATCTGCAAATCTTTTAATCAATTGCATCGAATCCGCACGATAAATTACCATAAACTTATTTGTAAACCAATCAACCATCAGCTTTGTGAATTTAGGCGAAAAAATCAATTTAAACCCGTTCGTCAAAAATAATTCTTCCTGATTCAAACTATTTTTTGCAATTTCATTTACACTTTCTGCATTCTGTTCTGTTATATCCGACAAATAATCTTTAATAATCTTTAAGTTCTCTATTTTCAAATCTTGCGTACGTTCAAATACTCTTTCTCCATTGACCTCCAGCACTTCTGCAAGGATTTTTCTTTGATGCTCCTCCTCAAGAAAGGTTCCAAGATCAACCTCTAATTCATAGTGTATTTTAAATTTATGATCTTCTCCATCTTCCTCATAAAATTCTATTTCAAAACATACCGGTTTTGATTCCATTTCATTATTATTTGGAATCAATTCTAATGCTGCAACAGCTGGGTTCGGTGATGATTTTTCTTCAGAATTTCTGATATTTCCTCTCAAAACAATTGCCCGCAATACATCCATCGCACCAATAATATTAGTTTTTCCTGCCGCATTCGGTCCATAAATAACTGAAGAACTTAACCCTTTTATCTCTTTTCCTTTAATTTTTGTCTTCATAAGACTATAATCTAATCCCTTTTGTTTTGGCGCAGCTACCATTGAAAAGCTTGCCTCTTCTACAAAAGATTTATAATTTTTTGTTTTAAATTCAAGAAGCATTTTATTACCTCCATTCTGCTTATTTTTAACAAAATCATATTTATATTATAGTCTTATTGTATGACAGAGTCAATTTTTTATTCTCATTTTGCATTATTTCTTCAAAATCATTTTATTTTCATCAAGTCAAGGAATCTTTATATCATAGATTCCCTGACTTTTTCTCATTTGCCTTATCTCTCCCAATCCATCTTTCCTGTCACATTCAACATCTTTTCTTCTCGGAAGCTGAGCATCTTTCCATTAGTTCCACCGACAATGATATGATCCAACAATTCTATCCCCAGTAGCTGTCCGCACTTCTGCAGCTTTCTCGTAACAATCATATCCTCTTTTGACGATTTCACATTGCCACTGGGATGATTATGAAGTCCAATGATTGCAGAAGCATTTGCCAGAATACTGCTCTTAAAAACTTCTCTGGGAATTACCAAAGATGCATTGATTGTTCCAACACTGACCAGATTCATATTGATTACCTGTCCATTATTTTTCATATTCAAGATGCAAAATACCTCTCTGTCATATTGGGATAACTCCTTCGCCATTAATTCTACAACAGCCTGTGGACTGTCCAATGTCTGCTCACTATAAAGAGATGGTTCTTTTACCAGACGGATATTCACAACTTCCAATTCATTCTCCATTGTTCTGATCTCCTTTTGGAAATTCTACAGCCAGAAAAACATTACTCTCTGAAGATTCCACATATGATTTCAATTGTGATAATGTCATTTCCAAATATTTAGGTTGTTCCGCCATAATCTACTCCTTTCGTTTCTTCCTTTACTTCTTTTTTCCCTGACAAATAGCTTATCAATTTGTTTGCCTTAATGCTTTTCTTCAGCTCACTGATAATGCACAGATCTGCTACATTCACTCCCGGCAAAGCAAGCATTTCATCCATCGCCATATTGACAATCTCTTTTTCCGTTCCGTATCCGGCATCAAATAAACGCTGTAATACTTTTATTGCTTTCTGATTTTTTCCCATTTCATCATCAAAGGGCAGCTTATCGCCGCCCTCTGTTTTACTCCTCCTCTTCTTTCTTTTCTTCAATTCCTAATCTCTTAACCTGTTTCTTTTTATTCCAGATACGAACTCCTGTGATTCCGGCTGCTGATAATACCAGAATGGCTATCCATAAAATTGCATTTGCAGTGTCTCCTGTTTTCGGAGGGTTACTGGTTTTTGTAGTAGTACCCGGTGTCTCTGGAGTTGGTGTTTCCGGTACTTCTTTGATGGTTACAGTCTGACCTTCATCGTTGATTTCCTTATGCTCTGTTACCTTTTTCGGTTCTTCCGGATTTGTTATATCATACAGTTCTTCAAAGGTTACAAGCTGTTTTCTTCCAAGAGTGCTGCCATCGAAAGTAAACTCAATCTGCACTTCCATGTTTTCCTTGTCCGCTGTAAATTCATAATCATTGGTAACTTCTTTGCCATCAATGATCAGCTTTGCATTTTCTTCCTTAATCATCTGCCAACCAGACAATTTATACTTTGTACCGATTTCCAATCCTTCTAATGTAACTGTATCCACAATCGTCAGATCTTTTCCGGCTTCGATTTCTTTCTTACCGTTCTTATCCGTTGCTGTGGTATGAATCGAAATCTTTCGCTCTGTAATCAGGACTGTCTGACCTTCATCGTCAATGTCCTTATGCTCTGCAACTTTTTTAGGTTCTTCCGGATTCTTCAGGTCATATAATTCTTCAAATGTAACCAGATTCTGTCCGCCAAGTTCTGATGCATCAAACGTATAAGAAACTTCTACTTTCATTTTCTCGCTGTCAGCAACAAAAGTGTAATCACTCTCCACACGCTTTCCATCAATGAGCAGTACTGCATTTTCCTCTTTCAGCATCTGCCAGCCTTTTAACTGATACTTTCTGCCTTCTTCCAGACAGTCCAGAGTAACTGTATCCACAATTGTTATTTTCTTTCCTGCAATAATTACCTTCTCACCTGTTACTTTATCTGCTGCGGTTGTATGAATGGTAATCTCTTTTTCATACTCATCGGTCAGCGTTCCAAGATCGATGGTTACTTTATTTCTGCTGACAACAACTTCAAATGCCGGAATCAGCTTCATGCCTTTGTTGGATTCACAAGATAACTCCTCAATCTCATAAGTGTCATAAAGTAATGCACCTTTGCTATCGTCCGGCTCAGAAGTTCCGAACCAGATTCCGTCCTCACTGGATTTCCCGGCATTTGTATTTCTCTTATGAGATGCCCAATTGGAAGCAGTTGAAAACTGACCGTTCTTATCTGTCACTACGATATGGCTCTCTCCGGTTGTTTTACTTGTAATCTTAAAAGGAACATTTGCAAGCCTCTTATGTGTACCTGCTCCAATCTTTACTCCTTCTAAATCTCCACGTTTAATCTGGTTGTAAATGGAATGGCTTTCGTCTGTTAAATCTACGATTTTTCCATTTTCCGTAATCGAAAATTCAATCGCTTTTGCCCCGTCAGTCAGATAACCTTCCGGTGCTTTGGTTTCTTCCAGTTTGTATTTACCATACGGAAGTAAATCTGCCGTCGTTGTTGCAATTCCGTCAATCCCTGTCTGAATCGTCTTAACTGTCTCGTTCTTTTTGTATAGCTTTCCTTCTACCAGAACCGAATTTTCGTTCAAAGAAATAATTGCAAATGTAGTATCTTTTAATGTGGCACTTCCCTGTGCTTTGGTATCTTTTGTCTCTAAATCACGTTTCTGAATCTTCACACCACCTCGGATTACTTGGTCAGATACGGAATACTGGTTGCTTCCGGAAAGGACTGCAAGTTCTCCGTCCTCTGTGATCTGTGTCAGATACATTCCTTTTATCTGTTCTGTACTGTCTCCTGCCTGCATATAAGATCCGTCCAGTAAATATCCGTCTGGTGCTTTTGTCTCCTCAACAGTCAGTGTTCCAAGTGGTAATACGCTTTTTTCATTCTGAATGTAAAATGCATCTCCCGATACTTTGTAAGCATCTGACAGTTTTGTCACATAATGAATACTTCCGTCACTGCTCTTTTCTGCCACCGTTTTTGTAACCCAGGTACGTGTTGCTTTCTCTGGTAAGTTATCTTTTGTATAAAATCCGTCATAATAATGCCAGGTAAACTCTGCTCCTGACAGTGCTGCATTTCCCTGTGCGGTTGCTTTTCCTGTCTCCATATCAATCTTGAACAGATCTACCAATGTCTCTGTTACTTTCGGAACATCGGAAACATTTAATACGGCTGTCTTTCCGGCTTCAACTTTCAGACTGCGTACTGTCGTATCCAGCTTATATCCTTTCGGTGCAGAAAGCTCTTTGATATAAACAGTCCCTGCAGTCACTTCAACTTCATTCGTATCGCCATTTTCATTTGTTGTAAGTGTTCCAATCTGATTACTACAATTCTGGTCTAAAAATATGCCAAAGGTTGCTCCAACAATGGAATACATCGCATTTCCATTTGTGACAATCTCATTTGCAGTTGTCTTTTTTACCTTCGCATTTCCGACATTCAGTTCTGCCCAAAACTGTCCAAGATCCTGTCCTTCACCAGTATAGATATATCCGCCACATTTATAGCGACCTTTGTTTGCCTGTACAAATGCTCTCGCTCCTGCATACACTTCATTCTGAATATCCTGTGAAATCTCATAATATGCAGCTCTGACATTATCGCACTTCCAGCCCAACTGTTCACTGAGTCTCTGCCATACTACACACTGTTCCAGCAGATATCCCTGATTTGCATTCAGGTTACTATGACTGCCTCTATACTGCTTTACATACTCCAGTGACAATGCCACATCTTCGATCTGTGCAGCACTCATGCTAGCACTTGCATCGTGTCTAGTTTTATACCCATTTTTGAATCCGGTGTTAATATCTACACAATAGGCGGTTTCGCCCTCTACTCGCATGTGACCTTCATTGAATGTAGAATGAATGGTTCCATCATTCATCACATGTTCAATATATCCGACTCTCTCTGAGGATTCCGTCCAATACTGTGTTTCCGCTGCCTGAACCGATGTAGTCGGTAATGCAGTTAAAATGGTGGTCAGAGCAAGAAGCCCCGTACACACTCGTTTCCATATCTTCTTCATTTTCTACAATTCCTTTCTTTTCAATCCAATAAAAAAGACGTCCGTCTGGAACGCCTGTTGTTGCTTTTTGCTGTTTATTCCCTGCTGTCATGCAGGGTGTGGGAATCTCTGAGCTTCCGAAAGAGAAAATGTTCCCGGCTCCTTATTGTCTTTTCGGCTGGTAATCTGCTGGTAAACCAAAGGGGTAGGGTGTGGGGAGGGGAAACAGAAAAAGACTGATTTCTCATTAACCGCCAACGGATAGACTTCTCCCTTGGTGTCAAAATGCCTATCGTTCCCTGCTTTTTTCCCGTTTCCGGTATAATTCCAGTGCTTTGATAATGGTTTCTTCCATTTTTTGTTGTGAAGTCCCCGATGGAAAATATTTCTTCAGTCGGTTCTTTGGGATTTTCCATTGCTCTACCTGATTTGGCTTTTCCTCTGCCATAATCGACAACAAAACATCTTCATTCAATCTGCCCTCTGCTGAAAATTTGCGGATTTTAATTGCCTGTGCATGACTTGGGGTACAAGCCTCCGACTCCATGGTGTCGTACAATATCTCCTGTTCCTCTTTCGGCAAATAAGACAGCTCTACCGCTGGACGCATGGCAATCTTCTTTTCATCGACCATTTCAAGGATTTCCGGGATAAGTTCTGTAAGGCGGATATATCTTTGAATCTGACTTTTACTTTCTCCTACCTGTTCTCCTAGAACTTCTACGGAATATTTTCCTAACTTCTGCCCCAATGGGGTAGAAGTTAAATCCGTTCTTTGTCCCTGTCTCTTCATAGCATCTAGCTTCATTTTATAAGCAAATGCCTTTTCGGATGGTAAGATTTCTTCTCGCTGAAGATTACTGTCAACCATGACAATGATTGCTTGGTCATCACTAAGATTTCTTACAATACATGGCATTGTCTCTTTTCCTGCCAGTTCACTTGCCATTTTTCTGCGGTGTCCAGAAATCATTTCATACCCACCTGTTGGCTTTTCCCTGACAAGTGCTGGAACTAATACGCCATGATCACGCACGCTTTCGATAGTTTCCAACATCTTATCATCCATTTTTACCTTAAACGGATGATTCGGAAAATCTGTAATTTCATAAATAGAAATATCTTTTACATATTCCTGATTCTTCTGATCTCTTTCTTCCTGCGTGGTAAAAAGGTCATCGGCTGAGGGAAGATTCATGTTTATTTCTCTGCTTTTCGCCACACTTTAACACCTCCCTCGTAAATTCTGCATACGCCTTTGCAACAGTTCCATTCTTGTCATACTCATAAATACTCTGTCCTGCTGCACTGCTTTCTGCCGCTGTGATAGCCACTGGAATAACCGTGTTAAAAATTCGGATATGTTTCCCATAATTTTCTCGAAGGCTATCCTCTGTTGTTCTTGCAAGTTTTGTCCTCATATCTGCAAGTGTCAGTAAGACTCCATCAATCTTCAGCTTAGGATTTAACTGCCTTTGTACCTTGCCGATTGTTTTCATTAACTGCGTCATGCCCTTTAATGGAAGATAATGAGCCTGCACCGGAACAATTACACTGTCTGCGGCAGCTAATGCATTGATAGTCAACATTCCCAAACTAGGCATACAATCAATCAGGATATAATCATAATCCTTTTTCAAATCTGACAGATACAGCTTTAATGTCTGCTCTCTGCTCATGGCATTTACTAGTGAAATTTCCATGCCCGATAACCCGATATTGGTCGGAATAATATCTACACCCTCTTTGTGATGTAAAATTCCCTCGTCATACACAAATGGTTCGTCTTGTAATACTTTCTTCATTTGTGTATCCAACGTAATTGGAAGATTATCTGCATCAGTCCAACCTAAAGCAGTTGTTAAGTCTCCCTGTGGAGCAGCATCGACCAATAATACTTTTCGCCCCTGATGTGCAAGACCGATTCCCAGATTTAATGTTGTTGTGGTCTTGGCTGTTCCTCCCTTCTGATTTGCAAGAGCGATAACTTTACATTTGGTCATATGGTTTCCTCCTTCCTCGAAAAATTTAATAGCCAATCCGTTTTACGGGACTGGCTATGTATAAAAATAAGCATGAAAAAACCGATTGGCTCTTGGTGAACCAATCGGCTATGTACTATTAGCAGACAATTTTTTGATTTTTAGGAATAACGGCCTCTGATAATGTTGCACTATTATTTTTAACATCTGTTACAGCCTCATCTGCAGATTCATGAGTTTCTAACCATAGTTTTTCCTCTAATTTTAAATGTTCCATCAAAAAGTCATGTCGCTTAGAATAATCATCAAAAATTTCGCTCCATTTCAGTACATATATTTTAGTCAAACCGTCATCCTGACAATGAACTAAATGTTGCTCTCCTAAATGCTTATGACTTTCTAATTCTCCCGAAATATAATGACTTTTATCAAATTCATTTCCAACCAAATAAAACGTCCATTTAACATTACCTGCATTAAATCTTGGAGTGTCTTTTATTACTCGCATATATTTTTTTACTTGTGATAATTCTTTTTCTCCTAATTTTATTTTAGGTCTTTTTAATTCAACAACAACATTTTCTGTTACTTTACCCTGACGATCTTGACGTAACATATATATATCCATTTCTTTATTTTTATCAGGATGCTCTATATGTATCTCTTCTTCCATTCCAGTTTCCGCTTTTATCATTCCCTTTAATGCTAATTCAAAATCAGGTTCAGCTGATGTAATTAAATTGTATTGTTCTCCAAAAATCCAATAATGATTTTCTACTAATTCTTGTACATGTGTTACTTCATATGAATTAAACTCTTTATTAAACACAATTTCTTTTAATGCCTGAATAACTTTCTGCCTATCACATAATAATTTTATTGTTTTTGTTATATTACTTAATGAACTGTATTCAAGTATACCAGATAATTCCTTCCGTTCCTCTTCATCCAGTTCAATTACACCTTGTAATATTTTAAACAACTCTGGTTTGTTTCCATTATCCATAATAAGCCTTAATAATTGTAATGTGATTTTTTTATTATCATTACTTAAGCCTGTGAAAATTTTAGGCTGTGCAGCATATAAAGCACCTACAAGACTATCTAGTTCTTTCTTTTGATACGCCTGTATAAAATTCGTCGTATCAAATTCCGGATACAATTTATCATCTATCAGTTTTGAAATATAAGCATCTGAAGCTTCTTTCAAATACCTACTTCTATATTTAATAAGAAATGTATTAATTCCATTTATTAAAATTTTGTATTCATCATCACACTTATTAGGAAATAAGTCCCCTTGACCTTCTATCTCCTCATTTGTAAAATGAAAATCATCAAAATAACTACTTTTTATATACACGCTATGAAAAAAATGGTCTGCCCTTTTGTTTAATTTTGTAGTTTCTTTATATCTTTCTTTATTATCTGAACCAAGATAATATATTCGCGAATATTCATTCCCCAATTTTTGCTTCCATTGAACAAAACGAACATCATACGTCTCCTTACACCCATATTTAGAAACATCCATATTTTCAGTATGCTCAACAAAATCTGAATAATCTATGCATTCTTTATCAACGATAATTTTATAGTCATTTTCTTTATTCAATTCCAAAAACCAAAAAAATTCTTCTTTGATTTTATTGATAATATCTTCTTTTTCCATGGATTCTAATTGTGTAAAACTTACCTTTGTTCCCGTCAATTTTTCTACTTTACACGGAAGTTTTTCACCATTGTCATCATATTGATTTAGAGAATCTTTATTCATAGAGATGTAATACTCATATGTATCCCCATCTTTTCGATATACAGTATCCCACCTTGCCGTCTGAGAAAATGCAAAAAATGTCAGACGACCAATCCCTTTTCTCCCATGAGGTAACGTATGATTTGTTTTCTGAGACGCATTTGCTTTTTTAGAATCATTAAATGGTTGAAATTTATATTTCAATTCATCATAATTAATTCCACATCCATTATCACGTATTGTAATCATATTGATGAGTCCCATTTTATTTCGATTTAACTCAACTTCTACTTGTGTTGCAAATGCATCAAATCCATTCCAAATATATTCACAAATAGCATCTAACGGCTTTATATTTTTCAAATTTTTTTGTATGCCTTCTGGTGTAATAAGAACACTTTTCATCTTTTCACTCTTTTCTATTGTAATTTATAAAACTATATAATACTTTTCAATATCTATAAATAGAATGTACTACCTTTGGATTTTTCAATCATACATTAACTCCTTTTTCTCTCACATAATCGGTAATATCTTCTACCAAATATTCCTTTCCCTGTGTATGAAGAACATCGTAACATTTAATAATATAGTTATCCAAAATTCCGGTTGAATTTAATATTTTATACACTTTGGCTGGAGACATCTTCCATTTATCCGCAAGACTATACAACATGAATATTGAAAAGCTCAATTCTTTTTTCTCACACATAATCACTACCAACCTTTCTGTCATATTCATATTTAGATTATAACAAGTATTTTATGTTCATACACTATATTTTTTAATTATTATCCAAAAAAGCAGGCAACGAAAAGTCACAAAACCTCTTCATCCACCCGCTTTTCACATATATTCTCACCACTACCACTTCCACAACATCTGGATGTTCAACCACCCACATACCACAAAATACCACCTGTTTTGTGACTTTCTCATGCTAGGAGACAAAATATTCCACTGCGTTGTGTGGAAAAAATTCCTTCATCTCCCCGTAAAGCTGCGCCGCCAACGTCTTATTGTGTGCAATGATCAGCGTCGGTTTGTTCAGCTGCTGAATAACATTTGCCATAGTAAATGTCTTACCGGAACCTGTGACTCCAAGCAACGTCTCGAACTGATTGCCCTCCTTGAAGCCTTTGACCAGTTTTTCGATTGCCTGGGGCTGGTCTCCTGTGGGTTGGTATTCGGAATGAAGTTTGAAGATTTGTTGTGAATCCTGCACAAAAGCACCTCCTAGTTTTTATATCAAAAAAGTTCGTCTATCAGGCAGAAATTCGTCGAAGCACATTCTCCGATTTCACCCAAATATGCCTCTTGACGAATTCTGTTCACCACTTGACATTTTATAGACTTATAAAAAGTAGTAAAACTAACGTGGGCGAATTAACACTCAAATGTAAGAGCTATTATATCATGGAAATATGGAATTGTATACGCAAAGCGAACATTAGTTCTATAATTTTTTCTACATTTATCAGCGTATCCAGAACATTTTCTATATTATCCTTCTTCTTTTCCGCTAATACTTCTTCTATATAAGAAAGCAATTCCGGTGGAATCTCCTCAGCTATAATATTTCCATTATCTCCATATACATCCATGGTTATCAACTCTCTTGCATCTCCCATCAACTTGGCTACTGCCTTAGGAGAGAAATTGTGTCTGTTTTTAGATTTCCATGTTCCCATGCCATGAGTATATAATAATTTCTGATTTTTAGCTACCTAACCCACCGTCTAAAGCCAGTGGGATTGCGGTAGCCTTATTTCAATCTATTTCGCAAAATTTCCATGGATTCTCCTGCTCTTTCTGCTGTTCCTCTGCGAAATATCCGCTTCTCCATCCCATTTCTACGTACCATAATCTCCGTATCCTGCACATGATAATAATTCATAAAATATTATTCACATTTCATCCTATACAAATCATCGGATCAATGATATAATTTACTTGTTTTAATGGTTACAGATATATTAAAAGTATTGTGGTATATGCAGGATTGTCATTGTAATCCCTATTCCGCTAATAATACCAGTAATACATCGCCGTCGATTGTTGCTCAGGATACCAAATATATATTGGGCAATTCCATCAATAACAGTCGGGCATATCATAACAAATGATATCCACAGTGGAAATATCATGTTCAACCAAACATGTGCTACCAGATACGTTATAAGAATACTGGTAATTAATGCAAAACAACGCCAGCAGACAGGAAAACAAAATTTTCCTAAATGTGGCGCGGTATCCGGTTTTTCATTGCAAAATGGTATTTTTCCAAAATTTTCTTTTATATATCTGATTGGTTTCATATTCATAAACAAAGGAGAATTATATGCTATACATTTTATTAGTCATCATTGCCATTTTAGTAATCTGTGTATTATGTAAACATCTTAAAAACTAAGACTACTATAACACAACCCGTTTTTTCATACAATAATTGAAAAACATAGTCTCAAATAAGGATTCTAATGCATCACCATATTATATAGGATCCTTATTTTTCTGTAAATTTTTCGTAAATTATCGTTTTTTTCTTGACGAATCTTTTTTTTCGTATTAAACTAGCCAAGGTTTTGAAGCAAACAGCTGAAACCAATTCAAATTTACAATAATTCAAATCCAAAACTCTTTTACAAAAGAGTTCAAAAATTTTCAACAGGAGGTGTGATCATGGACAATTGTGATAGTACAGGACGAAGTATGATCTGCGGTGGCAGACAATGGGAACTGAATATGCAGCTGTTCCATGTGATTCACTGATTCCTGCATTTTCATTTCCAATTGAAGATAAGATTGTTATAAAAATATTCGAAAAAACAGTTTGTTTATATATTTAACGGATTCATTCGCTCAATAGAATTGTTCATTATTTCCCATATTTTTATTTCATTCATTTTCCCACCGTATACGATCAGTTCATATGTAATTCGTAAATGAACTGTAAAAATTCCTATACTGCACAGTCTGCAACTGTAACATTAGCTTTCGGAATTTCGTAAGCGGTGATTTTTTATGCCCTTTTTTCAGAGGTACACTATTGCATTACCATTCTGCCTTTAAAAGATGACAAATGTACCTAAGTACCGGAGGGCTGTCAGGAGGAAATGAGATGAAAAAAACATTAAAAAGACCAAACTATGCAGAAGAATTACTGAAAATCATTCAGAGCCCGTTAAAAAATGAAGTCCTGCTGGATCGGCTGAATGACTATCATGAGAGAGATATTGCGGATGCGCTGGAACTGCTGTCACCACAGCAGCGCAAAAAACTGTACCCGGTACTCGGTGCCGAAAGGCTTGCAGAGATTTTTTCCTATCTCGAAACACCGACACAGTATCTGTCTGAGCTCAGCATCAACCAGGCTGCAAAGATCGTATCCTTCATGGATTCTGACGATGCGGTAGATATTCTGGAACAGATGGAAGCATCCGCAAAAGAGAAAATCGTAACACTGCTGGATGCAGGTTCCAGCCACGACATCCGTCTGATCCTCTCCTACGACGAGGACGAGATTGGAAGCATGATGACTACAAACTTCGTAGCCATCCGCAAAGATCTGAGTATCCGCCAGGCCATGCGGGAACTGGTGACACAGGCTGGTGAAAATGATAATATCTCCACGGTTTACGTGGTAGATGATGCAGATAAATTTTACGGTGCCATCGATCTGAAAGATCTGATCATTGCCCGCGAAACCGATGAACTGAATGGCATCATCAGTACATCCTATCCGTATGTAACAGATCATGAAAAAATTGATAACTGCATCGAAACCATCAAAGATTATGCCGAAGATTCTCTGCCGGTTCTGACTGACAACGGAAAACTGATCGGTATTCTGACTGCCCAGGATATTGTGGAAGCCGTAGACGATGAGCTTGGTGAGGATTACGCAAAGCTGGCTGGTTTGACCGCAGAAGAAGATCTGCACGAAAAAACATCCACCAGTATCAAAAAACGTCTGCCATGGCTGATCATTCTGCTGTTTCTCGGCATGGCGGTATCTTCTGTGGTCGGTGTATTTGAGACAGTTGTTGCCGTACTGCCCATTGTTATGTGCTTCCAGTCCCTGATCCTTGATATGGCAGGAAACGTTGGTACCCAGTCTCTGGCTGTTACCATCCGCGTTCTGGTAGATGAGACACTGACTGCAAAGCAGAAATTCAACCTTGTTTTGAAAGAAATGAAGGTCGGATTCCTGAACGGACTTTTCCTTGGAATCCTTTCCTTCGTACTTATCGGACTTTACATCTGTGTATTAAAACATTATCCAATGGGACATGCATTTTTGATTTCCGGCTGCGTTGGATTTTCCCTGATGGTAGCCATGGTAATTTCCAGTATGGTCGGCACTTTGATCCCAATGTTTTTCCACAAGATCAAAATTGATCCTGCAGTTGCTTCCGGTCCGTTGATTACAACCGTCAATGATCTGGTTGCCGTTATCACTTACTATGGACTCGCATGGCTGCTTCTGATCCATGTGCTGCATATGATTTAATTTACAGACAAAGACAGCTGTATCCGAAACAACACTTTCGATATACAGCTGCCTTTTTCATTGCGATCAGTCCCCTATCACCTACATAACACTTAACCGGATCAGCCGGACTTCAAATGGCTCGAGGTGTTCGTACAGACAGATACTTCCATCTTCCTGACGATTCACATAATCAGTCGTGTGAAGCGGCTGATTCTTTTCGTTGATATAAACAATATCCGCAGATGAAATCCGCGCTGCTCTTCTATAATTTTTGCAAAATCCATACGGATTTCCATTATTTTCATTCAGCACACTCGTTGCTTTCAGATAGGTCCGCTCTTTTGCATGTTCCAGACAAATTTCATAAGTCAGATCATGTTCTGGCTCTAACATCCCCGGGCTGATTTCATTCTGATCCAGCTTTCTCTGACAATATGCTTCTGACAGGTGCAGATAATTATATAATAAGATCTGAATTTCCCCGTCCTCTGACTTCGTGATCAGATAATTTTCCCCTTTTTTGATAAAGTAGGAACCCATTTTTGCCAGCATCTCATACACATAGTAAGAAGGTTTTTTGATAAAATCATAGGTAAAGATCCCACGTTTTCCCTGAAAAGACCCCTGTATCATCTGATCCTCTGAGACATTTTCCAGCGGATCCATCACTCCAAAGGCAATCCCCGTCTGCCAGCAATCAACCATACTTTTTACAATATATGCCGGATAAAACATGGTATCCTGAAGGGCGTTGTTCCAGCCCAGATCGTAATTCCACTCCGCCACATACCAGGTCCTCACCTTCCATCCACAATCCTCATTATTGTTCAAAATCCTCCGTATCACATCATACACTGCATCCCTTTGCTGCATAATGCCGGCAGGCTGACGTCTCTGGATACTTTGCGGTGTATCATCCACGGTATACAGATTCATCATGACAAAATCCGGTTCGCAATGCTGCTTCTGATAAAAGGATGTAAAACTGTCCATCCACTCCGGATACAATAAATTTACTGACATTAAAGCCGACGTACCAACCTGAAACCGCTCATCGATTGCTTTGATCACCTTCCAGGTAGACAAATACAGACGATAATAATTTTCACGCTGCAGTGCAGAATAATTGATCCGCGGATTGTCCGGTGAATTCCACACACAGAATTTCCATTTCAACACCTGACTGCGGCCATACCGTTCCACCATATGTTCCACCACATGGTATACCAGCCGATCCCATTGCTGCATATCCGTCGGCATATCGGAGATAGAATTGCGCATCAGTGCGTCTTTATTTACATTCTCCACCATAAGAAACGGTACAAAAGACAGTTCTACAAATGGGATCAGACCACACTCTGCAATAAAATCAAATAGCTGATCCATCCGGTAAAAGCTATAATGCGGTCTTCGATCCCTTTCTTTTACATAAATTTCCATATCATCATGAAACAGTTCATGAAAATAAATACCGGTAAAATGTAATTTTTCCGCAAGCTCCCGCACCATCTTACGCACTGGATGAAGCAACAGATAGCTGGCTTTCCGAATCGTCAGAATCCCTCCGGGCTGATCCAGACTGACAAATTCATCCAAATCTACTCCGGTAATCAGCTGTTTTTTCCCGGGATGTCTGATCAGTTCTGCCCCGGCAAGATCCGCTTCCAGTTGCTGCAGAAACGCTGCCAGTTCCTGCTCCTCATCTGCCTGCAGCCGTGCAGGTGCTTCCGTCTTCTGCTGTCTGCGGTATTCGCTAGGCAGAATCTGATAATACTCCCGAAATTTGGTGCTGAAAGATCTGGCATTTTTAAAACCACTCTCCTCTGCGATCTGGTCAATGGTTTTCCTGGCATCCCGCAGCTGTCCCGCTGCATGCAACAGGCGAATCTCATTGATATATTTCAGAAAACTGGTGTCCAGCTTCTCCCGGAACATTTTGGAAATATACGAACTGCTGACAAAAAACTGTTCCGCCAATGCCGCCAGAGTCAACGCTTCCGTATAATGCTGCGAAATGTAAAACAGCACATTCTGCATCATCGGGAACTCTGTGTCCGGTATCTCCGTCTCAACCCGGAAGTCACGCAGCAGATGCTCCAGAAGCTGATAAGACCATTTCATTTCACGGACATATGCACACGCATTTTCCTGCTGTATCTCCTGCACAAGATGTAAAATATCGCAGATTACTTCGTGATACCGTTCTTTGTGGAGTTCCATGACAGAATTGCACTCCAGCCTTCCCGGCGCCGCTCCCTGCCCCGACATCAGCTTTGTCAGGTCAACCCCGCAGAGCAAACAGCTCCCGGACACATCAGACAAACTGAAATACTGAAAGGGTTCAATCATTACAACATCCCCCTTCTTCAGTTCCAGAATTTTCTTTTTCAAAAAAAGCTTCACTGTCCCGGACAGCGGTATCAGAAAGCTATAATCTGATGACCACTCCGGCTCCTGCCGTCCTTCTTTCCTAACCATAAAATGAACCATTTTCATTCTCCCAACATGTTATTTCTTGTCCCATGTTTTCTTTTATCACATTTTATTTTACTGCGCAATTGCCTGCATGTTATCTCCGTCTTTTTCACGATTGTACAACAAAAACCGGGGGAATAAAACCCCCGGTTCTGTCACGCTCTATGATCAGAATACTACTTTTCCGTTTACTACATTCCACCAGCCATACTCATTTGCTACAAGTCCGGTATAGCCAAAGTCCACCATGCCGTTTACAACCATGAACCATCCCTGGTCATTTGATGCAAGTCCGGTATAAGTAAAATCAACTTTTCCGTTCTTTACATACCACCAACCGTAAGCATTTGGAGCAAGGCCGGTTGCATCTGTGGCAACTTTACCATCGATATAATAGTTCCAGTTTCCATTTTCGTCTGCCTCATTTGCAAGTCCATCCGGAATCGTCACACCTGATGTTACAAACTGGATTCCTTCCACTCTCGCATTTGCATTTTTAAATACCAGATATACGTTATGAACACCTGATGCACCGCTCAGATCAGTAGAGGCTGTTGTATAACCAAGCTCTGTGTAAGTTCCGGCATCCACGCCATTTTCCGAAGTACGTGCACTGGTAACAGCTTCTGTTGCACCGTAGTTTACCGAACCGATCAGTTTTCCGTCCGGAGCATCCAGACGAAGCTCGATACCGTTCTGAGCCTCTGTGGAAGCAACATTCAGGACAGCCTGTTTTACCTGATCCAGATCCACGTTCAGAAGTGCTGTATATGCACCTGATTTTTTTGCCATAACCGCAAATATCTCATCGCTGTCTGCTGCTGCGGCTTCTGCGGTATTTCCTTTGGAATACTCTACATATTTTACATCAGATGCTGTAAAGGAAGAGGACCATACATTCAGTTTTTCTGCAGTATCAGCGTTGCTGAGTGTACTTCCGGATACTTTTACTTTTTTGCTCAGTACATTCTCACCCTTCAGATCAGAAGAATGTGCCGCATACAGCTGGTAAGTACCGTCTTCTACCACATACTCACCTGCGTTGACATCCCATACTTCCAGTGCGGAAGCGTCTACATGAATGTCTACATTTGCAGATTCTCCTGCTTTCAGAGCAACCTTTTCAAAACCAACCAGTTTTTTCTGCGGTGCTGTATCACCATAAGATGAATCCGGATTCGATGCATAGATTTCCACAACATCAGAAGTATCTACGTTTCCTGTATTTTTTACAGTTACAGATACATCGATATTTCCATCTTTATCTGCTTTTGCATTCATACCGGAGTAAGTAAATTCTGAGTAGGACAGACCGTATCCAAACGGATAAGTCACATCTTCATCATCTGCATACATATAAGTCAGATGCGTCTGTTCCATATCTGTCTCTGTCATATCTACGGTCACATTGTCGTCAATGTCATCCAATGTCAGACCTTCTACCAGATTCGGTCCGATGCTTGCCATGGCATTCTCAGGAAGTGCATATTTATCAATAGCCGGAAGTGCATCCTTGGATTTATACCAGGTACTTACGAGACGTCCGGTTGGTGCTGCCTCCCCGTAAAGGACATTTACAAGTGCGGTTGCATCATACTGTCCACCGAATGCGTTAAATACGATGGCAGATACATTTTCATCATTCTGTAACGCTTCTGCTTCCACCGGATATTCGGTATTGATGATAACGATGGTCTTTTTACCCTCTTTCGCATAGTTTGCTGCAACGGTAGATACCATGTCCATCTGATCCTCACTGAGACTCAGATATTTACGGTCAATACCCTCACCGGAAATACCGTTGTACGGCTGTCCGATAACTACAATGGCATAATCCGTATCTGCTGCCAGTTCTTCGGAATCCGCACCAGCCTCTTTTATCGTTTCTTCTTTGAAAGTATATGGTGTCTTATCTTCTGCACTTTCAAATGCTGCGATACCGGTTGCCAGATTTCCTCCGAGAAGGAACGGAAGGTTCGGTCCCTGAATCGGCTGTGCATCACCATTTAATTCTACTTTTCCATCCTCTGTTGTCTGCAGATACCAGCCTAATTTATCGCTGAGTGCCCAAGTGGTGGAAAAATCAGTATCATTGTATTTATCACCCATTTTCAGGTAATAATTTCCATCCTCATCCGCTGCACGTTTTGACAGGAAAGTCGGCATGTTGCTGACTGCAGTTGCCATTCCGGCACTTGCTTTCATGCTGTAAGATCCGTTATTGGAAACTGCCGCATCATACAATCCCATGGTATTGCCCGGCAGAGAATTGTTTTTCACACCTGCATTGATCCATTTCTGATTTGCCAGAGAAAGCAGACTGAATGCATCCTGTCCCCAGTCCGCATACTCAAATAAATACTTAGACTGATCTGCTGCCTGTGTGCCCTCTTCCGGGTTGGAAACTGTGAGCTGTGCACCGTTCTCATCCTCGGTGGCTGTTACATATCCACCGGCTGTCTTGTACGCAACCACGCGGTTTCCGGTGGAATAAGATACATTATCGCTGCCAATCTGGCTCTGTACTGCCTCCAGTATATTATCGCCTGCGCCCTGTACATAAGTATTATATTTCTCATCATTGACATCCAGTTCGGAAGAATACTGTCCGTACTGCATCGTTTCTGCCATCACACCATAGACACCGGCTTTGGAATCACTGGATAACGGAAGCGTATGATTTTCATTTTTCAGCAATACCACAGACTCTTCAGCCATCTGAAGCTCTGTCTCCTGGCTTGTTTTGGAAGAATGATCTGTCTTGATATCCGTATACGGATAGTAACGCGGCTGACCGTTTTCATCTCGTTCATCCAGTGCGCCGGAACGTGCCATAGTTACAATTGTCGGACGTGCTACTTTATATACATCATCCTCTGTCAAACCTTCCACATGATTCTCCACCGCGGTTTTGATCGTCTGTGCAATGTCAGCATCTGCAATACCGGTGGTTCCTCCCTGAATATGACCAGCCAGAATCATGGATGCGGTACGATCCAGAAGGGAAGAAGAATACAGCTTATCATATCCGTTGGAAAATCCGGATGCATTCAGTCGGTACTGCTCGTCGATATAACCATACTCAGCCATAAAATCACAACCTGTAGTCACACCGTCTTTGCTTATTTTCTGTGCGAAATCATGGATAAATGTGGATGTCGTCGGTACACGGTTCATGTTTCCGTAAGAAGACATATAACCGGTGATCGTTCCATCTGAAAATGGCTTCTCAGCCGCTTTTCCATAATACTCATAGAATGTACGAGTACTTACGTTGTTGCCGCCCTGCAGACGGAAAAACTCGGAATTGTACGTGGTCCAGTGCTTTGTCTGCGGAATGGATTTCATATAAACGTCAGACTCATCGCCAACCATACCGCCGGCCCAGGCGTCTGCCATCTCTCCGATCATAAATGCATCTTCACCGTATCCCTCATCGTAACGTCCGGATAACGGATTCATACGGGCATCAATCTGTGCCGCATGTGCACCCACTGCTGTGGTTCCAATAGATGATGTCGCATATTTAGAACGCATCTCATCGCCATATACCGAACCGGCCTGTTTCAGCAGATCTGTATTCCAGGTCTGTGCCTGTGCCAGCTGATTCGGCCACTGTGTCTCTCCATCCAGACCCACATCTGCCGCACGGTTTACTGTAATCGGCACATTGTATGTTTTGCTCTCTCCATTCTCATCGGCGTAAGTACCAACCGGAGATTTGCCTGCCAGAATACTGATCCAGCCATCCACTCCGATCTCATCCATGATCAGATTCACATAATCATCCAGATCCTCTGCATTTCCGTTGTACAATGGCATTCCCTCATAGCTTACATCGCCATCCTGATATGCGGCAGATGCGCGGTTGAATGTCTTTCCGTTATAAGTAGCGGTTGCACTTCCGGCACTTTCCTGTGTCTGCACCTGTGCGGCCTGTACCTGCATGGTCAGTCCCGGCACCTGTGCACTTCCTGCTACGATAGATGCTGCCAGTAAAATGGTCAGTAATTTTTTCATCTTCATAACTACCTTGTCCTCCTTATCCAAACCTTGATATCTGCATTTTATCAAACCTCACACCATCTCATAAGTCCAAAACATGGCGAATCCAGTAGTGCTTTTCACACATTTTTCACATTTTATCCGCGGGCAATTTCATCTCAGGCAAGAAATTACACATATTTTTAATTTTTATGTGATTTTCGGTACACTCAGACAAAAAAATGCAGGAGCCACTCGTTCTCCTGCACTTTTCGTTTCTTTTTCATTCTTTTTCTGTGTACAAATCTGCACACGATTCTGGTTTACATCTGCTTTCTTACAATACTGTACTCATCTCCGGCACGATAATACGGACATTCCCGGAACTGCCCGGTGATAAACCGATACATCTCGTCCTGATCCAGATCCTGGGTACAGACATAGTACTCATAATCCTCATCATATTCGTAATTCATACAGTATTCGCAGCTGGAACCGGCACTTTTCTTCTTTTTATCCATACGTTATCTCAATCCTGTCTCTGTTTTTGCATTTTGCATTTAAGAATATGAATGTTACAGACATTCTCTGTTCATACAGCTTACTATAACATTAACTGCCGCAAATATCCACAGGTTACATGGAAAAAACAGAGACTCCGTTCAGACTGCGCGGATCGAACTATAATACAACCGGACCATTTTCTTTGATGTAACGCCATCCCTCAGCAGTTTTCTCTACTTCCAGGCAGCACTGTACATTCTGTGACGGATCCGGATGATTTTTCCATAAATCATATAATTTCGGTAAAAATACCGGCCACTGACTTGCTTCAAAATCCTCATGTTCGGTCAGAAAGTTCGGTACGATCTTCGCATTCGGATCTTTTTTCAGGATATCAATGATAAAGGCCGGCGGTGCAGATACTTTGGAGTTCTGTACGGTTGCTGTAATATGCACACAGCCACCTTCTACATCTTCCCACATATGAACCGTAGAATCCACCAGTTCACCGAGATCGTTGTATACACCTTCGCAGATCACATGTTTCAGACATGTGGTGAACGGGAAGAACTCTTTCAACGCAAGTCTGTGGATTTCAACACCTTCGCCACCAAATACAGCTGCACCCGGTTCACATGCTTCGGAGATCATATGAACGGAAGCTTCCATACCGTACTCTACCGGTGTCTTTACCCATGTAAATTTCTTGTGAGAGCCCGGAGCCCACAGATAATATCCTTTTTCCATATTTGCCCAGAACCAGTCCATCATCTCAGATGTTACCCCGGGAAGAAAATGCTGTTTCTGTGACGGAAGTACATATCCTTTGTCAATGGCATCCTGATTCAGCTCCAGCTCAGGCAGTAATGGATTCGGTTTGGCCGGTTTCTCATAAGATGCAAAAGGTACCTTTACATTATCCTGACATGGCTGGTAAGTCTGTCCTCCGTTTGCCACATATGTTATATGTTCACTCATAAATAATCCTCCTTTGATCCAGCTCCTCTATGTCAAACTCTCTTTTTGATCTGCTGGTCTTACCTAATTTTCATTGTAATGGTTTTGCGATTCTTTGTCCAGAAAAAGTTCGCAAGACGAACTTCTTTCTGAATCTTTCTTAAGAAAACATACTACAACTTCATACTATGCTATAATCAGCATACAGAATTGCTTTTTGCCGAAATACTTTCGAAAATTTACCACTAAGTTTACCATAAAGCAAACTATCACATCTCGCGGCAGAAATGCCGGAAACATTCTGAAAAAGGATCGAACACATTATGAAACAAGCAGCCATTTTAATCGTAGACGATAATCCCGAAATCCGAGAAATCATACAGATTCTCCTGACGGGAGAAGGCTTTCAGGTACATGAAGCCGCTAACGGAACTCAGGCTCTCAGCCAGTTAAAAGAAAATATCTTTGACCTGATCATTCTGGACATCATGATGCCCGGGCTCAATGGCTATCAGACCTGTGTGGAAATGCGGAAACTCACCAACGCACCGATTCTGTTTTTAAGTGCCCGCACACAGGAAAGTGACAAAACCCTCGGTTTTTCCAGCGGCGGCGATGACTATTTGGCAAAACCATTTTCCTACGCAGAACTGGTGAGCCGCGCCAAGGCACTGATCCGCAGATACCAGATTTATCAGGGAAAACCGGACCAGCCGGCACAGCATTCCAAAATCACATATCATCAGCTTACACTGGATGAACGCACACAGGAAGTTACCAAATACGGTGTCCCTGTGGAACTGACGGACACGGAATATTCCATTCTGCTCCTGCTTCTGATGCATCCTGGACAGATTTTCTCCACAGAGCACCTTTATGAATCTATCTGGAACGAACCGTATTACTATGGAGCAAACAATGTCATCATGGTGCACATCCGAAATCTGCGCCGAAAAATTGAAGATGATCCAAAAAATCCAACACTGATTAAAACTGTCTGGGGAAGGGGATATCGCTGTGACAAAGAAAGTTAAGTTCAAAAAGAAACGTTCCCACTCAAATCATTTGACTGCACTTCGTGGTAAAAATCCACTTTGGAAAATTCCACGGATCCGCTTGCAGTTTCTTGTCACGATCCTGCTTTCCTTCATGCTGGCCGTTGGTGGTTTTTCTCTCACCTGGCATATGATGCCCTGTGCATGGAAAATTGCCCGCCACATTCCCGGTATGGATCTGGACCGCAAGACTCTTAAGACAGAGCTCACAGAACGTGCCAAAAATTACGACCTGCCTTCTTCCGAAAATAATAAGCAGGAGCAGGCAGCGTTCAAACCTTTTTTTGACTGCCTGGATTCTTACACTGGCATCGCAATTTACAGTGGGTCTGAACGTTACTTTCGTACACAGCATACCGCCGACATCGTTCACAGCAAGAACTGGAACTTTTTTACCAACATGATCTTTCAGATCACATACAGTAATTACGCAAGCGTGTTACCTCTGAACGGAATCGAAGATTATTTTCAGATAAAAGTAGAATTTAAAAACGAAACCGGCGAACTGTATGTCTCCAGTTTCCACAACTCCAAACTGACCATTCCGTGGTTCCTGTTTTCCATCGGAGTTGCACTCTTTCTGTTGCTGTTACTGCCACTTTTGTTTTTGCGGAAAAAAGTACAGGACATCGGCATTCTAAAAGACCACATTTTGCAAATGTCCGGTGGGGATTTAAATCATCCCATCGCTTCCATGGGAAATGATGAGCTTGGTGTCCTCGCACGGGAACTGGATCAGATGCGCAATACCCTGTACACCAACATACAGCAGGAAGTGGAAAGCCGTCGGGCCAATCAGGACCTCATCACTGCCATGTCCCATGATCTGCGCACACCACTAACCATTTTACATGGTTATCTGGATATTCTGGCACTTGGCCGCAATCCAGAGCAACAATCTGAATATGTCCGGCGCTGTCTGCAAAAAACAGAAGACATCCAGCAGCTGACCGACCGCATGTTTGAATATTCTCTGGTTTACGAACCCCCGCAATCCCCTCTTCTGGTTCCGGTTCCTCTGAAAAATGTACAGCACATGCTCTCCGAGCATCTGGATTTTCTCCGGCTTGCCGGATTTCAGACATCAGAAACCATAGCTCCATTGTACGGACAGATCGAAGGCGATGAAACATCCCTGAAGCGGTTGTTTCAAAATCTGTTTTCTAATGTTTTGAAATATGGGGATAAATCGGAACCAGTGACTTTACAGATTTCTCAGAAAAATGATATTTTCCAGATCATACTTTCCAATGCAGTAAAAAAAGACCTGACCGGCATTGAAAGCAACCGTATCGGATTAAAAAGTGCGGAAAAAATAGCCAAAATGCACCATGGAACCCTGACTTTTACGCAGAAAGATAAAACGCTTTTTCTTGTCGAAGTAACGTTTCCTTTGCCGTAATCCTCCACGACATAACGAAATTATTTTCGCTGTATATAAAAGATATTTTCTGTCAAAATTAACATCTTTTCACCCAAAAATGGCACCTGACGATATCATCGTTCAGATGCCATTTTTTTATTTCATATAGTATTTTACACTTTCTATGCCTTTCTTCCGCAGCACTGTTTGTATTTCTTACCGCTTCCGCATGGGCACGGATCATTTGGATATACTTTTTTAGTTTCCCGTGTCTTCGGTGCTCTCTGCAGGGAATCGTCTTTGTTTGTTCCGGTTACTTTGGCAACCTCCTCACGTTCAACCTTCTGCTCTACTTTTACATGGAACAGCAGGCGGATGGTTTCTTCCTGAATGTTTGCCGTCATCTCATCAAACATTTCAAATCCGGCCATCTTGTACTCAACCAGCGGATCTCTCTGACCATATGCCTGAAGACCGATGCCTTCACGGAGAATCTCCATATCATCAATATGATCCATCCACTTACGATCAATGGTTTTCAACAGAACGACACGCTCCAGCTCACGGATCATCTCTTCCTCCGGGAACTCTGCTTCTTTTGCCTCATATAACTTCACTGCACGCTCTTTGAGCATATGTTTCAGTTCGTTTGCGTTCAGACTCTGAACCTCATCGTCCCCTAACGGCTGCATCGGAATGACAGGGATCAGCAGTTCATTTAACTCCAGGACATCCCACTTCTTACCTTCTTCATCCGATACACAGTGATCTACGGTATCTTCCACACGGTCTGTGATCATCTTATAAATGGCACTGCGCATGTTCTCTCCATCCAGGACACGACGGCGCTCGCCGTAGATAATCTCTCTCTGATCGTTCATAACCTGATCGTACTCCAACAGGTTTTTACGAATACCAAAGTTGTTACCCTCGATCTTCTCCTGTGCTTTCTCGATTGCACTGGAAAGCATCTTATGCTCAATCTGCTCACCATACGGAACACCCATTGCGTTGAACATATTGATCAGTTTTTCAGAACCGAACAGACGCATCAGATCATCTTCCAGAGAAATATAGAAACGGGATTCACCCGGATCTCCCTGTCGGCCGGAACGTCCACGCAGCTGATTATCAATACGGCGGGATTCATGACGCTCGGTACCAATGATTTTCAGACCACCGGCAGCTTTTGCCTCATCATCCAGTTTGATATCGGTACCACGGCCTGCCATGTTAGTTGCGATCGTTACTGCACCATGTACACCGGCCTGCGCTACGATTTCAGCCTCAAGTTCATGGAATTTCGCATTTAATACGCTGTGCTGAATACCTTCTTTTTTCAGCATTCTGCTCAAAAGTTCGGAAGTCTCGATCGTGATCGTACCAACCAGAACCGGCTGACCGGTTTCATGTGCTTTCACAACTTCCTGTACAACTGCCTCGAATTTCTCCTGTTTTGTCTTATATACAGCATCTTCTCTGTCGATACGTGCGATCGGACGGTTGGTCGGAATCTCGATAACGTCCATGCCGTAGATATCACGGAACTCTTTTTCCTCTGTCAGGGCTGTACCTGTCATACCTGCTTTCTTTGCATATTTATTGAAGAAGTTCTGGAATGTAATAGTTGCAAGCGTCTTGCTCTCACGTTTTACTTTTACATGCTCTTTTGCCTCAATTGCCTGATGAAGTCCGTCAGAATAACGACGTCCCGGCATAATACGTCCGGTAAACTCATCAACGATCAGGATCTCATCATCTGCAACTACATAATCCTGATCACGGTGCATCAGGTTATGTGCACGCAGTGCAAGGATGATATTGTGCTGGATCTCAAGGTTCTCAGCATCTGCAAGGTTGTCAATCTTGAAGAATTTCTCGACTTTTTCCACACCTTCCTGTGTCAGGTTAATGACTTTATCTTTCTCATTTACGATGAAATCACCGGTTTCCTCGATTTCAATACCCATGATGGCATCCATTTTGGAAAATTCCTGACTTGCCTCACCACGTTTCATCTGTTTTGCCAGAATGTCACATGCCTCATACAGCTTGGTGGATTTGCCGCTCTGTCCGGAAATGATCAGCGGTGTACGTGCCTCATCGATCAATACAGAGTCAACCTCATCGATGATGGCATAGTGCAGATCACGCTGTACCAGCTGCTCCTTGTAGATAACCATATTGTCACGCAGATAATCGAAACCAAGTTCATTATTGGTAACATACGTAATATCACACTCATATGCTTTCTTACGTTCGTCATGATCCATATCATTCAGAACCACGCCTACGGTCAGTCCCAGGAACTCATGTACTTTTCCCATCCATTCAGCATCACGTTTTGCCAGGTAATCATTGACGGTAACGATATGAACACCTTTTCCTTCCAGTGCATTCAGATATGCCGGAGATGTGGAAACAAGTGTCTTACCTTCACCGGTCTTCATCTCTGCGATACGTCCCTGATGAAGAACGATACCACCGATGAGCTGTACCCGGTAATGCTCCATGCCAAGCACACGTTTTGCAGCTTCACGGACAGTTGCAAAAGCTTCCGGAAGAAGATCATCCAGAGTTTCCCCTTTTGCAAGTCTTTCTTTATATTCTTTTGTTTTACCACGCAGCTCCTCATCAGACAATGCCTGCATCTGAGGACGATAACTTTCGATTTTATCCGCGATCGCATAAACTGATTTCAGTTCCCGCTCGCTGTGGGTTCCAAAAATTTTTTCTATAATATTCATGTAGTTCTCCTGTACCTTTCCTTCTTTGCGGCTATAAGCCGCTAAACATAATCTATATTTTACCACTGAATAAGTCATCGCACAATACACAAACCGGTAAACGATTTGTGAACTTTTTATAAACGAAGAACTTTTTCTATACACCTCTTTTCAAAGTATGCTATACTTAATTCTTGAAATCAAATTTTCCCGGAAATCAGATTTCATCTCAGTTTTTACTTTCAAGTCGAACGCACGTGAGACTTGGTGCGTGATTCTGGTCAGCGAAAGCTGACATATTCTTCTCAGAATCACTGCACTCTACACTTCGTTTCGGTCGGCGCAAAACCATTGTCTCCCAGACAATGTGCGCCCTCGCGGAGCGTTTATCTCAGTCGGAGATTGTACTCCCACTGAGAAAGACTTGTTATTACTCACCACTTGCAGAAGTGGGAGTCTTCTCGACTGAGATAAAACATGGAAGAAACATGCACGCTCGAAATCTATAAAGAATTCTGAGCACACACAAACACAAAAGGAGGATTTTATCATGAGTTATTTATACAAAACAAAAGGCACCTGTTCCACAATGATCGAAGTTGAGCTGGATGGACATATTGTAAAGGATGTCAAATTTACCGGCGGATGCAACGGTAATCTGAAAGCCATCCCAAAACTGGTGCAGGGTCTGACGGTTGAGCAGGTAGAAGAAAAGCTTTCCGGCATCTCCTGTTCCGGACGTCCTACTTCCTGCGGAGATCAGCTGGCAAAAGCCTGTCGTGCTGCCCTGGAAGCACAGAATGCATAGCTGATGCATGACTAATAAAGAAAAAGGATTCGAAGCATCTGTACCTCTGTGTTCCATGTACAGATGCTTTTTCTTTCTCTATTGGCCGCAATTATCTGATAACTCAGCATTGTATCTCAATCATTTCTGCCTATTCTTATTTATTTAAAATATTTTTTCACTTTTCTATTGACATATCATGTTTTATCTGTTATATTGAGTACAACAAATAAAGAACTTACAGTTCTTACAAAATTAAAGAAAGAGAGGTACAGTCCACCGGAAACATAATTTAAACTTCAAAAAACGATACTAAGCATAGGAGGTACGGTCCAATCTACATTTAAATTTTATCTTCATTTATTATAACGAAAGAGGTACAGTCCAATGAAATAGTTATTCGTTTTCCATCAATTTAATTTTTCGAAAACGAGGTATGGTCCAATGAGATAATTATTCATCTTTCATCATTTAAATTTTTGAAAACGAGGTACAGTCCAATGAAATAGTTATTTTCTTTTCATAATTTAAATTCTTGAAACGGAGAACAGACCAATGGACAGGTAAATGAATTAATTTAATCTTAGAATACATAGTTGGAGGTACAGTCCACCAGAGATTAAAGTAATCAGCAGTTTTTCCTGATACCAGAATTGAATACATGACAGATACCATAGTAAATCAGAAAATCAAGGTTCAGATGGCAACGTTCAGATATGAATCGGATTTAAAAGGTCATGATAGAAGGAGATTTGAAAACGTAACGGGAAAGGCTCAAAAGAAAATTGAATCAAAAAATTGTATAACGAGACATATCGAAAGATTAAGGAGGAAAAATCCCTTGGAGAGTATATGTTATTAAGGCTACATTGATATCTGTAAAAACAGTATTGATGTAGCCTTTTCTAGTACAGTGTTTCTGAAATAAGTAGCATATAGAACGCAGGATGTTTTTACAAGTGTGTGATTCCAAAAATGCAGGCGTAGCGGGCTACGCCGAGGCTTTTGGAATTGCGCAATTGTGAAAATAGACAAGTTATATGTGGTACTTATTTAGAAATCGCTGTACTAGTACAGTGTTTCGTAAATAACTGTACCAATGCCTGCTTTTTGCATTTCCTTCCCTCTTCTACTCCCTTTCTGCTCATCTTCAAAAATACTCTTTCTTTTACATCATACACGTTACTGTTCGCAGATCCGCCGGTTACCTTTCCCTGATTTCTATTGACACACTTCTCTTATAGGTGTAATCTAGTATTGAAAACTAGATGTTGTCGTTTTAGCAGACAACAAGAAAGGTATACAACTGAAATGAGAGAGATTATTATTTCCACTGAAAGTGGCTCCGATCTTCCGGAAAACCTTGTAAAAAAATACGATATAAAAGTCATTCCCATGCATATTGTCATGGATGGCACTTCCTATGCTGACGGAACCATCAGCGTAGATAAAATTTACGAATACCATAATGAGACAAAAAAAATCCCGACAACTTCTGCGGTAAATGTCGGCGAATACATTGATTTCTTCACACAAATCCGCAAAGAGCATCCGGACTGCGTTATTATGCATCTGGCTTATTCCTCGCTGGCATCTTCTACTTATCAGAATGCAGAGATTGCCATCCGCGAATTTGAGGATATCTATCTGATCGATACAAGAAACGTATCCGGTGGCTGTACGGCACATCTTGCAAAAACATATGAGATCGTTCAGGCGAAAAAAGATACTGTCACCGACTATAAAGCATTGGCTGATGAAATCGAATCCTGGAACAAAAAAGTCTTCTGTTCCTTCATTCCGGGAAATCTGGACTATCTGAAAGCTGGTGGACGAGTGTCCAATGCTGCATACCTGGGTGCTACACTGCTCCGTCTGAAACCACTGATCGAGATCGTGGACGGACAACTTCTTGCCTCCAAGAAATACCGCGGCTCTATTGAAAAATTTGTGGATACCTATATGGAAGAATATCTTGCGAAACATGATGTTTCCAGAAAATGTCTGTATCTGATGTATTCCAAAGGACTTTCCCAGGTTGCCCTTGACCGGATGAAAGAAAATGCAATCCGCTTCGGCTTTGAAAGCTATGAATATGTCATGACCGGATGTGTTATCAGCTGCCATAGCGGTCCGGGAGCAATCGGACTTGCCGGATGTTGTGAATAAGATTTTTTACATGTTTTTTAAAAGATAAATTCCATTCAAAAAATCCCATATTTTTCATCTCGCAGGCTAAAACGCCTTACTCTGATGAAAAATATGGGTTTTTTCTTTACATTATGGGCATTCTTTTGTAAAGCAGACATTCGCAATCCGCTTTGTCTGCTTTCTCTTTTTACTTATTTACGAATTTGACAGCCGTACCGTATGCAATGACTTCGGCCGCTCCCTGGATGATAGCTGATGTCGCAAAACGAATATTTACCACTGCGTCTGCACCAAGTCCTTCGGCTTCTTCTACCATACGCTGAATCGCCAGATCTCTTGCTTCGTTCATCATCTCGGTATAGGCTTTCATTTCTCCGCCTACCAGATTTTTGAAGCTTGCACCGATATCCCTGCCAATATTTTTGCACTGAATGGTACTTCCTTTTACCATTCCAAGCATCTCCAGTTCTTTTCCTGATATATAATCTGTGTTTACTAATACCATAAGACTGTTCCTCCCATTTTTCGCCGTTTGTCAATTATGCAAGCATATTGGCTCACTTACGCTCATTATATCATAGGGTGTATGAAATATGTCATTTTTACTCCAAATTTAATTTATTTTTCAAAAACCATGTCGTCACAAAGAAGAAGATGACACTGTAAATGGCATCGGTGATGCACTGTCCCGCCAGAAGTTTGACATATCCGGCTACGACCATACCTTTTCCTGCATCAGCATGAACTCCGATACCGGCATTATCCACTGCCATGGAACCGTTGAGCATCTCAATCAGATTAAAGTTTGTCAGCGTACCGATAATTGCAATAATAATCAGAATTACGATAAAGGTCAACACACTGTAAAATACTTTATGTCTCTTTGCAGCAGCACCGATTGCCATAGCCGTATAAACCAGCAGAATGATACGAACAATCTGAATCACCGCAGTTACAATGGTCAGAATGATTTCTCCCGCACTTTCCTGAAAAAATTTGAAGAAATCTCCCCATGGAAGGGAACACCAGTCAAGTGCAAACAGATTTCCACTGCCAGCCACACTGGTCAGCACAAGTACAAACACAGATACGATCAATGTTATGATACTCAGCAAAACCCAGATCAGAGAACTGATGGTTTTAGATGCAACCAGCATCCATGTAGGAACCGGAAGGGTATGCATCAGATAACCTTCTCCTTTCAGCAGATTTTTATAAAATCGCTGAAGGATCATAACAACCGTCACGATCATCAGTGTCATGATCAATAGTGTATAAATCAGGCCGCTGACTACAACTGCAATTGCATTCCCCTGTGTCGCCTGCCAGATAGTTCCTCTGGCAAGGAATCCAACTATCGCTGCCACGATCAAAACAGCCAGATACAGCACACCCATCAGCCTGCTGGTCGATTTCAACTCATACTTCAATAATTTTCCTAACATCTGAATACCTCCCTGAACAACTCATCTACTGATTTATGTTCTGTTTCACGGATTTCATCAACACTGCGATGAAAAACAATATTGCCCCGATTGATAAATACTGCCTCATCCAGTACACGCTCAATGTCTGAAATCAAATGTGTAGACATTACGACCAGTGCATCTTCAGAATAATTCCGAATGATAGTATTTAAAATATAATCTCTTGCCGCCGGGTCTACACCGCCGATTGACTCATCCAGAAAATAGATTTCTGCATTCCGGCTCATCGCCAGTATCAGCTGTACTTTTTCTTTATTACCTTTGGATAATGTTTTTAGCCGGTCTTTCTCCCGTAAATTCAACTGTTTTAACATTTCCTCCGCTTTCTTCCGGTCAAAGTCTGCATAAAAATCGTCAAACATTCCTACCAGTGCTTCCACATTCATCCAGTCCGGCAGATAATTTGCATCCGGCAGATAAGAAACAAATGCTTTTGTCTCCGGCCCCGGTTTCAAACCGTTTAACAAAATTTCTCCGGATGTGGGCTGAAGCAGACCATTTGCCAGTTTGATCAATGTGGTCTTTCCGCTTCCATTCGGTCCAAGTAATCCTACGATTCTGCCGCTTTCTAACGTCAGATTCACATCACTCAAAGCCATTACATTTCCATAATCTTTTGTCAGATTCTTACATTCCAGTCTACTGCTCATGACACGCTCCCTCCTTGTCCTCTCGGATCAAATCTATAATTTCCTCTTTTTCAAACCCCATATTTTTCATCTGCTGTAAAAATGTCTGTATGGTTTCCCTTGCTGTCTCACGTTTCATTTTCTGAATTCTCCCTTCATCATCTGTCACAAACCTTCCACTTGTTCTCTGCGAATGAACCAGTCCCATCCGTTCCAGCTCTGCCAGGGCCTTCTGCATTGTATTCGGATTCACCTCCGCCTCACTGGCAAGATCCCGCACCGATGCAAGCTTGCTGCCCGGTGCATAATATCCGGTTGCTATTCTGTTTTGAATAATATCAACCAGCTGAAGATAGATTGATTTGTCATTTACAAAATTCCACGCCATATCCATTCTCCATCCTTTCTTTGTTTCTCTGTGTATCTCTATGCATCGTTTGTATTATTGTACTGTTGTATTACTTAATTAATACAATAATACTTATGAATCATTTTGTCAATATAAAAAAAGAATTTTTATAATATTGCTATACGGTGTTGTCACTTCTGTGCTATGATATCTTTATTCAACAATGTGGTGGGCATTTGCAATCGGATTCCGCCACTTACTTACGAAAACAGTATTTCAGAAATATAGCCAGTACATCGTTTCGTAAATAGTTATACCGGAATGACACATTTAAAAAATTTCAAGAATACATAAAAATAACATGGAGGGTTTACTCTTATGAGATTAGGAACATACAAGGGCATTCATATGACACGCCCAAATACAGAAGTGACCAAACACGAAGTCCTGAACGTTTTAAAAAAGAAACAAAAGGAATATGCCGTTGCCACAAACATTGATGACCGCAGCGCACAGGAAGGCGATCAGGTAATCCTTGATTTTCAAGGCATGTATCATGGACAGGACATCCCGCATGGAAACGGCTCTGATTTTGCACTGACCATCGGTGCCAAAGCTTTTTTACCGGAATTTGATGACGCTCTGATTGGAAAAAATATCGGTGATACCTTTGATATCAATGTTACATTCCCGACAGATTACCGCATCAGCACTATGCAGAACCGCTCCGTTGTATTCCACACAACATTAAAAAAAATCCGTCTGATGGACTATCAGCCGATTGATGATGAGTTTGCAAAGGATTTTTCTGAATATACAACACTGAATGAATGGGAAAATGAAATTTTTTCCCATCTGCAGGCTCGGCGAAAAACTTCGGTACAGGAAAAATTGACCCGGGAAGTAATGGCAAAAATCATTGCCGATTCTGATATCCCGATTGATGATGACATGAAGGAAGAAATAACACAGATTTATTATGATGACTTTCTGGATGAACTGGAAATGAATCAGATCCCACTGGAACTTTACTGCAAGCGTTCCGGTCATACCGAAGATGAAATCTATGCTGACAAAGAGCAGGAAGCTATTAAAACAATTCAGGCACAGAGTGTACTCCATGCCGTTGCTGCTGCAGAAAAAATCAGCATCACGCAGGAAGAACTGAATACGGAACTGCAAAATATTGCACAGGAAGAGGAAGAAGATCCGGAGGAATTCATGGCAACACTGGAAGAGGAAGATGTAGAAAATATAGCCGATCAGCTAACGATGGATAAAACGATGGCATTCATATTGGACAGCGTAGTTTGGGATGATTAATAGAATGATCGTCATATTTGACAGCGTGATTTAAGTTCATAAAAGGAGAAGAACTCAGATGAGTGCTTCTCCTTTTTTACGTTTTCAAGTCGAACGCAAGTGAGACTTGGTGCGTGATTCTGGTCAGCGAAAGCTGACATATTCTTCTCAGAATCACTGCACATCCTCGCGGAGCGTTTATCTCAGTCGGAGATTGAACTCCCACTGAGAAAGATTTGTTATTACTCACCACTTGCAGAAGTGGGAGTCTCAACTCAGACTGAGATGAACACGCGGTCGCTATTCCGCCCATGAGCTGCAAGCAGTACTGCTCTACGTTTTTCCTTTTTATGTTATACACACGCACACGAATCACTAGTTATACGACTTTATGGTCAAGCCATTTTCTTCTGTGGAACCGGATTGTAAACACAATACTCCGCACGGTCCAATCGGTAAACATTCCAATCCACACTGCGATCGGTCCAAATCCCTGTGCCCGGCAAAGATAGATGCACAGGCTCACTCGGAAGATCCACATGGAACAGGTGGACAAAATCATGGAAAATTTGACATCTCCGGCTGCACGCAGTCCATACGGCGGGATAAATGCCGGAACCCAGACGATTGGTTTTACAATCGTGATTACCGTCATCATATAAAAACACATATCCGCACTGGCTGGTTCCATACCTGCGATCATTGTAATCGGCTTCGTCAATCCCCAGATGATGAGACAGCAGATGATAACAACCACCTCGGACAATACGGCAAGTTTCTTGATATAATACACGGCCTGTTCTTTTTCACCGGCACCGATACACTGACCGACAATGGTCATCAGACCAATTCCAATACCAATTGCTGCAATACCGTTTAAATTCTCTAATATGATCGTCATGGCCTGTGCTGCAATGGCGGTAGTTCCAAGTGTGGACACTGTGGACTGGATTGCCAGTTTACCAAACTGGAACATACCATTTTCAATACCGGACGGGATTCCGACAGAAAGAATGATCAAAATCAGTTTCATATCCGGACGGATACTAAAATAATCACGGATCACAATCTCCTGCTTCGGCACACGCTGACGGCAGATCATAATGATGGACATCAGAATCCGGGAAGCAAGTGTGGAAATTGCCGCACCGGCTACCCCCATATGGAATCCAAAGATCAAAACCGCATTTCCGGCAATATTTACCAGATTACATAATGCAGAAATCGTCATCGGCAGCCTGGAATTTCCCTCAGCCCGGAAAAATGCCGCATTCGCATCAAACAGACCGATAAACGGGAACGACAGAGCTGTGATCAGAAAATAAATCTGTGAATTATCCATAACATCCTGTTCCACATTACCGAAAATCAGCCGCAGCAACGGATGACGAAAGGCTATACATACTGCCATTAATCCAATGGAAATGACTAACATTGACAGCAATACCTGACGGGCTGCCTTATTGCAGGCCTTCACATCTTTTCTGCCCAGATACTGTGAACAGATGATGGCACCTCCGGCGGTCAGTGCGGTGAACACCTGAATGACCAGCACATTAATGGAATCCACCAGAGAAACAGCAGAAATAGCTGCACTTCCAACATTGCTGACCATCATACTGTCCACAGTACCCATCAGAGAATTCAACAACTGTTCCACCATCAGAGGTATCAGCAATACCTTCAGATCGTGATTGGAAAAGAGCAGCTTACCCGCATCTATCTTCTGTTTTTTTGTTCTCAACTCCATCTCACCTTTTCTCCTTCCTCCGGCAGAAAACTGTCAAAAATAAACATATCAAATGTACCGCGGGCAGCTTCCAGCTCGGCCTGACTCTTTATCGTCCATGCCGCGGTTTTTACTTTAAATAATTTTCGGCACATCCGAAATCCCCGGATATGTCGGTCTTTGTGATTATACGATATAAAATCCGGTTTTGCACAGAAATTCAACAGCAGATTTGTCAGGAAAAAACGCACAATCTTCGGCATCTTATCCTCGCTGTGAAAGAAATCCATAGACAATTGTCCCCGCAGTACCTTTGGATTATGTCTGCGATACCAGACCAGTGCCAGCGGATTAAAGCATTCCATACAGTAAACACCGCTGTATTGAGATAACATCTCTGCGGCAGCTTCCGTAGTCGCCTTGTAATCATAACCAACTTTGATTTCAACCACAAGCGGTGTTCTGCCCGCAATCAGATCCAGCACAGCAGAAAAAAGCGGTATCTTTTCTGTACTGCCTTTCAAAGAATACTGCTCTAATTCTGCATATGTTAATTCTGTTAATTTCTTATGTATGCCGCACATACGCTTCAGGTCAAAATCGTGAAAAACCACAAGTTTTCCATCTTTGGTAAGCTGCACGTCCAGCTCAATGCCAAAACCTTGATCTACCGCTTTTCGAAATGCTGCCAGACTGTTTTCCGGTGCTTCTGAATGATTATCAAAAAGACCACGATGAGCGATCATTGTATGATCAAAAGCTGCAAAAGACCGTGTTTTTTCTGTTTCCGGTCGAAGCATATATAGACTTAAGCCCAGTAAGCCAAACAGGATTGCGGCAGCAACAAAAAGCCATACCAGTATCATTTCTGTATTTTCCTCCGCATCTGTACATTTCAAGAATGCCCAGGCATTTTTGCTGCGAGATGCACGTCATGCAATGCATGCAAAGCTGGCTATAACTCCAGCCAGCTTATGTTCTTTCACTTGCTCAGACAAATGGCATCTCTTATCTTTTCTATGCCTGCACCTTGTTTAAGAAATGCTCCCATTCCACGACAGCTTTTTCAAACTCTACTTCTATCCAGTAAGTATCTTCCTCTACATCCACAGCGATCTCACAGCAACATGCGCCACCGTTTTTTGCAGGTTTCGGTGTCACTACAAATACTTTTCCATCTTCCTGTATTTTCCGGAAAATCTCTTTAAACTGTTCTTCCGGAATATCCTGATCCGGCACTTCCCGCTGCAGCACATTGTTTGCGTCATAATACTTTGCGCCTTCCAATAAAAATCTTGTAATTACCGGAGATTTGAAACGAAGTTCTGTGTCATCCAGATATCGATCAGTCAGAGTATCATTCGACGGATTGTTATGCTTTGCTGCTACGCCCAGCAGAACCATCGTCATAAGCCCCGGATTTAACTCCATTTTCTTTACTTCCGCATCCTGGAACATAAATTTATCCAGTTCGTTTACACATTTAAACGCCATATCCTATTCTCACTTTCTACTAATTCAGAATCTTTTGCTAATTCAAGTCAAACGCACGTGAAACTTGATGCGTGATTCTGGTCAGTGTAAGCTGACATAGACTAATTATAAGTATAATACACTGTTTTTGCAAGCCTGATTCCATTCGAGTCAAGAATGTCGTTACAGTTCACTCATCATATGTATTCAAATATTGATCATGCTTGCATGAGGAAATATTTGGATACATAATGATGAAGGGAGCGCCTTTTTATGAGCAAAAGTAGTTACGTAAACGTTTGTCTTCTTGAACCAAGTTCAAGAAGTATCGCTCGCAAGCGAGCTCTTTTGCGAATGGCGCGTGTGAACAGTAACAGAATGTCCTCTGCATTCCCTGTGCGCTAAAGGATATGTGAAAAAATAGGTGCTACAATAACCGTCAGAATACCTGCAACGGCGATGGATAAACCACCCATTGCCCCTTCGATCTCACCCATTTCCAGTGCTTTTGCAGTACCGATCGCATGTGCGGAAGTACCCAGTCCAACTCCTTTTGCCACCGGATGTGTAACATGGAATAACTTGTATACAAAATCCGCCAGCACATTTCCAACCACACCGGTGATAATAATAACCGCAACGGTAATCGTCACAATACCATTCAGTTCTTCTGACACACCCATACCGATTGCTGTTGTGATAGACTTCGGCAGCAATGTCACAAACATATCATGCTCCAGATGGAAGATCAGGCACAATACCAGAATACAGACAGCACTGGTCAGGACACCTGAGATAATACCACCCATAATGGCTTTCCAGTTCTTCTTCAGCAGTTCCATCTGCTCGTACAGCGGAATTGCCAGACATACGGTGGCCGGTGTCAGCAGATAACTTAAAAGCTGTGCACCATCATTATATGTATCATAATCAATATGGAACCCTACCAGGATCAAAATAATGATCACGATAGAAATCAGTAACGGATTTAACAATGCAAATTTAAATTTCTTTTTCAGCAATACTCCGACTTCATATGCAAGGATACTCACCAGTACGCCGAAAAACATAGAATTATTCAGAATGTCCTTCATTTTTCTTACGCTCCTCTGCTTCAATCATCGTCTGTGTTACTTTTCCGGAAACACCCATAACTACAATTGTGGATACAAACAAGATCACAATTATCGGAATCAGCACTGGTTTTAATGTATCCCATGCGTTCAGCAGACCGACACCTGCCGGAATAAACATCATCGGCATGATCTCGATCAGAAATTTTCCCGCATCCTGAACCGCTTCCACCTTCAGCACTTTCGTTTCCAGCAGGACAAACATCAGCACAAGTCCGTAAATACTTGCCGGAATCGGCAGCGGCAATACATATTTCAATGCCTCTCCTATAAAAGAAATAAAAAGAATAATGACAAATTGACGAATATACTTCATAATAACGCCTCTTTTCCCTGGTCAAAAAGTCTACATTTTACGATAACATTTTCCTAAAAATGCAATTCAGTTTCCCAATCATTATAGCAGAATTCAAATATTTTTCAATACATTGGTGCTACCAATTTCAAAAAATTCAAGCGTTCATTCGCGTGTACGATTCCGTAGGGCTGTTCCTGCTGCCCATATTCCAAACAATATTACAGACAGCAGACTTGCCATAATCCCATACCGTTGTCCCGGCGGTTCAAACTGCAGATCCACCGTGTGTGTACCGGCAGTTACTTTCGCACCGGCAAAAGCAGTATTCACTTTTTCCAGTTTTGTCACCTTTCCATCCACATACAGCTTCAGTCCGTTTTGCATTGGAATAGAAGTAATGAAATAACCATCTTCTCCTGCAGTAATTGCACAACTGAGTACACTGTTTTTGTTCCATTGTTCTTCCGGAAGCAGCGTCGCAGACTGCACCTGCTTTTTCTGAAACAATGTTGTCGGAAAACGATAGCACGCGATGTCAGTCAGGTCATAAGTTCCGGCAGACAGCTTCAAAGAAATATATTTATCCCTGCCTTTTTCCTTTAACATATAAGAAAAGACATTATTTTCATTTGGATACGGTGCATCCAGACCGGATAACTTATTTCGCCTTCCATTTGCTGAAATGACCACCGGATCCGCTGTATGATTTTCTACCTGAAATCGGAAATACAGTGTTCCGTTTTTCATATCCGGATCCAGCGGAATCCGGAGCACACCGCTCTCTGTAGCTGTGATCCGATAGCCGTTCTTCACCGGTGTGACCTGAATCTGCTTATCACGGCTGACTTCCTCTGCATCCAGCCCCGGCAGTGCAATTTCATCCATCTCAGATACTTTCACCGTTTTCTGTCTATCATTTTCCACCACGGTATATCGGCTCAATGCTGTCATTTTCTCCATATCATCCAAAGATGCAAACTGTTTATCCGAAATGCAGTCCGCTGTAGTATAGGCAATTGGCAGTACATCCGTATTTTCCGCAATGACATATCTGCCCTTCTGCTGCAAAATGGAATAGCCCGAAGGCATCTTATTCTCCGTAGTCAGGATATAGCGTTCTCCCATCAGCTGTGCAAACAGCGGGTTCCGCTCTTCCAATAATGCTGTCCGGTTATTAATCTGAATCGGCATTTTCACTACATTGTAGTAGAAATTCTGATACAGCGGATTTGTGACAGAAGAATACATATTCGCACTCTGCTGACCATAAAACAGCAACGCATTGCAGTCTTTTTTCGTATCCGTCAGCTTGTCGCAACGGTACAGCCGGTTTCCGCAAAAAGCCTGTACTTCTTCCTCTGTAAATTGCTCTGATTCCGTGTCAGTATCTGTATCCGAAACTGCACCGTTTTCCGTACCGGTATGCCAAACGACACCCGCGCCCAGACTTTGATCGGTATCCGTGCTCATTGTCTGCTCTGTATTTACACCGGTTGTCTGACCGGATTCTGCATTTGGGATTCCCTGCCAGCCTTCCATAGCCGCCGCCCCCAGATAAATGAAAAAGGGCATGACAAACAGACCGATATAGCGAAACATTCCTGTCCCGTACAGACTCTGCCGCGCTTCTTCTTCCTCCGTCAGATGCGCATGTTTTCGCAAAATCAGATCAACCAGGACAATGGTCAGCAGAATCGCTCCATCCAGTGTTACCCAGGCAAACCATTCCTGGTTCCGCTGGGTCAGCATTATAACAGCAAAAATCAAAAGCGGCCACAGACGCCACTGCGTCTCACCCTTCCGGATTTTCTGAAACACCTGCATACAATAATAAATGACCACCGGTACAAAAGGCATCAAAATCTTTCCTCTTGCATACAAAGTTGCATTCAGCACATAAGACGCAACGCCAAAAAGGCTTCCCGCTAAAAGCAGAGCGCACTGCCAGCGCACTTCCCTCACCCGCAGTCCAAGCACCAACAGATACAGGCACAGCAGCGTCAGCCCAAGACCATAAGGATCATACAACAGGTTTTTAATATTCGGCATCACCAGATCCACCCATGTGGTAGCTTTTTCTCCACTGTGCTTATGCTCCAGAATCGTCATGAATGTCGGAAGAAGCAGCATCATTGCCATTCCAAGCGACAGGATAACGCTGGTAACACCCTGAAACAACAGGTGTCTGCGTCCCCTGACATCTTCCTTGCGGAGCATTCCCACTGCAAACCAGCCGATCACTGCCAGACAGGCTATAGCATAATAGAAGCTGTGCAGATAAATCAGCGTCAGGCTGATGCTCATCAGTGCAAATCTGCGTTTTTCCAGGAAAATCAATGCCAGCAATAAAAACGGCATATAATTTACAAACATGATCTGCCGGTGTGTCTGGAAAAAACAGCCGGCCAGCAAAAAAAGCATACTTCCAAAGAAGGCAGCATACGGTGTCATTCCCTTCATTCTGAGCCAGAGCTGCATCAGGAGTACCGCCGCCAGATAGCTGCTCAGTGCATAGACCGGGATCAATACTGTCATAGGAATCTGTGGAAACAGACAGCCTATGATAATATCCGGGCGGTAATAGCCATAATACGCAAACTGAAATCCATTGCTTCCGCCTCCGAGGGAAATCCAGGACGGCGCCAGTGTCCGCTCCTGCATGCACACGTTTCGAATTGTCTCTGCCAGCGTCACATGCTGATTGTACCAGTCCGTAGTAGAACCATAAAAGCACCCATCCGGCCAGACCAGACGAATCAGCAGTACAAAGACCGCCACCAGAATTCCGGTAAAGATCATTGTCTGCAATTTTTCTATTTTTTTATCTTCACTTTGTTTCATCATTCTCACATACCTCACCCGTCACACACATTTAAAACAAATCGCTTTCGCTTTTATTCCTTAATATTTCTCTTTCTTAACGTTTTCTCTTGTATGACTTGTCCAGTATAGCAGAGTTTTTTGAAAATCCCCCATGAAAATTCTGAATTTTTCTTAATATTTAAGATGATGCCAGGGGCAAAACACCCAAATCTATTTCACAATCAGCTGCGCAGCCAGTCTGCATAACAGCAGATTACATGCTGAATCCGGAACAGTTCCGATTCACGGCTCACACTGCGCCACAATGCTTTGTAATCATACAGCCAGTATTCGAGTTCTTCTGCCAGTGCACAACGCTGCCCGCTGCATGTTTCATCTGATGTCTGATCACCCGCCAATACCATGCCCAGTTTCTGTAACAAAATCATTCCCTGTAATGCAATCAGATATGCGTGGATCTGTTTTTTCTGTTCTACCGGAAGATGTGACACAAATGCATACAGTTCACCTTTTATCTCTTCCAGCTGTTCTGCCGCTTTCTGATAAACTTCCATCGAATATAACGGTACTTCCCGAAGTTGTTCCAGCCTGTCTACCGCATTGCGCCAGGTAAACTTCCAGCTGACAGAGATTTTTGCCAGCACAGACACAAGTGTTTCTGAGACATCTCCATAAGCAATCCGGGATATCTGTCGGTTGATTTCGTCAAAGGCCGGAATCTCCGGATTCCAGGAAAATGCTGCTCCATAGATCATTCCAACCAGACTGAAATCCGGGTGATTGATATGCCCACAATCCCCCCAGTCCGTATTCAGTACACCATCTGCATGATAATCAACGGCATAGTGACACATCCTGCTGATATTTTCATAGGAAACTCTGATCTGATTTACCAGCTGATCCCAGCCACTCACCCCCGGGCAGTTATAAAGTCTCGCTCCGGCCCCGGAAAGTTTTCGTGTGGAATCCTCCGGCCAGTCAGCGTCATATCCCCAGTTCAGACAGATGGTTTCCTTTGGCAGTTCCTGTACAGCCTCCGGAAACGCACAGATGATATCGCCCCAGAACATCGGGATTTTTCCTTTGCTCACCACATACCCGCACAGTTCTTTGACAAAATCCAGGTACATACGCTGTGTACCTTTTGTCTCTGCCAGCCCGGCACTTTTTCCTTTTCCAAGATCAAAGGTTTCATCCGCACAGATATTAAAATACTTTGATGTAAACAATGGCATAAATTCATCGATCAGCGATTTTGCCAGCTGCATACTCTCCGGGTTTGATACATCCAGTGTGTGGTGCTTCATACGATCCACAAACCCAAATGGCTCCTGTTCCATATCCGGAAGTTCACACAAATGGCAGTACGTTCTGGTACGAAGCACTTTATACAAATGACCAAAGCATGCAATACTCGGAATCAGTTCAATGTGGCGCTTTCTGCAGTAAGCATCCAGTTCCAGAATATCCTCCGGTGTCAGCGGTGTATCATCCCGCCAGACTTCCGAAAATTTTGCAAATAAAAATGTATGTTCCATGTACAGCTGTAACTGATTCAGCTTATATGCAGCCATACGGTCCACCAGTTTTTTCAGATAATCCATGGTCGGAATCCGGCCTCTGGTCACATCATGATAAAATCCACGATGTTCAATCTGAGGTCTGTCCTGAATGCTCGTGTACGGAAGACAGCAGCCCTCCTGCTGCGTCATCTGACGCAATGTCTGCATACCATAAAAAAGTCCACAGGCACTACCGCCGGTTATGATGATTCCGTCTGCATTTATATGCAGCTCATACGCCTGTGCTTCCAGTACTTCATCCAACCGCAGGCTAATATCCCCCGGACACGCACTGCCTCTTGTGATACGCAGTGTAAATCCCAATGATTCACAAAGAACCTGCTGAAACAGCTTTGCATCCTCATAGACCTCAGGTGGACAGCTGTTGTCCACTACAATGGCGCGGTTATAACAAATTGTAAAAATCCCCTCTGTCGTTTTCCACTTTCGTGGCTTTGGTAACAAATACATCGTTTTCTCCTCCATACTTCAACGAAAAGGGCAAACCCGGATTTTTCCTCCGGATTTACCCTTTACACTTAACATTTTATACCTAAAGTACTTTCGATAAAAATTCCTGTAGTCTCGGATTTTTCGGATTCTCGAAGAAATCCTTCGGATTATTCTGTTCTGCGATATTTCCGCCATCCATGAACAGAACGCGGGTACCCACCTCACGGGCAAATCCCATCTCATGTGTTACGACTACCATGGTCATTCCGTCATCAGCAAGCTCTTTCATCAACTGAAGAACCTCGCCTACCATTTCCGGATCCAGGGCGGATGTCGGCTCATCAAAAAGCATGACTTCCGGGTTCATGGCCAGGGCGCGGGCAATTGCAATTCGCTGCTGCTGACCACCGGAAAGCTGTTTCGGATATGCCTCCGCTTTATCCGGCAGACCGACACGCTCCAGAAGTTCCATGGCTTTCTGCTCTGCTTCGCTGTCTGACATGAGCTTTAACGTCACTGGTGCAAGCTTGATGTTCTCCTTAATAGTCAGATGTGGGAACAGGTTAAACTGCTGGAACACCATTCCCATTTTCTGACGCACCTTATCGATGTCTGTCTTCGGATCTGTGATGTCCTCGCCATCAACGGTAATCGTTCCGGCTGTCGGCTCCTCCAACAGATTCAGACAGCGCAGAAACGTTGATTTTCCGGAACCGGACGGTCCGATGACAACGACCTTTTCTCCCGGATAAATATGTTCATTGATTCCGGCCAATACTTTATGATCGCCAAAAGTTTTTTCCAGATTTTTAACGTCTATCACTGTTTCTCATCCTCCTCTCAATCAGTGCAAGTAGCTTGGATAAAGCGATAACGCACACAAGGTAGATCACTGCGATGCTGATGTACGGCATGAATGCCTGGTAAGTAACAGCCTGTACGGTCTGAGCTGCTTTTGTCAGATCCTTTGCTCCGATAACAGTCATCAGAGATGTATCCTTCAGTAATGTGATCATCTCATTTCCCAGTGCCGGCAAAATATTTTTGATTGCCTGTGGGATAATGATGTGGCGCATGGTCTGTGTATAGTTCATACCCAGCGAGCGGCCGGCTTCCATCTGACCTGCGTCAACGGACATGATACCGCCTCGTACGATCTCCGCTACATAAGCACCGGAGTTGATACCGAACGCCAGTGTTGCTACTGCCACCTCATGTCGGCTGGATGAAAATACTACGAAATACATGATCATCAGCTGAACCATCATAGGGGTTCCCCGGATAATGGTCAGATAAACCTGACAAATTGCATTTAAAATGTTTAAGATCACATTGCCGAAGCCATGTGCATTTTTCTTTCTGGAATCATGTTTTGTGCGGACGATCGCCACCAGTACACCGATTGCAATACCCATCAGAAGGGCAAGTATTGCAACGCGGATGGTAACGGTAAATCCTTTTGCAAACAACTGCCAGCGATCTTTGGTAATAAAGGTCTGGGCAAAGTCATTTGCCAGTTTTGCAAACCATTCCTGCATGTTCATTTCTCCTCTTTTTATATACTTCCTGTAATCAGCAAAATGGGGGCAGCATAGCATGCTACCCCGTTTCATACGTTTCCTAACGTGGATTACTCAGCCTTGATATATTTATCAATAATGGACTGTAATGTTCCGTCTGCTTTTAATTTTGCCAGAGTCTCATTGATCTGATCTAATAACTCTGTATTTCCTTTTTTCACAGCGATTGCATAATCCTCTGTTACATACTCTGTATCAAGAATCTTTAATCCTGGATTCTCAGCTACGAAAGCTTTTGCCGGCTCGTTATCGATAACAACTGCATCTACTTTACCGGTCTGTAATGCCTGGATTGCACTTGCGCCGTTCGGATAAGCGGTTACATGATCCTCACCGAATCCACCATTTTTCGGTGTATCGGAGCAGTAGATATGACCTGTTGTTCCCTGCTGAACACCGATCATCTTGTCATTTGCCAGATCATCCGGACCTGTGATATCGGAATCTTCCGGAACGATGATTACCTGAACACCGGTTGCATAGCTGTCAGAGAAATCTACGTTCTCTTTACGCTCGTCAGTGACAGTCATGCCTGCCAGAGACATGTCAGCTTTTCCTGTTGTGATCGCCGGGATAATGGAATCAAAATCAATATCATCTACTTCCAGCTTTTTTCCCATTGCATCAGCAATTGCCTGTGCAATCTCGATATCGATACCTTTGTACTCCTCTCCATCTACATATTCATATGGCGGGAATGTTGCGTTGGTTGCCATAACCAATGTATCACTGTCAGATGTTTTTGTTGTCTCTGCTGCTGCGCTTCCGTCTTTTGCATCGGAACTGCTGTTATCTGTGCTGCCACATGCTGCCATGGAAAGCACCATTGCTGCAGCTGCCACCAGGGCTACGATTTTCTTTGCTTTCATATTTTCTCTCCTCTATACAATCCTATCTGAAATGTTTACTAGCGTTTATTATAGTTGCAATGAGAAGAGAATGCAATGGTTATTATGCATAAAAATAACTTATTTATGTATTTTTTTTCAGTCTTTCCTTATACTTTCTGTATTTTTGCGATTAAAAATATACGTTTATGCATTTTTTATGCATCTTTTATAAAGGTTTTTAAAATGAAACTGCTTTTCACCGGATGCATAATCTGCCACGATCTGTCCACTTCCATACAGTTTGTATTTGTAGCTGACCAGACCTTCCAGTCCCACCGGACCCCGGGCATGAAGTTTTCCTGTGCTGATCCCCACCTCTGCACCAAATCCATAACGGTATCCGTCCGCAAAACGCGTGGAACAGTTCTGATATACCCCGGCGGAATCCACCAGATTCATAAAATGCTCTGCGGTCTGTGGATTTTCAGTGATGATACAGTCTGTATGATGAGAGCCGAAGCGATTGATATGCACAATGGCTTCCTCCACACTTTTCACTGTTTTTGCAGAAAGAATGTAGTCCAGATACTCGGTCCTGTCATCCATCTCCGTAGCCGGTACACAGTCTACTACAGCTGCAATATCTTTTGTGCCGCGCAATTCCACCTGTTTTGCATCCAGCGCCGCCTTCAGCATTGGCAGCAACTGCTCCCGGACATCCTCGTGAATGAGAATTGTCTCCACGGTATTGCAGGCAGACACATACTGCGTCTTGGCATCCACAATGATCGGAACTGCTTTCGCCAGATCCGCCTCCTTATCCACATAAATATGACAAATGCCATCTGCATGTCCCATTACCGGAATCTTGGTATGGTTCATAATATACTGCACAAAAACATTGGAGCCACGCGGAATCAGCAGATCCACTGAATCATGACATTCCAGGAGTTCGTTGATCTCAGAACGGGCCTCCAGCTGCATCATACAATCTGCCGGAAGTCCTGCGTTGATCACAGCACGGTGGATAATATCAAACAGCGTTCTATTCGTGCGCAGAGCTTCACTGCCCCCTTTTAAGATCGCGCAGTTTCCGCTCTTGATACACAGTGCGGAGATCTGTACCAGCGCATCCGGACGCGCCTCAAAAATCACACCGATGACACCGATGGGACAGGTGACACGTTTCAGCACCAGACCTTCATCCAGTTCACGGGCAAACTGTGTCTGAAACAGCGGATCTTCCATACCGGTCAGATCTGAAATACCTGCCATCACATCCCGCAGTTTTCCTTCATCAAATTTTAACCTTTTCCGGACCGGACCGGAGACACCATCTGCCTCCGCCTGCTCCATATCCTGCCGGTTTGCCTCAAAAATCTCTTCCTGATGCTGCTGCAGTGCTGTCCGCACCGCTGCCAGAGCTGCATTCCGCTGCTCATTTGTGGTGGCTGCCAGTTCCGGCGCCGCCTGTTTTACCATTTTTATCTGTTCCTGAAATAACATCGCTTCACTTTTCCTTTTCTCTCTTTATCTGCTACTGCCGGTTGACATTTCCGTTGACTACCTGATAAGTTCTGTTACCGTCTGTTACCGTTCCGGTATAGCCAAAATCTACCTGACCGTTCCGGATGTACCACCAGCCAAAATCATTCTGGGCGATTCCGTTGTAGCCAAAGTTGACTTTTCCATTTTCGATCCGCCACCAGCCCATTTCATTGTCTGCCACGGTACTCCGGAAGATGACCTGGCCACCGCGGACATTCCACCACGCAGTATCTCCGTTTACCGTTCCTTCCAGCACGCTGTTTTTATCAAAATCTACTGCGCCATTCCGGATATACCACCAGCCGCCAACATTTTGTGCCAGACCCGTATAACCAAAATCTACTTTTCCGTCTGTAATCTTCCACCAGCCATACACATTTGCACATACATCATTATCAAAAATAACCTGGCTGTTCACTACTTTCCACCAGCCATATGTACCGTTTACCGTTCCCTCGATCACATCGGTATCGTCAAAATGCACCTGACCATTACGGCAGTACCACCAGCTGTTTCCATTCTGACCAAATCCGGTGTAGCCAAAATCTACCGCACCGTTGTGGATATACCACCAGCCACCTGCATTCTGTGCCAGGCCCGTATAATCGAAATCTACTTTTCCGTTTGTGATCTTCCACCAGCCACTGGCATTTGCACATACATCATTGTCAAAAATAACCTGACTGTTTACCACTTTCCACCAGCCATACGTGCCGTTTACCGTTCCTTCGATCACACCATTGTCGTCGAACTGTACTTTACCTCCACGGCAGTACCACCAGCTGTCTCCATTCCGCCCAAAACCGTTGTAGCTGAAGTCCAGCACACCGTTTAAAATGTACCACCAGCCATATTCATTTGAAGCCAGTCCGGTGTAAGTCGTATCAATTTTATCATTTACCTTATAAACCCATCTGCCATCTGTATCCTGGACCAGACCGGTAACGGTATTACCGATGATTTCAGAACGTCCGTAGATTGCCTTATTAAAATACAGTCTGCGGATCAGCTCACGGATCGTATCCACGCCTGCGTCTCCATCCACAGATAATCCTGCATTCTGCTGAAATGCCCTGACCGCTGCTTTCGTTGCCGGTCCATAGCTTCCATCCAGAGAAAGTCCAGCATTCTGATACTGATTCAGCGCATTCTGCAGCCACTGGATTCCGATCTTGTTGGCAGCCGGTGAAGCCGACGGCATCCGGTAATCCCCTGCGTTACAGTATGTCCAGCCGAGACCGGAAGCATCGGTATATGCATTGATCCTTCTCGTAATATAACTTTTTCGGTTGGAATCTGACTGACTGAGCCAGCTGTTTCGGTTCGTATATGCATAGCATACGGTAGTAATATGTATCTCATTCAGCGTCAGATCTCCGAGATTTCCAAAATTCTTTGCATAGGATAAAATCGTCTTCACACCACCGGAACCACTCTGATTTTCAACATCTGCCAGATAAACAACAGCTGCCGCATTACGGATACCGCGATTGTAAATGTCGTTGACATACCCTGTCACATCGGTATTTTCCTGCACATCCTGCGCCAACTGACTCTGCGTGGTGGCAAGCAGTGTCTGCATCTTTTTTGCCTCGTCAGTCGTCAGGATCCGTTTGCTCCAGCTTGCATCACTGAGAATCTCGTTGTACAGTGCATCGCCAAGGATCGCCTGTGCACTTGCAGCATCTCCGGAAATAATAATCCGCAGAAGGCTTTTCGCACGATCCGCATGCCACTGCATCTTTCCGATGGAAAGTGCTCCGTTGTCGTTCGCATTCACAGAGCTGTAACTACCCTCATATTTACGGATCATTACTTTGGCGGCATTTATAATATCGGTAGTAGCCACACCACCAATGGTGGACGGTGCTGCCGCTGTCAGTAAAATTCCATCATTGGAATAAGAAGCGATCTCCTGCTGCAACTCGACTGCCTCACTGTCACTCAGAATATCGGTATCTGTCTCTTCCGCCTGATCCATCTGCTGTACAGCAGTAGTTTCCATATTGGAAGCCGCCGGGACAGCTGCTGCAAAAGCGGCGGAACTGCTGCTTGCTGTCAAAGCGATCACAAGCCCGAAAGCTGCTAATTTTTTACGTTTCATCTGTATGTACCCTCCTTACGGAACCACGAATTTTATGTATGTTATGTATGCTTTGCAGATCGTGATTCAATGTTATTGCTGTCTGCTTGTAACTGTTTTTATCATCTTCATAACCCCAAATTATGTTCTGTTTCCCAGCTGCCAGAATGCCACTGCACTGGCTGCTGCTACATTCAGGGAATCCACACCATGTGCCATGGGAATCTTTACGGTGTAATCACAGTCCGCAATGGTAGTTCCACCCAGACCGTCCCCTTCCGTACCAAGCACGACTGCCAGTTTGTCCTCTGCCATCAGCCCGGCATCATCGATACTGACGGAATCATCCCGCAATGCCATGGCTGCGATCTTAAATCCCAGTTTCTGCAGACATGCCATACCGTCCTCCGGCCACTTTTCTTTCTCCGGAAAGATCGTCCACGGCACCTGAAATACTGTTCCCATACTCACGCGCATCGCCCGGCGGTACAGGGGATTGCTGCATCCCGGAGTCAGCAGCACCGCATCCATATGAAGTGCCGCCGCCGAACGGAAAATTGCTCCCACATTGGTAGGGTTTACGACATTTTCCAGCACTGCGATGCGATGGGCTTTCTGACATACCTCTGCAACCGTCGGCAGCACACGTCGTTTCATAGCACAAAGCATTCCTCTGGTCAGTGCAAAGCCGGTCAGCTTCGTCAGCACTTCATATTCTGCTGTATAAACCGGAATATCTCCGCATCGTGTAATCAGCCCTTTCGCCTGTGTCTCAATGTGTCTGTGCTCCACCAGCATGGAGATCGGCTCATAACCCGCATCCAGCGCCCGTTCGATCACCTTTGGACTTTCTGCGATAAAAATCCCCGGTTTCGGTTCATGGATCCGCAGTAACTGAACCTCCGAATAACGTGCATACACATCCAGTTCCGGTGCTTCAAAATCTGTTATTTCTATTATATTTGCCATATTTTCATTTATACTCCTGTATCCTTCGTGCAAAATCTTTATTCCATTTCGAAGAATTACTTTGTAATCTTGTAAAGCGGACAAGTAAATTTATCTGATTTATTCTCCATTTTAGCATAATTTTCAAAAATATGGTAGGTAAAGCGGACATTCGCAATCCGCTTTCGCTACTTGCTCATGAACGCAGTCGCTTTGCGACCTGTCAGTGGGAGCTTTTAACTCCCACTGACATAAGCATCCCCCTTACCCACCGCTTAGTGCTCCACACACTTGAAGCGGGGGATTGCTTATTCTGCGTTCACACTCTTTGTTTTTTAATTTTGCCGGTAAATCTGTTCCCCTGTGACTGGTGTATAACGAATCAGTCCGGCAGCATCCAGATTTTCCTTATGCATATCAACTGCGGAAATCCGGTGATTTTCATAGGTTGTATAATAATAAATCCCGCGATTCAGATTACAGCAGGAAGTATACAGGGTAATCTCGTATTTTCCTTCCGACACTTCACAGCATCCACGCTGTTGATCCACGGAACCTAAAATGTGGAAAAACTGGCTGACACTTCCGCTTTCCGAATCATCGGATATGGAATGCAGTCGTGTAAATGCCACCCGTGCAAAGCGAGAACTAGAAGACAGATCCCCGGGAAGTCCCAGTGCACCCATGCCACGGCTATATGCCTGCAGATCCAGCTTATCTGAAAAATGATTTTCCGGCTGGTTTGGAGACAAATGCATATATTGGTTCAGCAAAAACATCTGCTGTGGAAATGGCGGATTATTGGTCAGCACCTCTGCCGGATTGTCATACACATGCAAGCCATCTGCCATACACTCCACCACGATACAATCTTTTGTATCAGCGATCATCCAGTGAAGCTGCGCCGTCGGAAGACTTTCATGAAACGGAGTCCCCACCAGCTGCATCTGCACCAGACAGTCTTTCGCTTCCTGCACCGTGGCACACTGACGCAAAATCCACAGAACAAATTCATACTGTGCCACATTTTTCTTTTCATTTGACAGTTCCTGATATACTGCATTTCCAACAAAATTCAGTCCTGCCATACCCAGCCCTTTTTCATTGATCGCATCATAATAAAGCGGATAATCCCCGACTACATGCGCCATTCCAAGGATCGCATAATTTTTCTCAATGGCTCCTATATGACGAAACTTCAACGGATAGTTCCTGGGAGTGATGGTCACTTCATCCCCATAGGAAAATTCGTAATCCAGTGTTCTGCCAAAATACGTATCTTTTGTTCGGTAAACTGCTGCTGTACACATGCTGCTTTTCCTCCATTTACTATATCAATTTATTCTTCTCAGAATCAATGCTCATCCTCAAACACCTCTGTAAGACATTTTGCAAAAGCTTCCGGTTCATCAGAAGCAAAATTATGGTATCCCGGAACTGTCAGATACTTCCAGCCTTTTGCTTCTGCCGCCTGATGCGCCGAACGATGAAACATTCCCATTCTGTCATCGGAACCACATGCCACCGTTACCGGAACGGATATATCAAAATCGTCCAATTTCAATCCGGAAAAGCTGTCCATTTCTTTTTCCAGAAACAGTTCCAGATTTTTCAGATTGCGGCTCTGCTGCTCCATGGACTGTCCTTCTTTCTCCCGGTTCATACCCCCCATGGCATTCACAAAATGCATCATGCAGGTGATGATCCGATGCTTCTCGGTGCCCTTTCGCAGCTTCTCCCAGAAAGCATCCTGTTCCGCTGCCAATTCTCCGCTTCCGCGCATCAGAGGTTCATGCAAAAATACCTGCCGCACCAGTTCGGGGTATTTCGTTGCCAGAGCTGCTGCCACCGCACCACCGGCACTGCAGCCAGCTACAAACACACCCGTGCTCTGGTCTGCTTTTCCATTGCTCTTACCTGTACAACATTCATTAATCTGATTTTCTTCTCCCTTGCTCGGGGCTGCACTACATCCGTCACTCTGCAATCCTGTTTCTACCGGGCACTGCCCGTCTTCAGCCTTCCGTTTCTGCTCCAACCGAACGATCTCTGCCGCATCTTCCGCATGCGCCCAGACAGAAAAATCGTTCTCTCCCTCTGCCGCAATGCTCCGGCTGTATCCCCGCCGGTCATAACTGATCACGGTAAATGTTTCTGCCAGAAGTTTCGATGTCTCCCGGAAAAATTCACTGTCACAGGCTACTCCATGTATGAGCAGAAGGATAGGACCACTGCCTTCCCTTCTGCAAAACAGCCTTCCATGCGCTGTCTCGATCTCATATTCCATTTTGCGCTTCCTCCATCATCTATAATTAATTCAAGAATGCACTCGAAACATTGGAATGCTTATTCTGTGGTAAAGCGGACATTCGCAATCCACTTTCGCTACTTGCTCATGAACGCAGTCGCTTTGCGACCTGTCAGTGGGAGCTTTTAACTCCCACTGACATAAGCATCCCCCTTACCCACCGCTTAGTGCTCTACGCACTTGACGCGGGGGAATGCTTATTCTGCGTTCAAACACTGTTAGTTTAACATAGATTTGAAGTAATAGAAATGAAATCTTCTTTTGTCGGTTTTTACTTATGCGCTCTCCGTATCCTACTTCATCATAGCCAGCTTTTATATTTCCTGCTTCAGACAGGTTTTGATATCGTCCTCCGCATTGCTGATCAGATGCAGCTGGAACGTATCCACCAGATACTGCACCACATTCGGGCTTAAAAACGCCGGAAGAATCGGTCCCAAATAAATATTTTTGATGCCGAGACTCAGCAGTGCAAGCAATACCGCCACAGCTTTCTGCTCATACCAGGACAGGATCATGGACAGCGGAAGGCTGTTGACATCCGTGTCAAAGGCATCTGCCAGTGCCGTCGCAATGCGCACTGCCGAATATGCATCGTTACACTGTCCCACATCCAACAGACGCGGCAGCCCCGCTACGGTTCCGAAATCCAATTTGTTAAACCGGTATTTTCCACATGCCAGGGTCAAGATTACACAGTCCTCCGGCACCAGCTGTGCAAATTTGGTAAAATAGTTTCGTCCCGGCCGGGCACCGTCACAGCCGCCGATAAGGAAAAAGTGGCGGATCTGTCCGTCCTTCACGGCCTGCACGATTTCTCCCGCATGGCTCAGTGTAGCCTCATGGGCAAAACCAGTCAGAAGTTCGTCCACCTGCTGATACTCCGGACAGTCAGAGGGTTCTGTCGGACGTACATCCCGATCTGTATCATATCCGCCAAGCGCCAATGCCTGCTGAATGATCTCGCTGAAATTTTTTTCCCCGTTTTCCTTTCTGGGAATATATTTCACACCATCCCATCCAACCACGTTTGTGCTGTATATCCGGTCTTTATAACTGTCCCGCGGTTTCATCAGACAGTTTGTCGTCATTAGAATGCAGCCCGGAATATTGTCGAACTGCTTCTGCTGCTCCTGCCATGCACCACCGAAGTTTCCCACCAGATGTGGATATTTTTTCAACCCCTCGTAACCATGCCCCGGCAGCATTTCTCCGTGGGTATAAATATTGACACCGGTCCCCTGGCTCTGCGCAAGCAACATCTCCAGATCATGAAAATCATGTCCGGAAACAATGATAAACGGCCCTGCCTTCAACGTCATCGGTACGGCATGCGGCGATGGGTTACCGTAAACGGTTGTGTTTGCCTCGTCCAGTTTCTGCATGATCTCCAATGCCATAGTTCCTGTCTTCATCGCCAGCTGGATCAGTTCTTCCACCGTCAGCTGATCGTCGGTGACTGCCGCCAGTCCCTGAATATAAAAATCATCCACCGTATCACTGTAATATCCCAGTTCCCGTGCCTGGTGTCCATAGGCACTGATCCCTTTCAGACCATAGATCACCAGCTGACGGAGAGAACGGATATCTTCATCCAGATTCTGGTCATACATAATACCGGCAATCTGTGACGTGCGCAGCATCTCACTCTTTGTCTCCGGCAGCCGGTACGCCATATAAATATTTTCCGTTCCGGTGCCACCGATCTGCTGCCGCAGTTCATCCTTAATTTTCTGTGCTTCCTGTAAAAGTTTCACATGCACTTCCGGGTCAAAATTTACATTGGTCAATGTCGTAAACAGGCAGTTCTCTACAAAGGACACCACACGTTTCTCCGGCCGCATCCCTTTTTTCAGAAGGATGTCACCATAACAGCTGATTCCCTTTAACTGAAAAATGAGCAGATCCTGCAAATTGGCTACTTCCGGGGTTTTTCCGCACACACCTTGTTTCGTACAGCCTTTCCCATTTGCTGTCTGCTCACACTGATAACAAAACATCTCGTATCCGAGTTCCATATTATTCTGCATCGCAATTCCTCCGGTTTCTCATAATCATATTTTTGACTTTATTTAAGATTCCTGTTCCACGAATTTTTATACATACAAAATAATCTGAAAAACGGTCCATCCTGCAATTCTAAATAAAGAACATTGTAAAATTGCAGACAAAAAAACGAAGCCACAGCGCATAACTCTGTGAGTCCGCTTTTTTTACATTTTTTGGTGAATTGAAAATTTATATGGTTTTTACTCTTCTGCTGCTTCTTCGTCAGCTTCCTCATCCTCCGGGATGCTGTTTCTGATTGCATCAACCATCACAACGATAGCTTCCAGATCGGTGTGGATATCGACATCCGGGTTCTTAGAGATCTCAAGATCTTTGACACGGATCACGTCGCCGACTTTCATGCCTGCTACATCAACGGTAACATGGTCAACCAATGCTGCCGGTAATGCTTTGTATTCAATCTCCTCCAAGCACTCCTGCAGAGCACCCTCAAGAACTTTCTCACGGTTTTCAATCTGAACTGCTGCTGTTGAGTGAACTTTCTCAGTACTTACCAGTGCCTGGAAATCAATCTCATCAACACAGCGTTTCATTGCATTATAATCTACCTCTTTGATCAGAACATCGTAATCCTGACCTTCTACGTTCAGCATGATCTGGCTTCCTTTGTGATCTGTCTTTAACAGACGTTCCACTTCGAATCTGTCCATCTTCAATGGAATAGAGCCCTCGATCGCTTTACCGAACAGGTTACCTGTTACGAATCCCTCTCTTCTGAGTTTCTTTGCTTTGACATCCATGCTTCTTTTTTCAGCTTTTAAAGTATTCATTTATCTTTTCCTCCAAAAATCTGAATTGCTTAGCAGCCTTCTACAAAGAGGTTTTGTTAAGTAGTTCTTTATTTGTTACAGCGTCATTATAGCAGGTGTAGCAGAAACAGATTAACCAAAATTTTAGAAAATATGATGTTATTTTTGGTTATTTTTCAACTTTTCATCCGTCATTTTTGTTATACAAGCAAAAACGCTATGTTCATTCACCTTTTTCTCATACCGCTTACTTGTGTTTACATCTTACATATGATAAGAAAAATCTACTTTTCCGCCGCGTACATACCAGGTTCCATATTCATTGGTTGCAAATCCGTTGTAATTGAAATCTACTTTTCCGGCAGTTACTTTCCACCAGCCGTACTCATTCTGTACCAGTCCGTTGTAAGTGAAGTCAAGCGCTCCATTTACTACCATGAACCAGCCATATTCGTTTGCTGCAAGTCCGGTATAGCCAAAGTCTACTGCTCCGTTTACTACCATGAACCAGCCATATTTGTTTGCTGCAAGTCCGGTATAGCCAAAGTCTACCGCTCCGTTTACTACCATGAACCAGCCATATTCGTTTGCTGCAAGTCCGGTGTAGCCAAAGTCTACTGCTCCGTTTACTACCATGAACCAGCCATATTCATTTGCTGCAAGTCCGGTGTAACCAAAGTCTACTGCTCCGTTTACTACCATGAACCAGCCATATTCATTTGCTGCAAGTCCGGTATAACCATAATCCACCGCATTATCTCTGTATACATACCATTTTCCATCTTCTGCCATCTCATTTGCCAGTCCGTCTGCATGTGTCGGTTCCGGTTCCGGAATTATGATATTTCTGATTTCTACATCAAATGTAGCTGTCTTTCCTGCATATTTTACAGTAACTGTCTGCTTTTCTGTCACTTTACTGCTGTCAAAACCAGTTATGATTACTTTAGAAAGATCTACAACATCTTCGGTTCCATCTTCATAGGAAGCAGTAACTGTCATACCGGTTGTGTCAAATGACTCTCCCAGATCATATACCGTTTTTGTCGGTGCATTTACTTTAATTCCGGAGATTGCCACTGTCTTTGTACCTACCAATGCCGGTGCCATATTTTCTGCATTTTCAAAATTCTTTGCACCTTCTTTACTTACAAAGAAAATACGATTAGCTTTGTCAACCTGTTTGTCAACCACATTTACAGCCAGTGTAACACTGTCCTGTCCGGCTGATTTTGCCACTGCAACAAGTGATGTGACATCTGCGGTTGCTACAGTACCATTTGGTGTGCTGATCTGTCCAGGATCATTACTTACAATATCTCCAAGGTTAAATTCTTCTGAAATAATTACTCCATTTACATCTAAAATTGCCGGTTTATTTTTCCAGTTCAGAGTATTTTCTGTCCAGTCTGTATTTTCTGTCATGGCAATCTGAAGCTGTGCATCCAGGTTTGCAGCTTCATCATAACGTACACCCAGTAAAGTCATCTGCAATTTTACACGGTCAACCTGTGTAAGGTCAATCTGTGACACGTCAAATTTCAGATATGTGACTTTATTATCACTTCCGCCTGCTGTTCCCAATGTTCCTTTAGAGTCTGTTCCATAGGAAGTACGCAGGAAATTCTTTGCACCAAAGTCCGCTGTCTGATCTCCGCTCCAGCTGCCTGCAAATGTATCCTGTGACACAACGGTTCTGGATACTTCCACATCTTTTCCAGGAACCCTGTCAGATTCAATATTGATGGTAACCGTTTTCTGTGTGGAAGCACCATACTCATCCAATGCCTTAAACGTAATTTCTCTCTTTCCACTGTCACTGTCAGAGGTTTCCCATGTAAATGCGCCAGTTTCAGCATCAAATGATGCACCTTTCGGAAGTGCGCCGACAACCGATAAGGTCACGTTATTCTCTTCCGGATCAGTTGCATTTACCTGGAAAGAAACGGTTTCTCCTGCTTTCACATTAAATGGCTCGTTATCCGGATTTTCAAATACCGGTGCCGCATTTTTCTTAATATTTTCACCGTTTACAAGGAATGTAAAGTTTTTCACGCTGTCTGCAACGGTCAGATCAACCTGTGAATCATACTCTATCAGCTTTCCGCCCAGATACAGATTATCAATCGTTACATTATCAATGCTTTTGAATGAAAACGGTGTGTCCGCATCTTTAAACCAGCAATCCTTAAAGGTAACGTTCTTCGGATTAAACTGATTGAGGTCGTTTCCACTCGGAATATTTGCAACATTGTTTCCGTTATTTGCCGTAAAGGAACAATTATTAAATATCAGATTTTCATAATTTGGGGTACAGCCACTCGTACCGTTCTGAATACTCAGTGCACCGCCACCACCATTCGTTCCATAACCTGTAACATGCAATGTATTGACATTATTAAATGTGTAATCACGCATCTGATAGCTTCCGCCATCTGCTTTGAAGCGTGTATTGTGTCCCAGTCGGACTGCATTGGCAAAGGTGCTCCAACCCAATGTATTGCTGATATTTACATCTGTTGTATCGTCTGTATCCCACTGCAGTCTGTCTTTGTTGTAAATTGCCGCTGCTGCTGCAATGTTCTGATCTTCCGTAGACAGATTGTTTAAATCTTTCTTCTTCAGACGTCTCTGCGGGAATTCATTACTCGGATTATAGTGTCCGGATGCAAAGGTATCATCGTTGCCCATGGTAATTGCACCATTTAAATGAATTCCCTGTCCGCTTGTCAGATCCAGTCCATCCACCCAGGCATGCTGAAATGGGCTCAGACCTTTGATATTATTATAATTGATGTTTTTTACCGTGTGGCATTCCCAGTTCCACTGTTTTACATCTCTGACATAAGTATCATTAAACGTAATATTCTGAGAACGAACTACCATACTTCCGCCCTGATGAGGGCTCAGTTCCGCATCCGCTTTGTCCCAGCTGTAGTTATAAGTTCCCTGACCATCAATAATGCCCCGTCCGGAAACAGTAATGTTGGAGGAATCCCAGATGCCGATCGCTGGTTCCATCGCCTGTGTGCACTCCTGCAGACGATTTACAAGCAATGCATCTTCATCCAGATAGATATTCAGCTTTCCGTCTTTTCCATTTCCATCCCAGTTCTTAATGGACAGACCGGACCAGAGATATGTACCTGCCGGAAAATAAATTGTATCCAGTGTATCACTGTTTTTCACTTCTGCCAGTGCTGCCTGAAATGCTTCTGATACATCATTTTTCTGACGGACACGCTTGTTCGGGAACATAACCTTTTTTGCATCATAAGCCACATATGTTCCTTCCCCGTAGGACCAGGTGTACTCTTTCCCATCATTCATAGATGTATCTGTAACCGTACCTGCCTCTGTGCAAACTTCGCCTACGGTATCCGTAATCGGATGCTCCTGCAGATATTTTTCTGCAAAATCTTTAAAGTTCAGTACATTTGCCGCTGTCACATCCGGTTTATCTGTTTCTGTCGCATCATTAATAATTGCAAGCTGCGGTTTGCCATTGGTATCATTGATGCTGCCATTGATATTTACAATACAGTAACGTAAGTCTGCTGACATTTTAAATTTTACAGTTTTCTTATCTGTACTGATTTCAAAGGAATCTTCCGGATAATATCTTTCCGGTGATACATAGATACTGTCAATGGTTGACCCGTCTTTCATGGTTATCTCAAAAACCGGCTCCGCATCATCGGAAGAAAATCTTGCAATATCCATATGATAATGGCTTCCCGGATCCGTCTGTTTCTGATATTTATAAACAGAAACCGGTGTTCCGTTTACTTTTAACTCATACTTTGTAGATTCCTGATACTGTGCGGATCTCAGTACATCAGAATTTGCAACAATTGCGGATTCATCCACATCCGGTGTTGCCGGATCATCTCCGGTTTTTCCATAATCATGAATGTTTCCCCCGGTTTTATCCAGCACCTGTACTTTTTGGGCCACATTCTGACCTTCCTCCGCAAAAGCAGGTACAGGATACACCGTAACCGCCATTGCCGCTGCCATGGATAGTGCCATTACTCTGGCTGATATTTTTTTCCTTCTGTGTGAGTGTCTGTTCATTGTTCTCCTCCTTCTCCTTTTTCCATCCGCTTTCAGATCAGCATATTTTTCCATTTTTCTGTTACTTTGCAGTTTTTTCTTTCTTTTACATTATATTTCAACCGGCAGTCTGATTTTAAGAGGACTTTTTTTGTATTTCCTTTCATTTTTCACACAAAAAAAGCACATGGAAGTTTGCGTTTTCTTCCATGTACTTCTAAAAACTACCCGTTTTTTTCTGTTTTTACCCGTCAGTATCTTCCACATCGGATTTTTTCGGAAATCGAAGGGTAATTTTTGTACCCAGACCCGGTGCGCTACTGCAGGACAGTTCTGCATTTTTTTCATAAAAGAGCCAAAGCCGTGTCCTCACATTGGACAGACCGTAATGTTTTCCACTGTGTTCGGACAGGTTTTCTTCTGATAAAAGCGCCGGATCCATACCGACACCATCATCCTGCACTTCCAGAATAATCTGATCCTCCTGGATCCGCCCGGACAGGCGGATGGTTCCGCGACCGCCCTCTTTTTCATCGATTCCGTGCAGCACGGCATTTTCCAGGATCGGCTGCAGCGTGATCTTTGGAATCAGATATGGATAGATCTCCTCATCCACATCCACTTCAAACTGCAGCTTGTTCTTTTTACGCAGCACCTGGATCTCCATATAGGCCTGACACATGCGGATCTCCTCGCCGATAGTGATGATGTAAGCACCCCGGCTCAGCACCATCCGATAAAACCGTGACATGGCGGACAGCACTGCCCTTATATTATCCGTCTCACCTTTTACCGCCATCCAGTTCATCATGTCCAACGTATTATACAGAAAATGCGGACTGATCTGTGCCTGCAATGCATGCAGCTGCGCTTCGGATTTTTCCTTACCAAGTATATACTGCTCTTCCATCAGACGCTGGATCTGTTCCACCATGCCGTTATAACGCAGGATCAGACGCCCCAGTTCATCCCGGCACTCCGGCACATCAATGGGCTCCAGGATTCCCTGATCCACAGCCTCCATGGTCGTATCCAGCCGGTGTACCCGGCCAAGAAACTGCCGGCTGCCCAGTTGAAGCAGTACAAAAGTAAGTGCACAGATGATTCCATAACAGATCAGCATTTCCCGGATGATTCTGCCTGACTCCTGCACCAGAACATCCCGCGGCACCAGCGAAACCAGTGTCATACCGCCCTCCTGCAGCAAACCGCTGCGTACCATCCAGGCTCCATTGGTTTCATGTGTCTCCGAGACCGTTCCCTGCAACTTCGGCATCTGCAGATTCTGTGCCTGCTCGTTTCCACCGGATACAAGCACCGTCCCCTGTTCATCCAGCAGATACATGCTCTGCATGTGCATCACATTATTCATACTCTCTTTTACCGTATTTACCGGAATCATCACCGCCACGATGCCAAGCCGCTGCGTATACTGTTCTGTATTCCAGATCACACGGAAGTTTGCCAGATAACTCTTCCGCTGTCCATAGCGGTTCTTCTCCTGTATCACTTTCCAGGAATCACCGGCGGTCTGCTCCATCGTCTCCGCATCCACGCTCCACTTTGTCAGTTCACTCTCCGGGCGATAGCAGGTATTTCCGCTACCTGAAATCAAAAACTGATCCGGGATATAATACAGGATTGAGATATCATCGGAACTCATCTCCAGCTGATAAGTATAATCCGACAGTCTGTCAAACCTCTGCAGTTCATCTACCAGACTGTCCTGCTTATTACTGCGCAGGGCATCTCCCACTTCGTCTGATACCATAATAAGTGATGCGATTCGTTCCATCCGCTCCTGAATATTTTCAAAATTCTGTACGACACGATCATAGTTCTGATCCATGGTATACAGCTGCATCTGAATGGAACTGCATACCATACGATACATTGTGATCCCCAGTATCACCGTGATCGGCAGCACACAGACCCCCAGAAACAGCAGCAGCAGTTTCCTGGACAGTTTCCAGTGATAAAAAAATGGCAGCTTACGTCCTTGGTTCTTTTTCATAACGCTTCTCCATCTGTTTGCGATAATCGGTCGGTGACATGTGCTGATTCTCACGGAACGCCTTAGCAAAATAATTGCCATTGGAATAACCGCACTTTGCCGCAATCTCATCCACCGTATCATAAGTCTGTGTCAACAGTTCTCTGGCCCGCTCCATCCGCATCTCGCTGATATACTGCTTGATGGTCACAGATAGTTCCTGCTTGAACAGCTGGTTTAAATAGGTCACAGACAGATGAAACCGATCTGAGATCATCTGCCCTCCCAGGGTATTGTCCGATAAATTCCGGATACAAAATGTCCGGATATCGCTCACTAGCCGGCTGTAACGGTTCTGCTCTACCAGGCAACGCTCCATGCCATTCAAAAGCAAGTCAAACTGCTGTTCCGTCTCCCGGATGTTACTGGTGCGCTCCAGCTGCCGCATATAGGTCTCCACATCGGACTCTCCGACTGCCGTCAGGCTCTCCGGATAGTCATTTAAAATCTGACTGGCAAAGGTCCTTGTCAGCGCAATGATCTGTGCCCCCTCTGTCATAGCCTGTTTTTTCGTTGCAAACTGCTGCAGCAGTGCCTGGTACCACTCCCGGATACGCCATGGATTTTCCTTATATACCTGTAAAAATACCTGATAAATTCCCGGATCAATGTATTTCCGTTGTACCAGACGATCCACCTCCAGATAATGCACTTCCGGTTCGAAATATCCACGCTCCATGGCTATCTGTGCCAGTCGGCTGCTGTTGTATACACCAGACAGGGAATCCACAAAATACCCCACCGCAACCGTGTACTCTGTGTATTTGGATACAAACATCCTCAATTTCCGTAGAATCTCGGACTGACGTTTCTCTTCACAGGCAAACACAGCCACACACTGTTCCGCATCCGGCAGCCGGGTACTCAGAACAAACTCCGTACCCTCCGCAAAATACTGCTGCAAATATAGATCACACTGTGCATCATCCATTGCGGAACCCTGCTCCCAGATCCGAATACATAGATACCGTTCCTGACGGGTGCAGAAAAATCCACAGTTTCTGCAAAGTTCTTCCAGCTGCTCCTCTGTAACTCCCTTTTGCAGCATTGCCTGCAAAAAACGATTCTTCTGATATGCTTCGTTTTCCTTTCTCAGCTGGGTGTGTTCCTGATGCTTCTGAATCTTTCCCACCGCTTTTTCCAGTGCTTCCATTACTGCTTCCGGCTGAATCGGTTTTTCAATAAATGCCACCGCAGACAAATCTATCGCATCTTTCAGATACTCCGTCTGCATGTAACCGGTAATAAAAATGATCTTGCAGTCCGGTACCAGACGAATCGCTTCCCTGCAGAAATCAATGCCGTTTTTCTGCGGCATCCGGATATCCGTAATGATCAGATCCGGCAGATACCAGGACACAGTATGCAATGCCTCTTTTCCATTCTCCGCCTGCATGACATCATCAATGCCATACAGGTTCCAGGGAATCGTCTCTGCCAGTCCCTCTCTGGTATAGATATCATCATCTACGATAAGCAATTTCATGACTTCTCCTCCCAATACGCATCTAATTGCTGTTGCAAAATGTCCAGATACTGCTGTAATCCTGCTTCATACAATTTCCGGATTGCTGTCTGATAATCTTCCTCAATGTTGTCAGAGACCCCGCAGCACAACGGCAGCAGATAATCCCGGCGCACTTCCTCCAACCGGCTTTCAATCTCTTTCAGTCCATTATCTTCCCATGAAAAATCCATCAGCAGGTCATCCGGTGCGGTCTCACACAACTCCTCTGTCCGTTCCTGTATCTTCTGATATTCCTGTTCCCACTGCCTATCTTCCATATACTCCGGCTGTTCCAGAGTAAAATCCACACACCCCGTCCAGTATGAAAATAAATTTTCCTCCGGAATATTTTCATGGGAAACCTCACCATCCTTCAGCTCATAATGAATTCCCGATACACCCTGCCGGATCAGTGTGTAAAACTTCTCATCCGTATGCAGTTTTTCCAACAGCTTCACCGCCATCTCCGGCTCTTTGCATTTGGAGGATATCGAAATGCAGGACACCTCTTTTCCCTGCTTTCTTTTTGTAATATTCCCATTGTTCATCTGATAAGAGAAAAATCCATACATCCACTCCGGATGTTTGCGATACAAAGCCGGAACATAACTACTATTCACGGTCCAGATCGGTGCATTCGTCTCACACGGCTTTTCATCTGCCAGCATCATCTCAAGAGCTGTCACCCCTTCATTATCCAGGGAAGCCAGTATTCCCGGATTCAAAATGCCATCTACATACCACTGATGCAGTACATCCAGCGTCTTCCGGAACTCCGGTGTCTCAAACCGGCTGATCACAGTCCGGCAACTCTCCCGGTCTGCCACTGCATAGGGAACTGTCTCCAATGTTCCGATCTCCTCATACTTTTCATTATTCAGATACCACAGCGCATTCCATGCACGGTTGTCCGTGATCAGCGCCGCATCCTGATATCTTCCGTCCGCTTTTGCCGCATACAGATACTGCTGCATGCTGTCAAAGTCTGTCACCTCCGGCAGATTCCATTCCTCCAGCAAATCTGTCCGGTAGAAAAATCCTCCACCGGTGTCGCTGATGGTATCTTTGTTAAACTGTGGAATGCCATACAGACCACCGTTCCACTCAAGATTCGTCAGATAATCCTCCCGATAGGACTCATAATGTGCAAACAGCTCCGGTACCACGTCCCGATAAGCATTCAGATTTAGAAATGCTCCCTTCGCCACCTGCTGATAATAATCTGAAAAATTTCCATTTGAGATAAAATCATATTTCCCGGATGCGATAGCCATGTTCAACTGGGAACGCTCATCCCCCCACGGGATATAATCAAACCGCAGATGACATCCCAGTTCCTCTGTCATGGCATCCAGCTCCTCATAAAATTCGTCCATTCCATTTTCCGGCAATTGTCCAAGAGTGATTGCCTTCAGTGTTACATAGTTGCCCGTCTGTGCGTCATTGCTGTCCGTCTGCTTTTTGCTGTTGTCCCCTGCCTGTCCACAGGCCGACAGACACATTAACACTGCCACAAGCAACACTACGAGTATCTGCTTTGCTCTTCCCATTATTTCTTCTCCTGTTTTTCCACTTTTCCTCTAAAAGTAAAAACTTACTAAATTTCTGATTATCTTTTCATAAGTTGGTAAATGACGATATATCCCGTATTTTAGGGCTTTATCGGTATTTTCTTTTCGGAAGATACCTT
>OLNC01000105.1_pt1 | contig 104510 bp, 102 predicted proteins | sample 1672011 | NCBI WGS metagenome assembly OLNC01 (sample SAMEA3136636, study PRJEB25190) | human gut metagenome | biome: human gut; feature: human-associated habitat; material: faeces | place: Austria | collected 2013
AATCTTTCCGGTGAGGGATCAGGACGGGAGCAGATACCCGAAGAATCTCATCCTTCTTTAATTGTAATCCCTGAATACAACAACAATAAAAACAAATCACAATATCTTCTTCCCTGACAAACTTGTTCGAATATCTTTATTTCATCCTGTTCAAGATAATTTTTTTCAAACAGTTGTTTATGTTCAGAATATATTTTAATTTCTTGTATTGGATTATATGACACAGATCCGTTTTCCCATGCTCTATGAAAAATTTTCCGTAACATATTAACAATCTGTCGACATGTGCTCCATAAATATTCCTGCTGCAATTTATTGATAACAGATTGTACTTTTGCTGGTGTCACTTCGTTTAATGGCATGTTTGTCAAATATTGACTGAGGATTCTATAATGATAATCATAATTTTTCAATGAATCTTCTTGAATATGTCCTGCCCATTCTATTCTCAGCATACTATAAATTTCATCTATTCCACATAAACCAACGTCTTTCTGTTTTTTACTATATTTCTTGTGCAATGTCCTTGCTTCAGATGCTGTTTTTACATAAAAGCTTTTAGAAACTCCATTTCTATATATTCTTACCTCATAGCGTCTATCTTTGCGTTGATGAATTTCTCTTCCAAGTTCTGTTCCTTTCAAATCTTTTCCCATCCGAATGTCTCCTGTCATTTTTGATTAAATTACCCCTTCATAATAAAAGAATAATAAATTCCATAAAATTCTGTAAAAAAATCAATTTTTTAATGAACTTCATGTTGACGCAATATAAATTCATCAGACAGACGCGTATAATGCTGCGTCATTCTTATTTCTGCATGTCCTGTGATTTTTCCAATCATCACAGGATTCATTCCTTTTTCTACGCACTTTGTTACATAAAAATATCTGAATAGGTGAGGATGGATATGTATAAACCCTGATTCCCGATTTTCTGACAGAGCCATCTGCTTTTCTCTTCGATTTATACAATCAGATATTCGTTTGCATTCCTGTGTTGCATATCCCGGTAAATATGTTTTTCCTGGAGATGTCGTAAAAATCAAATCTGGAAAATCTTTCAATAGTTCATTTTTTATTCCCCATTTTCTACCCCATCGCTGTTTATCTGCAAGCTGTTTTGTCTTCCATGCAGCAAATGCATTCACTGTTTCATCTGAAATAGGTACTATACGATAACTGGCCTGTTTTTTGGGTGAAGTAATCTGTGCTACCATTTTAGAACTCTCCATTTTTCTTCCTTTAGAATCATAATATTTTTTTACTTTATTAACTGTCTTATCAATATAAATACATTTTCTTTCTAGATCGACATCCTTCCACTCCAGAGCACAGGCCTCTCCAATTCGGAGTCCTGTTCTGGACAGGATATAAAACAATTCATAATATCTTGTATGTCTGCACACATCTAAAAATCGTTGAACATCCTTTTCAAGATTCTGACTTTCTTCTCTCTCGATTATTTCCTGATGTGTTCTTTCTGTCGGTGCCCGCATTCCCTCACATGGATTATACAAAACAGCTCTAACTCGATATGCCATTGAAAACATTACCTTTAATATTGTAAATGTTTGTTTGATTGTTGCCGGTGCATAACCATTTTCCTTTAGTACATATAGCGCACTCAGAATATTATTTGATTTTATATCTATAACTCTGCGGTCTCCGATTAACGGCTGGATTCTTTTAAAACCATCCCAGTAATTTCTTATAGTTGTTGCCTTTAATACCGGCACATTATATATTTCCATCCATTGCTCAAACCACTCTGTTACAGTCATGCTTATATCCCATTGTGAAGTTCCTGCCAGAGCTCGATAAGTATTTACTTTGTTTTTCAACATTTTCAGATTCCTATCATATAATGTAACTTCTTTTTTGCTTCCTCTTATATGAATCCTCCCCATGTATCTGCCATCTTTTCTCTGTGTGATTCCTCTTCCAAGTTCTTTACCATTTAAATCTTTTCCCATCTTCAGCCTCCATATATTTTTGTATATATGATAACTTACTTTTTTAGGAGTATAAAAAAGACAGAGGGTATTCCATTCATCGAACACCTTCTGTCTGTATTATAGTATCAATTTCAAATTTTTAAGTTACTAAATTTTGATTTAATGAATTATAGAATACTTCTACTATATTCATATTTAAAGCATCTTACTGTATATTGCCCTAAACCTTTCTTCTTAAAGAAATTCCGGTGGAAGATCGTTTCTTTTTTTAGTTGAACGAGTATAACTGTAAATACCCGATTTTTCATTAAATTCGTAGGATATAATAAAACGATTATCTTTAAGTGCATTTAACAATTGCTTATGCTCATTATTCGCTGAAATCCTAGGACGAGTTTTGTTGTCTAAAAGTTTACTTACTTCTTCATATCCTGCAATAATCAATGCTTCCTTAATCCTGTCAGGTTTATATTTTTTAATTATTTCACACAAGAGAATAACCTTATTTGTATGTTGTATATTATCAGAAGTGAGAATTTTTTTAAGAATATTGAAATCAATATTCTCCATCGACTCTACAACTTTATTCATTCTGGAATCTGATAATTCAATAATAGCATTTTGAACTTTCGCAGAATATAAGAAAAACTTTTCAAGCAATGGAATAAATTCATCTTCAGAAAAACATTTCCCTAAAATATACACAATTATATCATCACTATAGTCATGCTCTATCACCTTCAAAGTAGTCGGCAATATATCTATTAATCGCTTAGCATCCTCAATTTTTAGTATATCCCATGTAAGAATTTCTTCTACTTCATCAATTTCAATATATTTCTGAGCCATCATTTCACAATATTCACTCAGATTTTTTTCAATAAAATGAAGCACGCAATCTGGATAACATTGCCGCAAATGCCGTAGATTAGATATATTCATTTGCAGTTTACACTCATCAATGAGAATTTTTACTTTAGATTCATCCAGATCCATAGTACTAAAATCTGTCAATACTTTTCCTTGCGCAGAAACTATACTTCTATAGTGTGTATCTACAATTTTATTACTTGCTTGTATATACTCTGCAAATTGCTGTATTATATTCTCATCATAATCTACCAATGAAAAATCTAACTCATTTGAAATTTCATTAATAAATCTAATCAATACCTCTGTTAAAGATTGTTTGGAGAAATATTCACATATATTTTCTGCCGATTCATCTACTAAATGTCTGTTTAATAAATCATCTCTGCAGTTCGCATCCATTACCTTACTCAAATCATGTAATACCGTTTTTAATAAAGAAATGTACATTTCTTTCGTTTCTTCATTCACCTGCTCTGAATTCAGAATATAAAGAATAATCTCTTCGTCATCATCAACTCCTTCTGTAGACATAGCATTTATAATCTCTATAGTGTTATTGAGATTGCTGCAAACATATTCACATAATGGTTGATCTTTCTTTGACATAATAACTGTCATTATATGTCCTTGTATTATTTTCTCATCTATCTGATATGCAAAACTTAAAAAAAGCCTAATGTTTGTAGCATTGATAACATATAAATTATTCTCATAAACTCCAGTTAATAACGATGTATTACTTTGAGGATTAATGGTTTCAAATTTTATATCTAAATCGATGAGTTTATCTATCATCTGATCAGTTGCACAATCTGAATCTATTAAGAAATCCTCTTGATTTGAAATAAAATATGAAAACACTTGTTCTTCATTCATTTCTGTCAACACATCAATAGAACAATATGCAACTGAATATAAACTATATAAAAATAAAAACTCCTTTGATAACTTTCTCCCCTTATACGCATACGAAAAAAGGCCTGTCCACTGTTTATTAAGCCAACGAACAAACTCTACTCTTTTTTCGTTTAAAGCAAAATATTGTGAGATAAACTCCAGTTGCATTTTTTCTTGTAATTGAATTGCCAAATTTCCAAGATATTCTTTATTATTTTCACTGCCTAAAAGATATTCTAACAAATCGAAATTCAACGTTTCTTCCTGTAGAAAATCTTCCGGTATCAAATTTGATACTACTAATAAAGGAGAATCTAAGTTGTACGAATATTCTTTCGCTTTCTTGTCATTAACCGATCTTAAAAATGTCTTGTCATTCAAAGTAAGACTATTTTCATAGAAATAAGTCATATAATCGCTATACGACTCATCAATATACCCGTTTCTAATTAAATATTTCAAAAGATTGAAATACTCACTTTTCTTAATTTGATTATAATCTGTTACATCGCCCAATTCATTTGTTGTGGTAATCTGAAAAATCATATCTATATTGTCTCGATTAATAATTTGAGAAATTGACCATCCTGAAATTCTTTTTTTCTGTTTTTTCAATTCCTTCAGCTGCTTTTCCAACAACTGTTGAGTATCTATAGCACGATCTTCAACTGCTTGTTTACGAATCGGAAGCTGCTCTTTTTGCCATTTTGTGAAAGACTCATCCGGGTTAGAGTAGAAGTTTCCACATGCTCGTTTATATTTTGCCTCACGAATGTCATCTAATTCCTGTGATGAAATGGACAGCTCATCTTCGCTATTTTTAATTCGCTCTTCAAGTTCTTGAATCTCATTATTAATTCTTTCAATTTCTTTACAGCAGAACTTTTCTTTATTTGAAAAAATAGCATGAACAAATCCCTTGTTTAGTTGGAGATCTGCAAAATCTCTGGGAAATAAATTTTTATATGTAACAAGCGCAAGCATTCTATTTGGATCAAGATCAATTTTTTTCAGTCGTTCATAATAGATTACAAATTCATTATAGATATTCTTTAGTACTCTTATATCATCAATATAAAGTGCCAATCCTTTCAAAAATCGATCATTTAATTTTTCTTCAACTGTCGATCCTACAAAAAATTCTTTAATCTTATTATAAGAATTCGAACTATCCAGAACAGGAACAACCGGTAAAATGTAATCAAAAAATTTCGCTCTATCTTTTGTAATAAAGATATCATCTTTGAGTAGATAAAAAAAACGAAGCACCTTTTCTTCCTCTTCATGTTGCTGCAATCTACAGTTTGTTAACATATTTATTTCTCTGAGTCTCTCAAATATCTGAACATTTTCAAAGCGATCAATATCCTCAAAAACAATTACATCTGCTTTAGAATTTTCAAATAAATAAAGAACCTCATTTAAATACTTATCAAAATATGAATTCTGTGAATCTTCAAAAATTTCTATTTCATTTCCCTGTACACTTATCTTTTTAAAAATATTCTTATTGGTCTGAATATTTAATAGGTTATATAATCCCAAGCATGCAATTACTACTATACACAACACACTCAAAACCCATCCAAAAGGAGATGCTAAAAAGAACATAAATTTTCTTAGCCACTCATAATTCCATACCGCTGAATTCATTTCGTTAATCCAAGTACAATATTTACCATAATTCAAAACAAACAACAACATACCAATAAAAGCAACTATTCCCATTGCCCAATATCCATTATAATTGGTTCCTGTAGTTCTTTTTATCCTAAAATTACTCTGAGGTATATTTTCAATCGGTATTTGCTGAATTAATTGATTTAGGATTTTCCCCTCAATAACTGTTTCACTATCCTTAATTTCTTTTTCTTCGTTATCTTTATTTTCATTTGTAAAATGAGCAAGTGAAATATGAATAAAAGTTTTTTGAGGGTATTTCTTTTTATAACTTTCCAATAAGCTGCTTTTCCCAGAACTATATGGCCCAGAAACAGCTATGTTTCGTATATCATCATTACTAAATATGAATTCGAATCCTTCTTCATAGACATTTAAATCTACATTACTGGTCGGTGTCAATTTTTGAAATCTTAAGTCACTCAATCTATCACCTCTTTAATATCGTGTTTTTAAATACTGGTCATTTTAATCTTATTCAAACGCTCCAGGTTACTCTGACCATGACATCGTATAATAAAAAACGGCGAGATGCTTATCGTAACACCCCGCCCAACATCCAATTACACAAACTTTGTACAATCAGATTCTGTTCAATCTTTTATACTGTCAACAATTCAGCATTTTTTATAATCTCTTTTATCTGTTTTTCGTCCATTTCAGCTACATCTGCGATCTGAGCAGCTGTATAACCCTTGTTGTACATTTTCATAATCATTTCCCGTTTGCCCATTTCAATTCCAGTTTCTTTAATTTTCTGGCTCAAATTACACATAATACTCACATCCTCTCTAAAATCCTTTTCCATTGGAATTGCATATTCATTTCCAATGATATCCAGTTTTTCGTTTGCTGTTAAATCCTGAGATAACAATGCTCCCAGTAATCTATGTAGTTCATATTTCGCCTCATGCTTCGGAAGTTCTTTGGCAAGTCCGATCATTACGATATTAACCAAGTCCAGTTTGCCTTTCCATGCATGGGAATTTACAATACTATCTTTCACCAGGTGAATGTGTTCCAGACTATTTTCCGGCATATTCATACATACCCAGATGGAATAGACTCGCTTGATATCATTATAATTTGAATTTGAAAAATCTCTTTCTTTTTGTGAAGAAATCATTCGACTCACATAAAAGATTGCCCGATTCAATATATCGTACCCATTCGGTTCGTCCTTTTGGGCTTCTACATTAATAATAATCTGCGACAATCCATCCCTCATCCTGACATAGAGTATAATGTCAAATCGTATCATTCCCTCATGAAGTTCCGGGTTTTCAGAATTAAGACCAACCACACGAGATTCATCATTTTTAATAACAGTATTAGTAAAACCTGTTTCTATTGGAACAGTGTTAATAAATGGTTCGCCTTCAATGTAAGAAACCACATCTTTCGGATCCATCCCTGCAAATTCATCAACAGTCTTTACTAATATATGGGCCAGGATACTTTTCTGGCCAAGTAATCGTTTCGCACTTTCATCATATTGTGCGTCTTTATCTGTCGTAAGAATTGTATTTTTGATTTCTGTATTCAAAGTCTTTCTCCTTTTCTACAGCACATCTAAAACTATTCTTCGGCTATATATTTATTATACTCTAAATCTGTATTTGCAACAACATTCAAATTATTTATGTGAATTTTTTCCAAAATTTCTATAAAGTGTAGCAGTCATACCGGATTGCCTTTCCGTTTAAGGTGTAGGACGGCTTCCTGCCGGCGAGGAATTCACTCTTCAATGGTCTTTTTACAATAATCTTTTCCGGATTTGCCCAGATCGCTGCATCAAAAAGATCTGTCTCTTCGGAGCATGGCGGCTCAAGCTTCTGGATCAGCTGAAGTTTTTTGTTGATCAGGCTGGATTTCTGTCTTGCCGGAAACATTGGATCAAGATAGATCACGTCTGCCGGATCAAGCTGCTTCGCCAGGCATTCCACGCTGTTCCCCTCGATCAGTTTCATTCGGGCCGCGATATCTTTTAAAACCATATGTTTCTTTGCACGACGCAGCGCATCTTTCAGAAGTGCCGCGATCACCGGGTTTTGTTCATACAGTGTTACTTCATACCCCTGTGCCGCCAGAAGAAACGCATCTTCGCCCATGCCTGCTGTCGCATCAATTGCCCTGCGACCGGGCTTTTCCGACTTGGCCGCGCGAACCAGCATTTCATGCTGCAGTCTGCCGTTCGTGACGCGGTGGAGCATATTTTCGAAGTCTCCCTGATAAGTCAGTCCGAAACCTGTCAGAGACACTCCCTTCGCACTGAAAAGGACCGTCAGATAATCTCCCTGTTTTTCTGCAATGCGATAGCCTGTGCGTCTGGCAAAGGCTTCCGCCATATCTCTCTGTCCGCCCTTCTCGAGGCAGATTACAATTTTATCACTCATTTTTTTCTTTCACTTTCCTGGAATAGTCCTATTTTACAATGGAACGCAAAATATTGCAATTGTGGTAGATTTTTCTTTACAAAAACAGCTCAGGACATGATATACTATGAAAAGATCAAACACATAAGCAAAGAGGGATATCTATGAAATACAGAGACGAAATACACATTGCCATGATGGCGCTCGTTTTTTCCTGCGCCATGTTTGCTATTTATGCAGTAGTACCAAAGGATGCTGTCACAGCCGCCAAATCCCGTGCTACGGTCACTGAAGCCCCTGAGACAGCGGCCGAAGCTGAGGCAATCCGTTCCTCACAGGAAGAAGATGCCGGATTCCCGATTTATACTCAGGACAACAATTATGATTATGACGATTCTTCGGATAATTCTGACAGTTATGACCCGTCTTATGATAACAGTTCAGATACCGGCACGGATACTTCTGACACGGACAATTCCAATATCGATTCATCCACTGACAACAATTATGATGACGGTTCCGGTGATAACGTAGTTGATGAGGGTATTTCACAGCCGGGTGATTACGATTATCCTGACAGCACCAACAATGGCGGTGACGGATTCACCTATTACGAACCGGATAACACCGGCACAGATGACACCACATCCTCTGATAACGGCGACTATGCAGAAGAATAATTGCTTTCTATTAATACAAAGAAGCACGAAAGGAAAGGGACACTTTAACGTATTCCCTTTCCTTTTCTTTTACTGTCCGGCTGTAATATTGAATGGACAATTTGCGAACAATTCGTTCACCGCACATTCATACACTGCACATTTTTCACTTTTTTTGATCTTTTTAACATATTTTTTGCTGTCGGCAAACATCGGTGCCAGATAAAACCAGAGTTCTTTCATTTTGAAAAGGACATTTCTGTCTCCGGATACTTCCTGACAGTATGTATGATATACAATATCGTGAAACTTACGTATCTCCTCTTTATCAGAAGCCTTTCCGCCTCGGATCTCTCTTGCAAGAGAAGGCAGCGCCAGCACACCGCGTCCCATCATAAAACAATCTACAGACGGAAAGCGTTCCTGCACTTTTGCAAAATCTTCTGCTGAAAAAATATCCCCGTTGTAGCAAAGCGGATTTTTACTCTTTTGAACTGCATATTCAAAAGCTTCCAGATTCGGAACATTTTTATAAAAGTCTTTCTGAACTCTCGGATGAACGATCAGTTCTTCCAGTGGAAAGCGGTTATAAATTTCCAGTAAATCTTCAAATTCCTCCGCATCATCCATACCCAGTCGCGTCTTTATGGATATTTTTAAATCGGTATTTGCAAAAATATGATTCAGGAAACGTTCCAGTTCATCCGGCCTGTCAAGGAAACCAGCACCGCAGCCCTTCGTAACTACAGTCTTGGACGGACAACCCAGATTCAGATTGATCTCCCGATATCCGAGCCCGGCAAGCTGTGATGCCGTACGCAGAAAATCATCTGCATTTCTGGTCAGAATCTGCGGAACCGCATACATTCCATGATTATTTTCCGGATCAATATCTTTCTTTTCCCGACCGCTGAAATTCAGGTTCTGTTTTGCCCTGATAAAAGGAATGAAATATTTATCAAAACCTCCGAAACATTCATGAAGAGCTTTTCGATAAATATGATTTGTGATTCCTTCAAGCGGAGCAAGATACAGCTTCATAAATTATAAATTTCCAAGGTCTACTTTGTATTCGTCAGAACCTTCCTGATTTACTGTATAATATGCAGCACGTCTCTCAGCGTTGATGTAGATGCTGATATCTCCTGTCAATCCTTTATCTGCAACCGCTTTTTTGACTGCTTTCTCTACATCTTTCAGAGAAACATTTGTCTCAAAAATTTCGAGAGACACTTCTTTTACTCTTGTGCCTGCAGCTTTGCGTACAGTCCTGGTTGCTGTCTTTGTAGCAGTCTTAACTGTTTTTTCTGCTTTCTGAACAACTTCCGGTGCTTTGTTGACAACTTCCTTTACAACCTCTGCTGTCTTCTCAGCCGGTGCGGAAGCCTCAACTTTTTTGGCTGCTGTTTTTACAGTCTCTTTTACTTTTGCTGCTGTTTCAGCAATTGCTTCTGTTGACTTAGCTGTTGTTTTTGCACTTCTTTTTCTCATAATAATTTTCCTCCTGAGCATGTATAAATACACTACTTTCTTCTCCGTTACAGTACCACATTCCTCCAAAGCTGTCAAATCTGTCCTTATTCTTCAACAAGAGAACCCATATAATAGAAACCATGACACTCATCCAGACTGACTTTGACATACTTGCCAAGAAGATCGGCACTGCCCGGGAAATGTACAAGAAGATTATATTCGGTTCTTCCTGTAAAAATTCCTTTTTCTTTGCTTTCTTCCTCAACCAGTACTTCCTGTACAGAACCTTCAAATCTGGAAGAACGTGTACGGCCCTCCTTTTGTACCAGTGCAAGAAGACGGTTAAAACGTTCCTTTGCCACATCCTGCGGAACCTGATTTTCCATTGCGGCAGCAGGTGTGTCACTTCTCTTTGAATAAAGGAAAGTGAATGCTGTATCATAGCCACATTTTGCCACAACATCCAGAGTCTCCCTGAAATCTTCCTCTGTCTCTCCCGGGAAACCAACGATGATATCTGTAGTCAGGGAAATATCCGGGATTGCCTTGCGGATCTTTTCGACCAGATTCAGATATTTTTCCTTATCGTAGCGTCTGTTCATGATCTTCAGGATACGGCTGCTTCCGGACTGAAGCGGCAGATGAAGATGATGACAGATTTTTTTACTTTTTGCCATTGTTTCGATCAGTTCATCAGAAAGATCCTTCGGATGAGAAGTCATAAAGCGGATACGTTTCAAACCTTCCACATCTTCCAGCATTTCCAAAAGCTGTGCGAATGTAACCGGATGTTCCAGTGTTTTTCCATAAGAGTTTACGTTCTGTCCGAGAAGCATGACCTCTGAGACACCATCTGCAACCAGACGTTTTACCTCTTTTACGATTGCTTCCGGTTCACGGCTTCTCTCACGTCCGCGTACGTATGGTACAATACAGTAACTGCAGAAATTGTTGCAGCCAAACATGATATTAACACCTGATTTAAATGTATAATTACGTTCTGTCGGAAGATCTTCTACGATCTGGTCTGTTCCTTCCCAGATATTGATGATCTGCTGATCCGACTGCAGCATCTCATAGAAAAGCTCTGCAAATTTAAAGATGTTGTGTGTTCCGAATACAAGGTCTACAAATGGATAAGACTTCCTGATCTTGTCAACCACATGCTGTTCCTGCATCATACAGCCAAAAAGAATAATCTTCATATCCGGATTGCGGTCTTTCAGACTATGCAGATGGCCAAGTCTTCCGTATACTTTGAGGTTTGCATTCTCGCGGACAGTACAGGTATTGTACAAGACCACATCCGCCTCTTCATTATCCTGTCGTACATATCCGATTTCGTCCATAATTCCCGCTACGGCCTCAGACTGCTTTTCATTCATCTGGCAGCCGAATGTCGTCAGGCAATAAGTAAGCGGACGGCCTGCCGCATTGGATTTCTGTGCAGTTAATGCCTGCGCAAGTTCTATAAATGAACGCTGACGCAGAGTTTCTTCTGCGCTTGTAGTCTTTTTCTCTTTAGAGGATTCATTTGTCATTTCGTACTGACTCCTTCGTTATAATAATCATTTATAATGGTAAATTAATTAATTGCATTTTATTATCATACCGTAATTTCAGGGCTTGTGCAAGCGTTATCTCCCCTGTACCATTGATTTGTACTTCCGATTACAGCGAAAAAATATATTCCAGCGGCAGTGTATGGATTTCTCTGTATTCAATCCGTTTTTCAATGGAAGCCTCATTTTCGCAGGGCACTTCGATGCGAAACGCCGGCTGGTGACAGATTTCTGTATAAAATTGTTCCGGAGAACCGTATCCCTGTCGGCCTGCAGGTTCCACATCTTCGAGATGGAAATTCTTTTTGTCCAGCTCGGAAGCACTGCATTTTTGCAGATGTCGTGCCATGCGGTATGATTTCTGGTTCGCAGTGAATGCCTGAGACTGACGAAAATAAACGATTCGTTTGCCTGCATATCCAAAGGAAAGGAGTCCTCTGCCGGGATCATCCTGAAACAGTCTTACCAGCGCCTTCGTTTCATTTTCACTTGCAGGCTGTTGGTGGATCTGCTTTCTCCGGTAATAACCGGTAGGAAAGTTTTTCCTGAGTTCTGTTCCACGGGCATTTCCGGTAAATTCTTTGCAGGAGACTTCCTGCATACGGAGCATCTGCCGATAGATGGGATTACGTATGGCAAAAAAGTCATTTTCATAGATTTCATAGCCATCCGGATTAAGAAGCGGAACAAAACAGATTGTCCACTTTTCAAACAGATCTTTAAGATTATAGATTTCTTCAAGCTTCCATCCACATTCCCAGGCTCTTGTGTATTCTTTTATCATCTCTACCAGATAACCGGGCATATATCGGTCTGTGCCGATCATCCCGGCAATACAAAAAACTGTCTGGTTACCATTCCCGACCCATACTGCCGGGATCAGTCTTTCATCATGAGAGCTTCCGATTACCTGAAAGCGTGTAATCTTACTGTAGCGTCCTGCCGTTTCCCACATTTCGTAATAAAGTTCTTCATATGTACAGGGTGTGTTGTTTGTCTTGATCATATCTTCGTTCCTGCTATGTATGAAAAAAGTTATTTGTTCCTCTATCAGTATATGAAAAGAGACAGGTCAAAAGACCTGCCTCTTAAAAATATTTCTTATGTGAATCAGATTTCTTCTTTTTTGCGTTTGCGAACTACTACATAACCGCCTGCAAGAAGTGAAAGTGCTGCGAGTACAGACATCGTACCGATTGGGGATTCGTCGGCTGTAGATACCGCAGATTTGGATTTGGAGCCTGCATCTTTTGCAGATGCTGCTGCCGTTGCGGTCAGTTTTGCATCTGTTCCGCCAGATCCATCTCCGCTGCCATCGCCACCGGCTCCATCATTGCCACCGTTTCCATCCGTGCCATTCTGTTTTGCCCATTCTGCTGCTTCCTCATCGGTATACTCAACAGCGGTAAAGCTTGTCGTGTAATATCCTGTTACATCGGTCGGTTCCCATGTCTTGCCATTGTATACTTCCTTTGTGCAGTAAACATAAACCGTATAAGATTTGGAACCCTGTCCTTTAAGCTGAAGACCTTTGGCAGCACCAACACTCCAGCTTGTGTGTTTTTCTGCATTATCAGCCGTAGAGAATGTCCAGTATGACGGAACCCATCTCTCATCACCGCTTACATACGGTGCGCTGTCCCGTGTACCTGCACCGATTGCCGTAAAGGAAATATAACGTTTCGGGAAGAATTTAACCGGATTCTCAAAGCCTTCTACAGTACCTTCTGTTACTTTATGGGTACGTTCTGGGCGTATAGTCGCTGTAGCCTGCGGTTTTGCCGGACGGGCTTTTTTCATGGAAGAAGTACTGAGATTGATTGCTACCGCTTTAGGCTTCGTGTCACTTGAATTCTTTCTTGTAAGCACTACTAATTTGGAATCTGTCTCCGGAACGCCCTCGGCTTTTACAGTAAATTCTGTATTCGCCTTAACTGATGTAAATTTAAGGCTCTTTTTCAGTCCTGCATAGGTTGAAGTAATTGAAGCGTTGTCTGCTTTTGCATCTACAAAGAAATATGTCCATTCACAATCACCTGTAACGGAGCATTTTGCCTGTACGGTCGTATGATTGATCCATTTCTTTGAATTACTTGTATATGACAGCTTATAGTCTGTCGTCACCGGTTTATCAGGTTCCTCTTTCTTTACTTCCTTCAGAGAATAGGAAAGTCCATCAGAAACGGCGCTCAACTCATATTTTGCTGCATTTTCGTAGCTGATATTCTTTACTGCCGCAGCAAGAACATCCTTTGTCACACCTTCTCCGGCTTTGATCACTGCCAGACCATCTTTCTCTCCTTTATGGCTGAATGAAGATGTACCTGTCAGATCTCTGGTGACTACCAGCTTCGCCTCACCATCCAGAGTAATATTTTTATTTCCGTCATTTCCGGCAACACTTGCATCGCCCTCTATGGAAATGTCCTTATTGCTGTATACAGCTCCCATATCACCGAAGTTACCGGTAACAGAACCACCTACAAGAACAACGGTAGCATCTTTACTGTTGATTGCAGAACCACCTGCTGAATAGCTGTTGTCTTTCAGAGTGACACCCGGGTTCAGGCCAAACACTGCTGAATCTGAAACCTCTACGATCGCGCCTTCTGCTTCCTCTCCCTCGTCATCTGAGAATTTACCTGAAACAGTAAGTGCTGCACTGTCACTTCCATCTGCAAAAAACTGAAGCTGGCTGTTTGCTCCTTTTACAGAGAACATAGCTCCTTTGTAAGGTTCTCCCTCTGTCTTTCTTGTAATTGTCACATCTGCTGCTGTTGACTGAATATTAACTTTTTTGCCACTGATCTCAACAGTACTGTCAAGCACGATCGGCTTGCTGATCTGAATGGTCGTCGCACCCGGATTGGCTGCTTCATCATAATCTGCTACTGCCGCAACAGCCTCCTGCAAGGTCTTATAATATACTACATTTCCAGTATCATCTTTAACAGGATCTCCATTCGCATCAGCAATCACAATCCCCGTATCTTCTACAGTTTCTGTGCTCTCACCTTCCTGCGGATCCACTTCTTTATTCTCTTCCGTCTGCTCCTGTGTCTGAGCCTCTTCTGCCGGTGTCGTATCTGCTGGTGTCTCTTCCGCTGCCGGAGTCTCCTCTGCCGCGGTATTGTCTGCTGCCGGAGTCTCCTCTGCCGCGGTATTGTCTGCTGCAGGTGTATTAGTTGCTGCATCTGCTGCATCCCCGCCATCTGTTACAGGTGCTTCTGCATCACTGCTTCCTGCATCTTCGGAACCGGCATCTCCGGTGCCTTCTTCTGACATGGCCGCCATATCGCTCTCAGCGGCAAATACTGCTGCCGGAGCGCTTCCTGCTGCAAGTGCCCCTGCAAGAATTATTGCAAATAACTGTTTTCGTCTCAATTTAATGTTCCTCCATTATGAGTCTGTAAGCTGTAACTAATTATACACACGCACACTTTAAATGTCAAATCAACACATGCGCTCTTTTGTCCAATATTACCTGCGAATCTGTCCGTTTCCATAGATGATATATTTCGTGGTCGTCAGGGCAAGTAATCCCATAGGTCCTCTGGCGTGAAGCTTCTGGGTACTGATGCCGATCTCTGCACCGTAACCGAACTCAAATCCGTCGGTAAATCTCGTGGAGGCATTTACATATACTGCTGCCGCGTCCACTTCATCAAGGAATTTCTGGGCATTGGTATAATCATTGGTGATGATCGCCTCAGAGTGTCCTGTATTATAATGGTTGATATGTGCAATTGCCTCGTCTACAGAATACACCACTTTGATTGACAATATGTAATCCAGATATTCCGTTCCCCAGTCTTCTTCTGTGGCATCCACAGATCCCGGCATCAGTTCATGTGCTTCTTTATCCGCACGCATCTCCACATGCTTTTCTTTCAGTTTCTGTGCAAGTACCGGGAGAAGTTTTTCTTTTACATTGGCATGTACCAGAAGTGATTCACACGCGTTGCAGACACCGACACGCTGAGTCTTTGCGTTGAGGATGATATTCACTGCCATATCCAGATCTGCACTCTCATCTACATAAATATGACAGTTTCCCGTACCGGTCTCAATTACCGGAATCGTGCTCTGGTTCACAACCGCTTTGATCAGTCCCTTACCGCCTCTCGGAATCAGCACATCTACATACTCATTCATTTTCATGAATTCTGCCGCGGTCTCTCTGGAAGTATCTGCAATAAGCTGGATCGCATTTTCCGTAATGCCGCATGCTTTCAATGATTCACGGATGCAGTCCACGATCGCCTCATTGGAATGGATTGCATCACTGCCGCCTTTCAGGATCACCACATTGCCTGTTTTGAAACAGAGACCAAATGCATCGGCTGTCACATTCGGACGCGCCTCATAAATAATACCGACCACACCGAGCGGCACTCGCTTCTGCCCGATCAGAAGACCATTCGGACGTTTTTTCATGCCGGTGACTTCACCGATCGGATCTTCAAGTGCCACAAGCTGTCTGAGTCCCTCTGCCATACCTTCGATTCTCTCAGGGCTCAACATAAGACGATCTACCAGACCTTCCGGCATGTGGTTCTGCTTCGCATTCGCCACATCGACTGCATTCGCTTCCAGCAGCTTGTCTGTCGATGCGATAAGATGATCGGCAACCGCCGCAAGTACCTGATTCTTCTGGTCTGTCGTGATCGTGCGCATGGTATTTTCTGCTTCTTTTGCATTTATTCCAAGTTGTAACAGCATTTTATTCATTGCATGACCTCCCCGGGGCATCTGTCCCTTTATTTAAGATGATAAGCTGATTTTTCGGTAACAATGATCTCCGGCGAAATATCCGTCGGTTCTGTCGGTACTTCCGGAAGCATCTGAAATTCAAATGCCACCGCCACACGTCTGACCTGCGGATGCTTTTCCAGAAAGCGGTCGTAAAAGCCACCGCCATAGCCGACCCGGTGATTTTCTTTATCAAAAGCCACCCCCGGCATAACCATCATAGCATCTTCCCACTGAACGATCTCACCTCTTGCCGGCTCCGGAATCCCGAAGTAGCCCTTTTCAAGCTGTGCAAAATCTGTCAGTTTATAAAACACCATATCCTGACCGACTACCTTCGGTACGGCAACTTCTTTGCCATCTCTCCATGCGGCTTCGATGATAAAGTCGGTCATAACTTCATGGTTATAATCTGCATAGGCAAGAATACGCTTCGCATCCTTATATTCCGGAAGTGTGGTCACCCGATCTGCGATCATCCGGCTCCAGTCTTCAATCTGTGCATCGGTATGTGCTTTTCGCGCTGCAAAAATCTGTTTTCTAATTTGCTTTTTTTCTTCCATATTTTTCACCCAGATTTGTAACTGAACCATCTTTTTCTTTGACATCAATGTTGTTGAGCTGTGCTTTCAGATTCTGACGTACAGCCGCCAGATATTCCTGTCTGAGTTCTGCCTGTTCCTTCTTTTCTTCTTCTGTAAGGCCTACACTCTTCGCCTTATGTGCAAGCGTATTGATGCGGTCGATCTTTGTATTGTCCATCATATCGTTTTCCTCCTAGAGAAGCTTTTCTATATAGTCGATCAGATAAAATTCTTCTTTTTTGTTACCGGCAAACAGCGTGCCATATTTCCTGCCTTCGATGAGTTTGTGAATGATATGAAAATCTCTGCCGTTGGCAATGATCATATCTGCTCCTGCCGATGTTGCAATCTCGGCAGCAGTCAGTTTCGTCGCCATGCCGCCTGTTCCGACTTTACTCTTCGGTCCTTTGCCCATGCTGAGCAGGCGGTCATCCAGTTCCTCCACAGTATCAATAAACTCTGCATCCGGATTGGTATTCGGATCATCAGTGAACAGGCCGTCAATATCCGAGAGCAAAATCAGAAGATCTGCACCGATCAGTCCTGCAATTACTGCTGACAGTGTATCGTTATCACCAAAAGATTCCAGCATCTCCAGCTCATAGCTTGAAATCGAGTCATTTTCGTTGACAACCGGAATTGCCCCGAGTTCAAGAAGTTCTTCGAATGTATTTCGGGCATTTATGCGATTCAGGTTGTTGACCATTGTGTTTTTGGTCATCAAAATCTGTGCTGCCATCTGATTATATTCTGAAAAAAGTTTTTGGTAGATCATCATCAGACGTGCCTGTCCGACTGCGGAGCAGGCCTGTTTTTTCTTTAATTCCACAGGTTTCCCATGCATTCCGAACGCAGATGCGCCGACTGCCACCGCACCGGAAGTAACCAGTACGACATCTTTGCCCTGATTGTGAAGATCACTTAATTCGCGGACAAGAACTTCAAGCTTGCGAAGGTCCAGTTTGTTGGTTTCTTTGTGGATCAGAGACGAAGAGCCGACCTTGACCACGATACGTTTTTTGTCTTTCAGTAATTCACGGTAATTCATGTTATCTATTCTCCAGTATGTTAATCTGTTTATCTGGTGATTCCCAGATCTTCGAGTGCTTTTGCCTGTTTGGCTTCCATCACAGCTGCCTCATCCGGTTCCATATGGTCATATCCGAGAAGATGAAGCATACTGTGTGCAAAAAGAAAGCTGAATTCTCTTTCTGTGCTGTGTCCGTATTCTTCTGCCTGCGCATAGACTTTATCTACAGAGATCATCACATCACCAAGGATCAGTTCCTCTGTATCGAGGTCAAAATAACTGTCATCACCCTCAATAACAGAATAGTCTGCCGGTGTCTCAAACGGAATCATCGGGAAAGAAAGTACATCCGTCGGTGCTCCGATCGAACGAAATTCTGTATTGACACGCTTGATCTCCTCATTGTCTGTGATCACAAGGTTCACGCAGACATCATACGGACAATGCTCTGTTTCAAGGATGTGAGCCGCTACTTTTGATGCCAGCTTCTCATAATCTATATCAAGTTTTCGTTCTGCTTCATAATCAATCTGTATGGTCATTCTTTTTCCTCCGGACTGTCCTTGTACTTCCCGTACTGCGGGATGGTTTCTGTTTCTTTTCATAATCATCGTATGCCTGTACGATCTGCTGTACAAGCGGATGTCTCACAACATCCTTGCTGGTAAGCTGGCAAAAACCGATGTCATCAATCTTTTTGAGTACTTTTGCAGCCACATCCAGGCCGGATACCGCATCACGCGGAAGATCTTTCTGCGAAGCATCACCGGTCACAACAACTTTCGAGCCGAAACCGATACGCGTCAGAAACATCTTCATCTGTGCCGGTGTTGTGTTCTGTGCCTCATCCAGAATGATAAAGGCATTATCCAGCGTACGGCCTCTCATATAGGCAAGTGGTGCAACTTCGATCAGTCCACGCTCCATGTTCTTTGCAAAGCTGTCTGCCCCCATGATCTGATACAGCGCATCATACAGCGGACGAAGATACGGATCTACCTTACTCTGCAGATCACCCGGCAGGAAACCAAGCTTTTCGCCGGCCTCGATCGCCGGTCGTGTCAGAATGATACGGCTGACTTCTTCATTTCGAAATGCAGTAACTGCCATCGCCATTGCAAGGTATGTTTTACCGGTTCCCGCCGGTCCTATACCGAAGACGATCATTTTTTTGCGGATCTGCTCTACGTAATCCTTCTGTCCTAAAGTCTTTGGCTTAATAGGACGTCCCTGTATCGTATTGCAGATAAAATCTTTATCTATCTCTGTAAGTACCTGATTGCGTTCTTCCATCGCAAGTGACAATCCGTAACTTACATTCTGTCTCGTAATGGTGTTGCCCTTTCCGGCAAGCCCCACCAGTTCTTCTATCAGTTTCTTTGTCTGAGTGGCACTCTGCTCTGTCCCGAGAATCTTTAACAATCCGTCTCTTGAGATCAGTGTGACATTCAGTGTCCGTTCAATCAGTTTCAGGTGTTCGTCAAACTGTCCGAACACATTTCCCTCCAGATCTGCAGGAACCTGCGTATATAGCTCAATAATGCTGTTCGCCATCCTCTGTTGTCCTTTCTGCAGGCTGCTCCGGTATTTCTACAGGAGTCTCCCTTCCGATTTTTTCTATAATTTCCAGAAAACCCTTGCTTATACAGGTCTTGTGGTCAACCTCTATTTTAACATTATTTGCAGATATTTGAACCCCTTTTTCAATTAATTTTTCCTCGTAAAGCTGCAAAGTGCTCCATGCAAGCGCGCGGACCTCTTTTTCGGTGTATTCTCTGCTCACTGTTTCGTAGTGTTTCCGGGTAATTTTGCCCACTGTAAACGGCAGCCGGAAACTGTCTGTCAGCCGGAGAATCTCCTCCTCCATGGTATTCTGCCAGTTGTTTTCGGCACTTCCTCCCAGTTCCAGATAAATATTTCCTGTTTTAAAAAAATAGTTTTTTCGTTCTTTTCCATCATATTCTTCTGCCTGATATTCCAGCGGAATTTCCCGGTAATAGGCCTTTTTTCTCTTTATATAAATATCCGCATCGGCATGAACGCCCTCGTACCTTACCACCTCCTGACTGTCGTTTTTCAGCTCCAGGCAGCCGGAAACCAGCACATCTCCGATGTGACACTCTTCACCGACATGAAGTTTCGGATATCCCGCCCGCGTGATCATCCGGACGATCACGCCATTCTGATCTGCGGTCAGATTACAGGGATTTTTTTCATCCGTCTTCACTGCCTCCGTAAAAATCCCCTCCTTGACTGTAAGCACCAGACGTGTCCCTTCTATTCTGGCCGACACCCAGGTAATGTCATTATAATTTTCTCTGATCGCCGCAGCAATGGCACTGCAGCTGATCTTACTCCGCTGCATCCCATGCACAATGCCTTCCTCTTTAAGAAAATCCAATATCTCCTGTGTACTGTTCCGCACATTTCCCGATACGTCGATTTCCCAGACGCGCCCTGATAAAACAGCTAAAAGCAGTGCACAGGCAAAGATTCCGATAAAAAAAGCCTTTCTCTTTTTACTTCGGTAAAAAAAGAAGGGCAGTCCATGTTTTTCAAGAATATGTATTTTTACACCTGTTTTTCTGCGAATCGGTGAAAGCCGGAAAAAATCTGCTATCAGCATATTTCCCTCCAGACTTTGTTCACCCGTTCGAATCAGCTTTGAAATTTTTATTTCACGGGCTTTGCAGAGATTGAGAAAACGCTCCGTCTGTTCTCCCTGAACCCGAATTCTGACAGCGCCTTTTCGAAATCCGGTCAGATCTCTCATAGCAGCCTCCTGACATTCTATTACAATTATTCCATTACAATTTCTGAAATTATTCCATGTATCTGCATTTCCTCCGGTGTATATTTCGGAATCATAAGTCTTTTTCCCCGGATGGCTACCTTTCCACGAAATCCCAGCACAATGATTTCCTCCTGCTGATACCGGAGAATGCTTTTGTAATTGCAGATCACTGCATGACTTCGGCCGGTAAGTGTCACGATTGTTTCTTTCATGGCAAGATCACCCGGAACCTCCAGTGAAGTGACCAGATTCTCCCGCCAGTTCTTTCGCTCTTTTTCTTTTTTCATAAAAAGAACCTCTCCGGTCTTTATCACTACTTTATGCCGGAGAGGTCTTTGTTATGTAATGTTTTATGCTGTTCGGTACAGAACCATGGAAAACCAGAGGATGGTATTTCCGCCCAGATTATATTCCATGTGTTCTTTCTCAACAATCTCGCTTACCACGACACCATGGCTTTCCAGACAGGGATGCATCCTTTCCGGAAATCTGCACGGCTCGCCCTGTGTGTAAGCACAGGTTTCACAGATATCGCAGGATTCTGTCGACAGAGTAAATGTATCAAATCCCTGTTCTTTCAGAAATCCGGCAACTTCAGTAGTCAGCTCTTCGTGCGCATCCCTTGTAGAAAGCATTTCCTGCATATTCATAAGATCTGAAACCTCTGCAACACTGGAAAAAAACACAGCTTTCCCATAGCTGCGGATCCTTTTTTCGCACGCCTCAAGTGTACCAACCGCCGGAGGACAGGCCCATGTACTTCCATATCGTTCACATTCCTGTCTGCAGATCTGACGTACTCTTGTTTCTACAGAAAGATCAGACGTGTCCAGAATGCGATATTCATATATCGGATACGCGGAAATAAATTCTTCGAATTTTGCAGTATCCAGTTCAGTCATGTGTACTTCCTCCGTTTCGCTTATTAATCCAGAATGATCAGCGCCATGAAAACAAGGTCTTCATCGCCGGTATTTGTCATTCCATGTCCCTGACCGTCCGGTGTAAAGGTCACATCACCGGCTTTCACCATACGCAGTGTGCCGTTGTCACTGTAGATGCCTTTTCCTGAAAGGATATAATAAGTTTCACTTTCGTTGTGATGTTCGTGGTATCCCAGAGAACATCCCGGCTCCAGTGTTACTTCTGAATACAGGCCGCATTTACCGTTTAACTGTTTTTCGTTAAGAAGTCTTTTGATCAGTACGTGTCCCTGACCGCCTGCCATGTTCTCTATTCTTTCTGTTGTCATATCACTTATCCTCCTTTATGGAATCCTTTATTACAAACCGGACTGTCCGGAATGTTTCTACAATACTTCCGTCACTTATGGTACGGCTCATGATTTATGATCCGATAGCTTCGATATATCTGCTCGAGAAGAATCATCTGCATGAGCTGATGCGGAAAAGTCATTTTTGAAAAACTGAGCTTATAATCTGCCCTGCGTAAAACTTCTTCTCCAAGTCCAAGTGAACCACCGATCACAAAAGCGATCGAACTTTTGCCTTCAACACCCAGGCGACTGATTTTTTCTGAAAGTTCTATGGAATCCAGCATCTTACCGTCAAGTGCAAGCGCGATTACATAATCCTGCTCACGAATCTGCTTCATCAGACGCTGCGCCTCCGTATTCTTGATCTGTTCGTTCAGAGCATCCGAAGCTTTGTCCGGTGTTTTTTCGTCCGGCACCTGACAGAATGTGAGCTTACAGTAACGGCTGAGACGTTTCGCATATTCTGCAATTCCGTCATTCAGATATTTTTCTTTGATTTTTCCTACTGTTACGATTCGTATCTCCATCAGCCGTTTTCCTCTAAGTAATTTTCAAACTGTTCCTGCGACATCAGTACTTTACGCGGTTTTGTCCCCTCTTCCGGACCTACAACCCCAGCATCACACAACTGGTCCATAATCCTGGCAGCTCTGTTGAATCCGATCTTAAACATTCTCTGGAGCATACCGATCGATGCCTTTTCTTTCTCAATGATAAATTTACCGGCATCCACGAAATAAACATCTCTCTCATCCCCGGAAGAAGTGCCTCCGGCAGACATACCAACCGTATTTACCTGCTGTTCGATCTGTGTATTGTACTGTGTTCCCGGATTCTTATCTGCAAGAAAATCAACAATTGCACTGACTTCTTCATCCGATACAAACGCGCCCTGCAGTCGTGCCGGTTTCTGATAGCCCTGCGGATAAAACAGCATATCTCCTTTACCCAGAAGTTTCTCGGCACCGTTCATATCCAGAATAGTTCTGGAGTCTACACCCGAAGAAACAGAGAAAGCGATTCGGGACGGCATATTTGCCTTGATCAGACCGGTAATAACGTTTACAGACGGACGCTGTGTTGCAATGATCAGATGAATACCTGCTGCACGTGCAAGCTGTGCCAGACGGCAGATTGCATCCTCAACTTCGCCCGGTGCAACCATCATAAGGTCAGCAAGCTCGTCTACCACGATCACGATCTGCGGCATACGTTCCGGTCGTTCTTCCCCTTCCGGAATACGCATTCCATCAACCTTTCGATTGTATTCCTGCAAATTGCGGACGCCAAACTCCGCAAAAGTATTGTAACGGCCCATCATCTCTGTAACAGCCCAGTTCAGTGCACCGGCAGCCTTTTTCGGGTCAGTCACTACCGGAATCAGCAGATGTGGAATTCCGTTGTATACACTCAGTTCTACTACTTTCGGGTCGATCATGATAAGTTTGATATCTTCCGGTGCCGCCTTATACAAGATGCTGACGATCAGTGTGTTGATACATACTGATTTACCGGAACCGGTTGCTCCCGCGATCAGAAGATGTGGCATCTTCGCGATATCTGTTACGACCGGTTTACCTGCGATATCTTTGCCGACGGCGAATGCCAGTTTTGACTTCGCAGTCTGGAATTCCTGTGACTGCAGCAGTTCCCGCAGCATGACCGCATGATTTTCTTTGTTCGGTACTTCGATGCCGACCGCTGCCTTGCCCGGTATCGGTGCTTCGATTCGGATATCCGGTGTCGCAAGGTTCAGCTTGATGTCGTCTGCAAGGTTTACAATTTTACTTACCTTTACACCCATCTCCGGCTGAAGTTCATAACGGGTAACCGTCGGACCACAGCTTACATTCGTCACTGTGACATTGACACCGAAATTGTGCAGCGTATCCTGTAATTTCTTTGCCGTTTTGCGAAGATGTTCGTCAGAATCTCCCTGTGATTTGCCGTCACCACGTTTAAGAAGCTTCAGCGGCGGATAATGATATTCCTTTTTGACCTCTTCATTTTTCTGTGTGATTTCTTTCTGGATATTCTGGATTCCGCTCTCAATCTCCTTCGGAGAAGATTTTGGATTCTTCGCAGGCTGTGAAGTGGCTTTTTCCGCAGCGGCTGCCGGCTGTGGAGCATGATCCGGCTCCGGCTCTGCCTCAGGATAAATTTCCTGCGGTGCGCCATAATCACGGTGTTGCTCCGTCACATAATTATTCTGTGGTTCTTCATAAGATAGTGGTGATTCTGTATCAGCAGAGGGCTGATCTTCTGCATAAGTAAATTGTTGTTCTGCATAAGGAGACTGTTCTTCTGTATAAGACTGCTCCTCTGTATAAGAAGGCTGTGGGTCCGCATAAGGCATCTGCTCTTCTGCTTCAATGCTCTGCTCTTCCTGCACCTCCGATTCTTCATATACAGATTCTTCATATACCGGCTCTGCACGATGGATTTCAAAATCTGCTTCCTGCAACGGTACCGGTGCACCGGCATCCTCTGCCGCATTCTCACGAGGTGTCAGTTTCGTACCTTCGAGGAATCCGGAACGTTTCTTTCTCAGAATTCCCTTATTAGCCGCCTTTGTTTCCTTAACAGTCTCTTTTTCTTTTGTATTTGCTTCTGTATCTGCTGTTTTATTTGCCGTGCCTTTTTCTGCCTTTGCCACAGCATTTTCATCTTCTGCAGCCGCATCTTCTGCCAGAGCTTCCTCCAGCTCACGGATACGCTGTGCCTGACGCTCTTCTCGTCGCTGACGACGCTCCTGCACACGGAGTTCTTTTCTTAAATCACGTTCCGGCTGTCCTTCCATATACATATCACGGCCGTCACGTGCAAGTGCACAGATCGCATCCCACACACGGAATACAAATCCGAAGAAAGATTTCTGTGTTATAAGAATCAGAGAAATCAACAATACCAGAACAATGATCACATAACCACCTGCCACACCAAATGCAGAGGTAGTCGAAATACAGATTGCTCCGCCGATCACACCGCCACCGGTATGATAAACAGAACTTACGGAATAATAATCAGCCAGTGTCATACTTGGCATATATCCTTCCGTCAGAAGCTGGATCAGTCCACACAGAAAGATACAAAACAGCAGTACCGCAAGCGCCTTTTTGTATGCCAGCGGATTCCTGCGGTTCGATACCAGAAATACCGCACATCCGAAGATCAGAAGCGGAAACAGATATGCAAGGATACCCATCACACCGAAAAATGCCGCACTGATCGTTGCACCGACAGTACCTCCCATTCCGAGGTTACTGAAAATCAAAATGAGCGAAGCCGCCAGAATGATAAGCAGAATGATCTCTGTCTGAAATCCACTTGTCACACTCTGTTTTGCTGTCGTTTTCTTTTTTGTATTTTTACGTCCGGAAGAAGACCTGCCGGTCCCTTTTCGGTTGGTCTGTTTCTTTGTTGCTGCCACTCTGGCACCCCTCCTAAAATTTCAAGCTTTATAATGCAGAATTCGTGATCAGGGCAATAAATCCTGCAAGGAAACAATAATAAGCAAAGTAGCGGAATTTTCCCTTATGCACCAGACGCAGACAGGTACGAATCGTAAGCATACCGACCACTGCTGCAATGATCATCCCAAATACATAAGCAAATCCAAGTCCTACTGTCATGTCTGCAGAGCCAAACTGACCAAGCTCCATGATCGTCGCACCGATGATTGCCGGAATTGATAATATGTAAGAATATTTAACCGCAAATGTGCGTGAAAATCCGCTCATCAAACCTGCACTGATCGTAAGTCCGCTTCTGGAAAGTCCCGGGAATACAGAAAGTCCCTGACAGATACCGATCCACATCGCATCAGAAAAATGCGCATCTTTCGCTGCCTTCGTGCCACCAACACGGCTCAGATCAATAACCAGCAAAAGAATACCTGTCACCAGAATCCCGGCCCCCGGAATCAATACAGACGTGGCGGACACCGAAACCAGCCGTCTTGCAGTGCAACCCAGAAATGCAGTCGGAATCATAGATACAAGAAGCAAAACTACAAACTTCCGATATACATTACTGATAATACGTGTATAGTGAAGCTGCTCTCCTGTCCTTCTGTTGTGTATGTACAGATTTGCATTTCCGATCAGATCCATAAACATATCCAGCGCTTCGAACGCAAGATGTCGGATATCTTTCTGGAATGTCATAAAAATTGCTGCCAGTGTTCCCAGATGCAGCATGGTCTCAAGCAGGACACCCGGTCCGTGCTCCATACCAAGAAGATTCTGCACAAAACAGAGATGCCCGAAACTGCTGACCGGCAAAAACTCTGTAATTCCCTGTACAATGGCGAGTAAAATGATGTATAAAACCGTCATAACTTTTTCCTTTTCTTATGATTTGCCTGTTCTTTTTGATAAAAAGGCACATTACCAGTGGTCAGTATAACACATTTTCGAGAAAAAAAAAAGCCTTTTGACCGCATCCCATCAGCGGCCAAAGGCTCCTTCGTATAAGCATTGCTAATTATTTATTTTTCAGATATTCGTCGATACCTTTTGCACCGGCTTTACCTGCTCCCATAGCAAGGATAACAGTAGCTGCACCTGTAACGGCATCACCACCGGCGTAAACACCGTCTTTGGATGTCTTACCCGTTTCTTCTTCGGCAACGATACATCTTCTCTTGTTGATCTCAAGACCTTTTGTAGTGGAAGAAATCAGCGGGTTCGGAGAAGTACCAAGAGACATGATAACGGTATCTACATCCATGTCATACTCAGATCCCGGAATCTCAACAGGACGTCTTCTTCCGGATGCATCCGGCTCGCCCAGTTCCATCTTGACAACTTTCATGCCATTTACATGACCATTTTCGTCAACAAGGATTTCCTTCGGATTTGTAAGAAGATCAAAAATAATGCCTTCTTCTTTTGCGTGATGAACTTCTTCAGCTCGTGCCGGAAGCTCTGCTTCACTTCTTCTGTAAACGATATGTACTTCTGCACCAAGTCTCAGAGCTGTTCTTGCTGCATCCATAGCTACGTTACCACCACCGACAACAGCAACTTTCCTGCCTGCTGCGATCGGTGTATCATAAGAATCATCGAAAGCTTTCATCAGGTTGCTTCTTGTCAGGTATTCGTTTGCAGAGAATACACCACTTGCGTTCTCGCCCGGGATTCCCATAAACATCGGAAGACCTGCGCCGGAACCGATAAATACTGCTTCAAATCCTTCATCCTCGATCAGCTGATCGATCGTTGTGGATTTACCGATAACAACGTTTGTTTCGAATTTAACGCCAAGTTCTTTGACTTTTTCGATTTCTTTCTTAACGACTTTCTGTTTTGGAAGACGGAATTCCGGAATACCATAAACAAGAACACCGCCGAGTTCATGAAGTGCTTCGAATACAGTTACATCGTAACCTGCTTTTGCAAGATCACCTGCACAGGTAAGTCCGGACGGACCTGAACCGATAACTGCAACTTTGTGTCCGTTCTTCACTTCTGCGCCGGCCGGTTTGATATCATGCTCCAGAGCGTAATCAGCAACAAATCTTTCCAGTTTACCGATAGAAACAGCTTCACCCTTCTTACCACGGATACACTGTCCTTCACACTGGGACTCCTGCGGACATACACGGCCACAGATAGCCGGGAGTGCGGAAGAAAGCCCGATTACTTTGTAAGCTTCTTCCATGTTGCCTTCTTTGATATGCTCGATGAATCCAGGGATATTGATAGATACCGGACATCCCTCTACGCATTTCGGTTTCTTACAGCCCAGGCATCTCTGAGCTTCTTCCATTGCTTCTTCCTGATTATATCCAAGACAAACTTCTTCAAAGTTTGTTGCACGTACCTTCGGATCCTGTTCTCTTACAGGTACTTTTTTTAACATTTTTGCATCTGCCATTACTTGTCACCTCCGCACTGTCCGCATCCACCGTGGTGGGTATCGCCTTCCTGAAGCTTCAGTAATGCACGACCCTCTTCAGTCTTGTACATCTGGCTTCTCTTCATGGCCTGATCGAAATCTACAAGATGTCCGTCAAATTCCGGTCCGTCTACGCAGGCAAATTTGATCTCATCGCCAACCTGAAGACGGCATGCTCCACACATACCTGTTCCATCAACCATGATCGGGTTCATGCTGACGATTGTATGGATGCCCAGCTTCTTAGTAAGAAGACAGACGAATTTCATCATAATCATCGGTCCGATTGCAACACAGACATCATACTGCTTGCCTTCGTTTGTAACGAGATCTTCCAGAGTCTTTGTAACCATACCGGAACGTCCGTAAGATCCGTCATCTGTTGTAACATAAAGGTTGGAAACTGCTGCAAGTTCTTTTTCAAGAATTACCATATCTTTGGTCTTGGAACCAAGGATTACATCCGCAGTAATACCATGTTCTTTCAGCCATTTTACCTGTGGGTAAACCGGTGCGGTACCAACACCTCCGGCAATAAATACCATTTTCTTTTTCTTTAATTCTTCAATATCCTCATGAACAAATTCAGAAGGACATCCCAGAGGTCCTACAAAATCACGGAAAGAATCTCCTGCTTTTAAATCGGACATCCTGATTGTAGATGCACCAACTTCCTGGAATACGATTGTTACTGTGCCTTCTTCACGATCATAGTCACAGATTGTAAGCGGAATTCTCTCGCCCTTTTCATCCATTTTTACGATGATAAATTGTCCTGGCTGACAGTGGCTTGCAACACGCGGTGCGTGAACGACCATAAGATGGATCTTAGCTGCCAGTGTCTCAGCTTTTAAAATCTTATACATTGTTTCCCTCCTAGCGTATATTCATTCAATCCCTTAATAATAATACGCTAAAATCTTTCCTATTACAAGGAAAAGATTTACAAGCATGCATAAAACTGACTATTTTTTCACATTCCTTTCTTGTCTGCAGCCTCTTTTTCTTCAATCATCTGATGCAGCCGTGCAAGTGCCTCCCGTATTCCGCCAATCTCATTAATCAGCCCTTCCTTAACTGCTTCTCTTCCTTCCAGCATTGTCCCTACATCTTTGACGAGCTGGCTGGTATCCAGCATCAGTTCCTCAAGCCGTTCCTGCGTCGTGCCGGAATGTGCCGCAATAAATCCCGTAATGCGATCCTGAATTTTCTCGATATTCCGGTAAGACTGCGCCACACCAATAAACATCCCACTGGAGCGCACCGGATGGATCACCATCGTCGCACTCGGCACCGCAAAAGAATAATCCGCCGACACCGCCATCGGCACTCCAATCGAATGCCCTCCTCCCAGCACAAGAGAAACTGTAGGAATACTCAAAGATGCGATCATTTCCGCGATTGCAAGCCCCGCCTCAACATCTCCACCGACCGTATTCAGAAGGATCAAAAGCCCGTCCACGTCTTTATCATCCTCGATCAGTGCCAGTTTCGGAAGAACATGTTCATACTTCGTCGTCTTACTCTGTGAAGGCGCGCTGTCATGACCTTCCACCTCACCGATGATCGTCAGAAGTTCAATCCTGTGTTTTCTTTTGTTCTGATCAAGTGTAAGCTGCCCCGTCTCCCTGATCTGCTCATCCTGTTCTTTTTGTGTGTCGAGTTCCTGCTGCTTATTATTCCTGTCCTGCGGAGCATTGAGTTCCTGATGACTTTTGGTTTTGTTTTCAGACATAAAAATACCTCCATGTACATTCATGAAGGTATTTTGTGTAAAACTATGGATTCATATACATCAGGACTGTATCCAGCTTCTCCATCAGACTTAAGTGATTCTCCGCCAGAATCCTGATGTAATACCAGATTTCTTAATCCGGCAAACAGAAGTACCCCTACTTATACAAATTTATTTTATTTAGATGTATCTTTTCAAATCAATTTCTGATGTATCATTCATCCCAGTTTGTCCAGACGTCTGTAACATCATCGTCCTCATCGAGAAGATCCAGTGTTCTCTGAAGGTTCTTGACATCCTGTTCATCTGTCAGTTCTACGTATGTCTGCGGAACCATGGCAACCTGTGCTTCTACCATCGGGATTCCTGCTTTTTCCAGAGCTTCACGCACAGCACTGAAATCATCCGGAGCTGTCAGGATCTCGAAGCTGTCTTCTTCTTCGTTGAAGTCCTCAGCGCCAGCATCAAGAGCAGTCATCATCAGCTCATCTGCATCCATATCGCCGCATTCGTCTTCCAGTTCTTCTTTATCAATGATGATCTGACCTTTCTGGTCAAACATGAAGGATACACACCCCTGTGTTCCGATGCTTCCGTAACCTTTTGTAAATGCATTTCTAACATTACTTGCTGTACGGTTTTTGTTGTCTGTCAGAGTTTCAACGATGATTGCAACACCATTCGGGCCATAACCTTCGTATGTAGCATGCTCGTAACTGTCTGCGGAATCTGCACCTGCTGCTTTCTTGATACCACGGTCGATTGTATCGTTCGGCATGTTGTTTGCTTTTGCTTTTGCAATGACATCACGAAGTTTGCTGTTGTTGTTCGGATCCGGACCGCCGGCCTTTACAGCCATAACGATCTCACGGCCGATAACGGTAAAAATCTTACCCTTTTTGGCATCATTTTTTTCCTTTTTGTGCTTTATGTTTGCGAATTTTGAATGTCCTGACATGTTTCACTCTCTCCTTTTGTTTCTTTGTCATTTATTTTCTCGGCTCTGACCCTTCCGATCGTCCGGTTGCCCAGCGAAAGAATCTTAAATCTGTAGCCGTTTGCAACAATTTCTCTGTCGAGATCATCCTGGGCAGGTATGTGTCCCAGATGCTCCGTCAGATATCCGTTGAGTGTCTCCATCTCAACATCTCCGAAATCAATATCCAGCTCCTGCTCTACATCCGTAAGACTCGCAAGTCCGTCAATGATGATACTGTTGTCCACCTGGGGTCGGAATGTATCTTTACTTTCATCGTACTCATCAAAAATATCACCGACGATCTCTTCCAGAATATCTTCCATCGTCACGATACCTGCTGTCTGACCATATTCATCCACCACAACCGCCATATGTACCTGTCTGGCCTGCATGGTACGAAAAAGCTGACCGATGTGTCTGGTCTCCGGAACAAAAGTCACTTTACGTATCAATCCCGGCAGTTCTTTCAATGGTTTGAACTTCGCCCATGAATTCTGTGTAAAGAATTTCAGCGCATCCTTATAATGGATCAGTCCCCGGATATCATCCATATCCTCTCCGCAGACAGGATAACGGGAATTTCCCTCTTCCATCATATGTTCCACAACATCTTTGAGCAGATCATCCAGCGCAAACGCTGCCACATGGCTTCGATGCGTCATGACCGCACCCACTTCCTTATCCTCGAAAGCAAAAATATTCTGGATCATTTCAGCTTCATCCTTGTGAAGGACACCTTTCTCATGTGCCTCATCCACCATGGAAATGATTTCTTTCTCGGTCACTGCATCCTGTTGCTTCCCATGAAAAATATGTGTCAGTTTATCAAATATCCCTGATTTTTTCTTTACATGCCCCTCCTCAAGGGGCAGGCGACTGCCATCGTCCATTTTGTTTCCTTTTCCTTCCACAATCTGTCTTACTGATTTCAAATGTAAAATATACGTAACTGTGAAGATACCGAACAGTTACAAATCTGCATAATTACTGATAAAATATAGCACTTTCACTTACGTTCGTCAAGGATAACACCTTTAAACAGCTAAAAAGTAAGCTCCAGACTGATCTCAAGGGCATGATTCACCCGGTCAAGCATCGCCTGATCCAGATGACAGACCTTATCTTTCAGACGTTTTTTGTCAATGGTACGCAGCTGTTCCAGTAAAATCACGGAATCTTTTTCGATTCCATATGCAGATGCATCGATTTCTATGTGCGTCGGCAGCTTTGCCTTATTCATCTTTGATGTAATCGCCGCGCAGATCACCGTAGGGCTGTGGCGGTTGCCGACATCATTCTGAATGATCAGGACCGGACGCACACCGCCCTGTTCACTTCCGACAACCGGTCTTAAATCTGCGTAAAAAATATCCCCTCGCTTAATTACCACACAATCACACTCCGATTCTTTTTTCTCTGGAATTAGTATTTCCATTTTTCTTCTGTGTATACATGCGTGGTATTTTCACTGCATCCTTATGGGGCTGCAGGTATCTTTCCGAACTGTCCCCACAATCCGGAGGTTTATTTAAAGAAGGTCAGATCTCCCCATTCTCTGCCGTCTTTTATATAGACTCTCGGTACACGTTTGCTGATGTCACATGCAAATTCATAAGAAAATCTGCCTGACAGATCACCAAATGTCTCAATACTGATAAATTCCTCTCCGTCTTTTCCGATCAGGGTAACTTCATCCCCGTGTTTTACCTCCGGAATGTCTGTCACATCTACCATAAACTGATCCATGCAGACTCTTCCGATGATCGGTGCTTTCTGTCCGTGGATCAGAACCCAGCCTTTATTGGAAAGGCTTCTCGGATATCCATCTGCATAACCTACCGGGATCGTTGCCACACGCAGGTCTTTTTCAGATGCAAAAGTACCGCCGTAGCTGATCGGTGTGCCTGCCGGAAGATCTTTGACGTATGATACGTGGCTCTTTAATTCCATTGCAGGAATCAGTTTGACAATGTCTCTCTCCACTTCATTTGACGGATAAATGCCATAAATCGTAATACCGGCTCTTACAGCATTTAAGTTTGCCTCCGGAACACGAATGATACCGGCACTGTTGGAGCAGTGTTTCATCGGGATCTCTACTCCTGCTTTTTCGAGAAGCTCTGCAAATGCAAGATAACGGTTCAGCTGTGTGATCGCAGGAGAACGATCTGTCTCGTCTGCTCTTGCAAAATGTGTAAACATACCCTCAATCTCTACATTCGGAAGAGCTGCGATCTTTTTGATTGTCTCTACGCTTTCCGGTACATCGGCAAATCCGATACGGCTCATTCCCGTATCCAGTCCGATATGGATATGTACCTGCCTGCCCTGACGGACAGCTTCTTCAGAAAGCGCAGCAGCCATCTCATATTCACAGACAGTCATACGTACTTCATGTGCGATCAGTTCTTTATAGTATTCTTCAAAAACAATTCCAAGAATCAGAATCGGTTTGTCAATTCCGGCATCTCTTAACTGGAGCGCTTCCTCCGGCGTGGCAGTCGCATATCCCCAGATATACTCATAATTTTCGATCAGACGCGCAATTGCCTCCGCGCCGTGTCCATAACCGTCTGCCTTGATAACAGCAACAATCTTTGTTCCTTCTGCGATATTTTTTTTCATTTCTTCGAAGTTGTGTGCAATTGCATCCAATGAAACAACTGCCTTCACTCTGTCAAATTTTTTCATGATAGAACTCTCCTTTGTATTTCAAAACTTTTTTCAAAAGTTCTGTTGTTCTTTTAAAATTTCCGCAACACCACAGGCTATATCTCCGGCCTTCATGCCGGCCATGCCTTTTCTCATTGCCGCCTGATCACCGCCCGCTCCGTGAAGCAGGACACCAAGTGCCGCATAAAATCCGGTATCTTTCTCCTCAACAGGTGTTTCCGGATACATTGCCTGGATACCGGCAAGCACCCCGGACAAAACATCTCCGCTTCCGGCTGTCGCCATACCGGCATTTCCGGACAGGCTGATCCATGCACGCCCATCAGGCGCAGCAGTCACCGTGCACGCGTCTTTCAGTACACATACCGCCCCGGTCTCCGCCGCGAGTGCACGTGCTGCACCTGCCCGATCACTCTTTAATTCTCTGATTGATTTACCGGTCAGGCGGCTCATCTCTCCCATATGTGGTGTCAGGATCACATGACTATCCAGATAATTTTTCCATTTCGGATTCTCTGCCAGAAGATTCAATCCATCTGCATCCAGCACAACCGGTTTCTTTTCCTGTTTTGCTTTTTTAAGGAAAAACTGCACTTTATCAGCCGCCTTCACCGTCATTCCGATTCCCGGGCCGATCACCAGCACGTCACACCAGTCAAAATCCTTTTCCCTGTCACCGGTACACGAAATCATCGCCTCCGGAAGCATCGTCTGAAGCGGGATTCGATTTTCCTCCGGCGTTACGATTTTTACCATTCCCGCCCCTGTTGCAAAAGCTCCCGAAGCACTCAAAAATGCTGCTCCGCACATGCCACTGCTTCCGGCCACTGCAAGAATTTTTCCAAAGGTACCCTTGTTTCCGTCTGCCTCTTTCTCCGGCAATTCACGCAGATCCGATTTTTCCATTGAAAACAGTTTCGGCTCTGCTCCGTCTTCTCTGTAGATGCCAACATCTGCGACAACGACCTGTCCTGCAAGCTTTCTTCCCGGATACAGACAAAGCCCCGCTTTACGAAAAGCAAACGTCACAGTGAGATCTGCATGAAATGCAATTCCAAGCTCAGCACCGGTATCGCCATCCACTCCCGAAGGCAGATCAACCGCCACTTTCCAGCCGGGCATCTCATTCAGTTCAGCGATCAGATCACGGTATTCACCCTTTATTTCTCTGGTCAGTCCAACGCCGAAAATGGCATCTACTATAGTAGTATATTCCTCACTATGCAGGTTATTCACAACAGGCACCTGATAATTTGCAGCAATCTGGCACTGTCGCTGCATTTCTTCCGTCCTGTGATCCGGATTTCCTGCCAGATAAATTGTGCTCTGACAGTCGTGCTGATGCAGGATACGCGCAATAGCCACACCATCCCCGCCATTATTTCCACTTCCGCAGACGCACAGGATCTTTTGCTTTTTATTCTCACCTGCAAATCTTTTTTCCAGTTCTTCTACAACTTTCAGAGCCGCCCGCTCCATAAGCACACAGGACGGTACTCCCATCCTCTCAATCGTGTAACTGTCACAGGATTTCATTTCCTGGCAGGTCACTACCTGTTTCATCCGGTCACCTCCTGCTTATAACAACAGACAGGCTATTACACAGCATCCCCTGAAAAGGAGCCATGCAACAGCCTGTCCTGAATTATTTCTCATCATCCACATGTTCCTGCCGATACTGGCTGAGATTATATGACAATGTCATCAGACTTTCAGAAAGATGAACATTCTCAACAATTACACCGTCCGGTGTATCCAGATCTACATGTGCAAAATTCCAGATTGCCTTGATTCCATTTTCGATAAGGATATCTGCCATATCTATCGCTTTGTTTTTCGGCAATGTCAAAATTGCGATCTCCACATTATTTTCCTTAAGGAAAAATGGCAGATCACTGATCATCTGAATTTCAATTCCCCTTACCGCAATGCCCTCAAGCACCGGATTTACATCAAAAATACCAACCAGTTTAAATCCACGTTTCTCAAATTCTACGTAATTGGCAAGCGCCTGACCGAGATTACCGGCACCGACAATAACCATCGGATGTACCGTATCCAGTCCAAGGATTTTACCAATCTCTGTATATAAATATTTTACATTGTATCCGTAACCCTGCTGTCCAAATCCCCCGAAGTTATTTAAGTCCTGTCTGATCTGTGATGCTGTCACACGCATTTTCTTACTAAGGTCATTTGAAGAAATACGCTCTACATTATCCTCCAGAAGTTCACCCAGGTATCTATAGTAACGTGGCAGTCTCTTGATCACAGCTTTTGAAATCTGTTTTGCTTCCACCGTTGTCCCTCCTTACACTTTCCCGTTAATTATAACGAAATGACATTTTATTGTCAATCTTTGTTGTGAAATCCATACAATTTTTGCTGTTTTTCTTTACAAAAAAAGTTTTTACTTTTATAATCATTACGGTATATTTACGATGGAGGAAAGATTATGATCTTATCATGTCAGGGCATCTCGAAATCCTTTGGTGAAAAAGTGATTCTGGAAGATGCCTCATTTCATATAGAAGAACGCGAAAAAGCCGCTCTGATCGGTAACAATGGCGCAGGCAAAACCACTCTTCTCCGCATCATCATGAACGAACTGCATGCTGATTCCGGTCAGGTCGTCCTGATGAAGGACAGGCAGATCGGTTATCTTGCACAGTATCAGGATGTACAGGGACACCGCACCGTTTACGAAGAGCTGCTCAGCACCAAACAATACATCATCGACATGGAAGAGCGCATGCGTTCCATGGAGCTTGAGATGAAACACGTTTCCGGCGAAGAACTGGATCGTCTGATGAACAGCTACACGCGTCTGACACACGAATTTGAGCTTGAAAACGGTTATGCATACAAGAGTGAGCTGATGGGTGTTCTGAATGGTCTTGGTTTCGCTGAAGAAGATTTCAACAAACAGGTTGCCACTCTTTCCGGTGGTCAGAAAACACGTGTCGCACTCGGTAAACTGCTGATTTCCAAACCGGATATCCTGCTTCTCGACGAGCCGACCAACCACCTCGATATGGAAAGCATCGCCTGGCTGGAAACTTATCTTCTGAATTATCCGGGCGCTGTATTCATCGTTTCCCATGACCGTTATTTTCTCGATAAAGTTGTAACTAAAGTTATTGAGATTGAAGCCGGTCACGTCCGTATGTACAGTGGAAACTATTCCGCCTACGCAGAAAAGAAGGCGCAGCTCCGTGATGCACAGTACAAAGCCTACCTGAATCAACAGCGCGACATCAAGCATCAGGAAGCTGTCATCGTCAAACTTAAATCCTTCAACAGGGAAAAATCCATCAAGCGCGCCGAGAGCCGTGAAAAAATGCTGAACAAAATCCAGCGGATTGAAAAGCCGCTCGAAGTCCGGAGTCAGATGCGACTCTCTCTCGAACCACGTGTAGTCAGCGGAAATGACGTTCTGACTGTCGAAGAACTTGCAAAAAGCTTTCCGCAGCAGAAACTTTTTTCCAATATTTCCTTCCAGATCAAACGCGGTGAACGTGTCGCCCTGATCGGCAACAACGGTACCGGCAAGACCACAATGCTCAAGATCCTCAACGGACTTCTCGATGCCGATGCCGGAAGCTTCTCTCTCGGAGCGAAAGTACAGATCGGATATTATGATCAGGAACATCATGTCCTGCATGCTGAGAAAACTATTTTTCAGGAAATTTCCGATACGTACCCGACTCTCACAGAAACAGAGATCCGCAATATGCTCGCGGCATTTTTGTTTACCGGAGATGATGTTTTTAAAGAAATCTCCGCACTTTCCGGCGGTGAGCGCGGACGTGTATCCCTCGCGAAGCTGATGCTCTCCGAGGCAAACTTCCTTATCCTCGATGAGCCGACCAACCATCTTGACATTGCTTCGAAAGAAATCCTCGAAGAAGCGCTGAACAGCTATACAGGAACCGTTCTTTACGTATCACATGACCGATATTTCATCAACCAGACCGCAACACGTATTCTGGATCTGACCAATCAGTCTGTTGTGAATTACATCGGTGACTATGACTATTATCTGGAGAAAAAAGAAGAACTGACTGAGAAATATGCCCCGTCCACTGCTGAAACCACCACTGAAGCCAAAGAAGAAACTCCTTCTGAAGGCAAGCTCACCTGGCAGCAGCAAAAGGAAGAACAGGCACGCAAACGTAAGCAGGAAAACGAGCTGAAAAAAGTCGAAAAACGTATCGAAGAACTTGAGACACGCGACAAAGAAATCGACGACACCCTTGTTCTGCCGGATGTGTGTACAAATGTCGGACGCTGTGCCGAGCTTAGCCGTGAAAAAGACAAGATTCAGCAGGAACTTGAGGAATTATACGAAAAATGGGAGACTCTTGCATAAGTCTCCCACTTTCAAAAGATATGAGCCATTGTATCATCATCCGGTACAATGGCTCTTCTTGTCGTTTTAATTATAACATTTTTTCCAGTTCTTCTCTGATAGCAAGGATGAAGTCACGGCTGTTCAGTACCGTCGGATTTTCGATAGTGGTGATCAGTGCAAGGTCTTTGGTCATCTTTCCGCTTTCAATTGTAGAAAGAGTTGCTTTCTCCAGTTTGTCCGCAAAATCAGAAAGCTCCTGACTGCCATCCAGTTCGCCACGTTTACGAAGTGCCCCTGTCCATGCAAAGATGGTTGCTACGGAATTTGTAGAGGTCTCTTTGCCCTCCAGATGACGATAATAATGTCTCTGAACAGTTCCGTGTGCAGCTTCATATTCGTAATAGCCCTGCGGAGACACCAGTACGGAAGTCATCATTGCAAGTGAACCAAATGCGGAAGAAACCATATCGCTCATAACGTCTCCGTCATAGTTCTTGCATGCCCAGATAAATCCGCCTTCTGCTTTCATGACACGTGCAACGATATCATCGATCAGGCTGTAGAAATATGTCAGACCTGCTTCTTCGAATTTATCTTTAAATTCTGTATCAAAAATTGTCTGGAATACTTCCTTAAATTTAGCATCGTATGTTTTGGAAATGGTATCTTTCGCGCCAAACCATACGTCCTGCTTTGTATCAAGCGCATAATTGAAGCAGCTTCTTGCAAAGCTTTCGATGGATGCAGTCATATTGTGCATACCCATCGCAACTCCCGGTGCTTTAAATTCCTGTACAAGGGAACGTTTCTCCTCACCGTCTTCTGATGTATAAACAAGCTCTACTTTACCAGGTTTGTCAATGTACATCTCGGTATTTTTATAAATGTCTCCGTATGCATGACGTGCAAGCGTGATCGGCTTTTTCCAGTTGCGTACGCATGGCTCGATTCCCTTCACAACGATCGGTGCACGGAAAACAGTTCCGTCAAGAATCGCACGGATTGTACCGTTCGGACTCTTGTACATCTTCTTCAAATCGTATTCATCCATACGTGCATGATTCGGTGTAATTGTCGCACATTTTACTGCAACGCCATATTTCTTCGTAGCTTCTGCTGCATCGATCGTTACCTGATCGTCTGTCTCATTACGATAATTCAGTCCAAGATCGTAGTACTCTGTATTCAGATCAATAAACGGAAGAAGGAGCTCATCCTTGATCATCTTCCAGAGGATTCTTGTCATCTCGTCTCCGTCCATTTCTACCAGCGGTGTCGTCATTTGAATTTTTTTCATAATACTTCTCCCTTGCTTGATATCTGATTTTGTAATTGTTTTTCTTTACACAATTCCCAATTTCCTACTATTCTATCTGAAAAAAGGATTTCCGTCAATACTTTCAGCCTTTACTATAGTAAAATTTTATAGCGAACTTTTATAGCGCCAGAAATTTTTGACAGTTAAATTTTCCCCAGCCCTGCTGATTTCTCGGCAGTCCCATGTCCTCCGTACTCTCCCGTAACATCATTTTGACTTCAAGATTTGTAAGCAGCGGATCTTTTTCCAATGCAAGCGCAATTGCCCCGGAAACCAGCGGAGTAGACATTGACGTGCCGCTTTTCATGCTGTACAGATTGCCCGCTCCGGGCGAACATGCCATGATGTTTTTCCCCGGCGCCACCAGATCCGGTTTACACACACACTCAAACGTCGGCCCACGTCCTGAAACTGCCCGCTTCCCGGAAAGCATGTCGCTGGAACCGACTGTGATGATCTTTTTGCTGCACCCCGGAGCAGTGACGCTTCCCGGATCCGGCCCCTGATTGCCAGCCGCAGCCACCACCACAAGACCTTCGTCCCACAGCTTTTCTACCCCCTTTACAAGTACATCCTGCTCACTCCGTGTCCGATATGTTGTCCCCACAGAAATATTCACGATCCGGATATTATACCGCTGCCGGTTACGTAAGATCCATTCAAATGCCTTCAGCACATCTTCTTTGTTTCCATTGCCAAAGCGATCCAGCACTTTCAGCGCCACAAGATGACAGCCCGGTGCCGTACCCTTATATTTTCCCATAGATGCCGCACCACTTCCGGCAAGAATCCCGGCAACGCAAGTTCCATGTCCATTGTCATCATATGCCATTTTTTTATTTAAAATAAAATCCACAAAAGCACAGATTCTGCTGTCAAAATCTATATGCGGATAAATTCCTGTGTCAAGAATTGCCACTCCGATGCCTTTTCCAGTATAAAATGGCTGATTCATGCATATACTCCAAAAAGAGGATTTATAATACTATATTCCAGTTCACTCTAAAGGGGGTGTCTTTTTTGATCATAGTCGTACTCATTGTGTTTTTCTGCCTGCAGGGATTTGTACTGTTCTGCTGCCTCGCCGCCGGCGATGATCCCGGCTCGCAGGAAGTCTCCGATCGGGAACAGATGGAATATATTGAAATGTGGATGGAGAAAAGAAAGAGGAAAGCCGGATGACTTTCCTCTGGACAATTTTGTGTGATTATCAGCATCGATTTGAATCTGTGTCATGTTTCTCGATGCTAAATTTGGATTTTGAATCCTGAGCAGATCGTTTCGCTGATTCAACAATTGTTTTTATTTCATAATCGGAAAGTCCTTCTGTAACCCATTTTGCTTTTTTCGCATGAGCAATTTTTTCTGTAATTCCCATTAGTGTTCCCCTTACTCTCCAATTTATTGAATTTCTCTTAATTATGTTCTGCATTATCCATCATATTATTAATATTAAATGCTGGTAATACCACACATTCCATTCCTGGTTGTGCAGTTAATAGTGAGACCTGACTTCTCATATATGGCATCAAAATAGCAATTGCATTTTTATCAATCAACCGTTGTTTGTTAACTTCTTCTAATTGTTCCCCATAAATCTCAAAATATCCCGTCAGAATAATTTCAAACAAATATTCCTCTAGTTTATTTCCCTTGAGCGCTAACGAAACTTTATATAAATCCATTCCTTCCTTTTGAGCAATTCTCGATTCGATTTTCAATTTCAACTCGTGTTCAGACTCATCAAGTCCTAATCTTTCAAAGCTTATTTTTTCAAAAACAAGTCTACGCAAACGCAATGCACTTTTAATCTCTTTTTTATTTTCCATTTTTTTCTCCATCAAGCTGCGGTTCCTAACCATTCACTGCTTTCCCACATTCCATTATTACTGCAATTTACATACGTTGCAGAATTTGGTTCTCTTGAACAAAATCCCTTATCATATATTCTCTCGGATACTGTTGGTTTTATCTCAATGTCATAAGACAAATCAGACATATCTAAAAATTCCTCTATTCTGCAACCCAAAATACCATCGCAATTTTCTTTTATTTCCTCCACTATTGTTGTAAAGGAATTACTATATCCCTGCTGAAAGAACATTGAATCAAAAGATTTCACATATTTTTCCATATCACTTGTTAAAATCCTAAATTCAGCCCCTGACTCTGGCAAAACATTTACATCCAATTGTTCTTTCGTACATCTCTCAACACGGTCTAATGTAACATTCTCTCCTGAGCTTACTTTCCAAAATCTTTCATGTAGCAAAAATACATCTCGCATTGCAATTTCTCCATGAAACAATTTATATACTTCTCCTACCGAAAGACGTTCTACAATGTAATCTAGTTCTTCCATATCTATACACAAAACTATATAATATGATTTCTTACTTTTGCATAGAAAAAAAATAGGAACATCTAAATAATCCACCAAAACTTTTTCCAAAAAAAGTTTATCCTCTTCAATTATAAAACACAACTCTTTTTCCATTTTCACTCTTTCTCCAATTTGAATCCACTCACATCAGCCTCTTTATATAACCACCAACATACATGACCATTTTCTAATTTTGTTTCTTGCGGCCCACCTTCCATATGTACATATCCACTTGCCATTTTCTTTTTGGGATTCGGAAATTTCATCTTCATTTCAACTAATTCTTTATTCATAAAACTCGAAACCCCATAATAATGTGGATCACTTAAAAAGTCTTCCGAAGTCCCTCGGGGTCTTTTTTTAGGTGTCTTTCCAAGTTCAAAATAAGATTTGAAATCTTCTCTTGTGATAGGACTATAATCATCTTCATTTCGTTGTACTGCTCTATACGTCAATATAGGTTCATATTCTATTTGTACCAAATCTGGTAATTCGATTTCTCTTTTTAATAATTTCTGTTTTAAAACTTCAGGAAATTTCATACATAAATTTTCATCTATTTGCATATATTGTTTCCCACCTTATTTTTTCAAGTAAACAATATACACAATTTCAAAAGGATTGATTTATTATATCATTTACTTTATTTTATGTAAATATTCAAGTGTTCATTCAAAAACGTTTTTCTTGGTTTTGTTTTATATTTCCTTAAACTGCTCCAGCATTTTCATATATGTCTCAAGCATCCTCTTTTTGGATCCGGAAAGTTTTCGATATGAAGAAATGATCTCGCTCTCTTTCGCACTCAACTCCGTTGTGTTTTCGGGCATATCTTCATCATCCAGAAGATCCATTATAGAAATATCCAAAGCATTACACAGCTTATATACTGTATACATATACGGTTTGGTCTTTCCTCCCATCAGGGTATGCAAAGTAGAGGTTGACACATCTGCCTCTTTTGCGAGCGCATAATAAGAAATATTGTGCTTCTCACATTGCTCTCTTATATTCCGAATCAGATCTTCACATTTCTGCTCCGGATTGTACCTTTTCTTTTTCATCGCACCGTTCTTTTTGTCATTCGTATTTTTCTCTGACATTTTTGCATATTCCTTCCTCATTATGTTCTTAAGAGAAGCGAATAAAAACCTCTCTATAATAAATACGTAATAATAAGGAAAAAATCACTCTAAAATTCAAAATTTTATCAATTTTTGCAAAAATACCTTTGTATTTTAATGGCTGGTAGGTCCACAATCACCACAATACAGTGGTTTAGACACTTCACTCTTCTCCTTTCCTCTGGAAGGAGCTCCTGAGCCACAGTCCCCTGATACGAAATCACTATCTATAAAAGTTCCCTGATATTCTCTTTTCGTTTTGTAAACAACTAATTTTTCTATTTTTCCTTTTAATTCTCGTTTCACTTTTGTTTTCTCCTTTTGCAAATCATTCTCATAACCAATGCAATATGCAGCTACCGCCACACTTTTCCCACATATCACATTTTATGCATTTCTGCATAGGACATCCTGCCAGCTTATTATATAGGCTGATAATGTCCGGTTTTCTATAAACCTCAACCATACTTCCGTAATCCCAAAAGTCTTTCTGATAGTTTCCCATTACTATATGCCGTAATTCATTACACAGAATAATATTTAAATCAGGATCTACAAAAATCCCCTGCTGTTTCTTCACAGCACATGTAGACATTACTCTTTTTGAATTCATAAATTGCTTCAAAAAATTCGAATCGTAACGACAAAACGGCTGATTTAAACGTATGTAAGAAACAATTCCTGCCTTCTCCAGTTCCTGTGCTATAACCTGTAACGGCTCCGCCGAATTTTCCTTTATAATTTCGTCTGATTCTGTAACATATGGTCTGATATCATGTAAAACAATCTCATGCAATCCATAATATCTCAGAAAATGTACAAAATCAGATATCATAGACTGGCTTAAGATTTCTGTACAATTATAATTAGCTCTGATACACAATCTTTTTTCTCTCAAATTTTCGATTGCACTGCAAAATTCAGCAAATGCTTTTTCATCCGAAAATTTTTCAAATGATTTTTCATTAAATCCTTTTATAGATATTGTGATATCTTTTAGATTTTTTTGCCTACACACATCTTTGCAGAAATCTTTTTCCGAAAATCTGATTGCATTGGTAAATAAATGTACTTCCTGCTCTTTTAATTTTCTTAGTATCTCCACAAACTGTGGATGTATTGTCGGTTCTCCGCCAATCAGAGCAATCGACGTAATATTATTTTTAATGATATCTTCGTAAAACTTTACAAACAACTCAAACTTCAATAACCTGTGTTGTTTTTCCTGATTGTAACACCATTTACAATGTAAATTGCATGTGGTATTAAGATTCAATGTCACAATATTGCATAACTGATGTCTCATAGTTCTTTTTGGTATCTTCAAATCGCGTAATGTATTCTTTTATCCATGTTCGTCCAGTCTCTGTCTGGTTATCAATAAGCATTACATTTTTGCTGAAGGTATACTCTTTCTTATCCATTTCGTATTTTAAATTTCCTAATATCAGGTATTTATCGTCAAAAATATAATACCCTTCATCCGGATGATAATTGAAACGAAAAATATCAAGCTCTTTAATTTTATGGTCATTTTCAAGCATATGTTTCCAATTCAAAATTGCATTATCAATCGCACCTTCCATCGATTGATCATAATATTCATCATTCTTATTATCATATTCTCGAAGCATAATTTCTGCATGGTTAATAGAAATATCGTTTATTAAACGAAGCATTTGCACAGATTTAAATGTTGAAATTGCAAAGATTCTTAACTTTTCAGTCTTTTGGTTTTTCAGAGCTATCTGAAACGCATCATTTAAGTCTGTAATCTTAAATCCTTTGACTTTTTTCTGGTTGCTTGCCCGTATAGAATTTATCCAATTTTCCAGTTTAATTCTTACACTGTTTTTCTTTCTTATATCTCCCCATGTGATTCCCTCAAGATCACTCGCAAGTTTTGGTCTACCGTCGCACAGAAAAATCGTATTAGCTTTTGAAAGTTTTCCTGAAAACAGGCCATATTCCAGCAATACATTATCCCGCACTGTCATGGTGCTTTCACCTCTGAACCAAATTTGGTCATCTTCTCCAAATATGAATATAGCCGCATCTACGTTCTCGCTTAAATCAATAAGCGCATCCCATGTATAAGCACCCAAAGGAAAAACCTCCGGTTCATTCCACAATACTGGTTCTACATTCATGCCTTCCAGCCAGCTTCCAACCTCAATTGCCATATTTAATCGTTCTCCGGAACTTGCAATAAATATTCTCATATGCCCTCTTCCTCCTGCTAAAATAAAAAGCGCCCTAAACGAGCGCTTTCCTAAAATTCAACATCATAGCTTGGAATACTTATATATGGAACACCTTGTGATTCCTCAAGATCCCGTCTTGTTATGTCAAATTCCTGATTATCTTCATCTATTGGTGATCTCCTGATCCAATTACCCGGAAATATATCCGGTTCCCCACCATAGCAGACTTCCTTTCTCTCCTTAATTGAAATCATAAGCTGTTCCACCCTGCAAATTCATCAATTTTTTATATTATCACTTATCTTTTTACTTATATTTTTCTCAGCGCCATAATTTATTCTATCACACATTTCGCATTTTCATCCTTTCGGTTTCACGATATAATAATTCGGTCTTTCGAATGCTCTGAGTGTTTTCAGGTCAATTCTCCGCCTTTTCTATTATACAGATGTGCACCTTTGTCTTTTTATCATAGCTGATTCCCACAAGTAAAATTTTGCCAGTGTACTGTCTTACTGTATCCGGATATTTTTTCTCTTTTATCTGCTGTATTGCAGTCTGTGCGCCTTTATTCCATTTGAGTTCCACCACTAATGCAGGATAATTACTGATATATTCCGGCTTTGGTATAAATACAAAATCTGCAAAGCCTCTTCCTGACGGCAATTCCCTGACTGGCTTAAAGTAATACTTCATCGCACTTAAATAACCGATTGTGAGCACACTGCTCAGAGAATTTTCATCATTATATTGAATCATAGACACATATTCTGTATGAATTCTCTCTATTTGCTTTGCAACCTGATCTGATTCCAGATTCAATGTAGCTTCCAGCAATGCATCTGATTCCTGTTGAAAATTCATCCACTCATTCCACTTCTTACGTTTTACCGCCTTCGTAAGCTCCTGACGGATTTCTTCATTCGGAATAAATGCAGTCTGATTATTTTCATCATATCCCAAATACCCCAGATGGATCAGGTATGTCAATACATCATCTCTGTTTGCAAAACTGATTGTGTCATTCTGAAATGAACTTACATCCACTTCAACTGCTGTCCCGGAAATCATCTCGATTATGGCAGTTTTCAACCCATCAAAATCCATATTTATAAGAGGCACAACCACTTCATAAGTACCGGTATCCGACCAATAGTTTTTGTACTTTCCCCGAGTCATCAAACTCACAACTGCTTTCGGATTATATACCTGATATTCCTCCAGTATATAGCCGTCATACCACTGCTTTACTTTAGTATAATCCTGATTATATTTTGCACAAAGTCCTTTTACTTCCTCTTCTGTAAAACCTATATACGGAGCCAGCACAGAAGCGTCCAACATTGTAAATTCAGAAAAATTGTTAAGTGCTGACTGTGTTCTTATTTTTTTAATCGGAAGAATACCTGTCAGATAAGCAAGCTGAATATATTTTGTCGGCTCACTTCCCTTAAACAGGCCTCTGAGAAATCCTATATACTCATCCTGTACCTTCTGGTTCAGTGCTTCATCTCTGATCAGGACATCCCACTCATCAATAATTACTACAAATTTCTTTCCCGTTGCTGCATTAATTCTGGATAATGCTCCATATACTTTCTCATCATTATCCGGCACAATATCCGGATAAATTTCCTGCAATTCCGAAATCAGATGTTCATTCATATAGGCAACTGTATTTTCCGGTGAACCGGCGTCCATCATACACCATTGTACATCCAGATGAATCACATCGTATTTATTCAAATGTTTCTTAAAATCGCTTTTTCGGCTGATTTCCAGCCCCTCGAACAATTCTTCTGAATCACATGAACAGCTGTAATATGCCGTAAGCATATCCGCTGTAATCGACTTTCCAAATCGCCTTGGACGACTGTTACAGATAAATGCCTGTGTGGTATTCATCACTTTATTTGTATATTCGATCAATCCTGTTTTATCGATGTATATTTCTGAATTTAAAGCAACCCGAAACGCTTCATTTCCCGGATTTACAAATCGGCCCATTTCCACACCTCACAATCAAAAAAAGGTTCACGATATCAATAAAATAATGATACCATGAAACCTTTTTTCCGTAAAGAAAATCGCCCCAACTCTCGCCTATATGTCGAATATTTTTTATGAATAATACTATATACATACCTGCCATATTTCTCTATTGCGGCTTCATTTCCCAGACGCAGATTCATCTGGTACAATTTCATAATTTTTTCATCTGTTATTTCTTCCTGTTTTTCCTGAAAACATTCAATTTTCACTGGCAACTTCTTCATTGACACCAACACCTCACCTCCACCACCATATAAAAATTCCACACTATTCAATATAATCCGTATTCTTCGTTTTTTCTAAGTCATCTTTTTTCCATAAGGGTAAACAACACTCCTCCCAAAATCCATCTTTTTTTTCTATTGAAATTGTCCTGCATAAAGCCTGTCCCGATTTGGTAAAAATAACATTGCCAATAGGTAATTTCTCTCTCTTTGTATTCACTTCGCACTTCAAATCAAAATAATGCACCACTATTTTGGTTTTTATATTTTTTGTATTTTCCATTTCATAACCTGTTGCAAACGGTCCAAAATCCATTTCAATTAACCCAAGAGCACTAAGACTAACTAATTTATCAAAAGTCAGCCCCCACTTCTTATATTCGTCAAATTTTTTATCCATTATAACGGGTTGATATTCGTCCTCAACTCTTATTGCCAAAGAGCATAATATAGTAAAAGTTTCCGCATCCTCTCTGTCCATTTGTGCCAATATATATATAAGACTTCTAGGTATATTATTGTCTTCACATTCTGCTGCCAAAACTTTTCCCCATATTTTTTGAACTTCTTTATTTGAAATAAGTCTTGCTTTATCCATAAAAACCGCAATCCAATCATCATCTACTTCTTCAAATCTACCTTCTGTTTGTAAAGAAGCAAGCGCCACCTCTACTATGTCTTTCTGATTACAGTATTCCTTTATTGTTTTCTTCGCCCGACTAATCAAAGCAGCCTTCGTCAATGGATCATAATTGCTATTTTGAATATCTTCAATATACGTATTGACAGCAATCTTGGCAGGTGTCTTTCGACTGGCAATCCAGCCCGCCCCAGAGGTCAATTTATCTATTAAATTGTTTGCAACATCAGATATTCCACTGCAATCAATTAAATTAAATTTTTGTTCTTCACTCATCTTTCGTTTTCCCTTAAGGCCTTTGTTTTTACAGGTCACCATATTAAAGCATCGGCTTATTTATTCACCGACGCAACTCTAATATCAATAAACAATACTTCTCACAACTTCAGTCAATAAGTTCAAAGCGATATTTTTGTTTCACTTCTGGATATTTCTTATGATCTACCTCAGATACAAACATATCATATGGTCGAACATAAATGCCATAATTACCATACAAAGCCTGATAAACAACATATTGTTCACCTGTCTCAGAATGCTCCGCAACACATAAAACCAGATAATTATTTCCTTTAAAATGCTTATATTTTCTATTAATTTCTATTTTTCTCATGTTCACATACTTATTCTTTTTTAGTAATATCTTTATCTATTATCAACGCATACACTTTTTTGAAAAAAGTATATATGTATGTACAAAGACATATTCCAATCAATACAGCTAAAGCAATCAAAGTTACCAGAACGTAACAATCCGCAAACCATTTTTCTTTCGCAACAGATATAAGGTCAGTCGCTTGGTTTACCGCTAACCCAACCAGAAATGCCAGAAAGAACCCCTCTGTCATCAAATTCTTTAACTCTGTAATTTTCTGCCTGTTAAGCTCCTTTTTCATTTCTATATCGGCTTCCTGCATCACTTGTTGCTTATACTCTTCTTTTATCTCATTAATAATTCGCTGCCTTTTCTGTTCTTTTAAAGCATCCATGACTTCATTCTTATCTTCCGAAGATGCGCTCTTCTCTATTATATCTTCTTTCAACCTCATAACAGTATCAAGAACTTTATCTAATTCACTCATACTAATTTAACATTTCATCCCATATAGAATCCAAAAATTTGTCATCAAACTTCGCACCTCTGAATGCACCATTTTCGTTCTGATAATGTACATCTTCTCTATTTTTATACAATTTTTCAGAAGACGGTACTTCTTCCAGTTCTTCAAAAACTAATTGTGCAATTGTATAGTCAGGATAAATATGAATCGGGTACTCTGTCGCATTAAACAATCCTATTCTTAAATGTCCTGAATACGTTGAATTACAATGCTGATCTGTAACCAATAAACCAAGCCTTGTATATCTGGTCTTTGGTCGTAAATGAACTGTAATATCATCCGGCACTTTTAAAGTTTCCCTTAAAGATACAAGTAAATATTGCTTCGGAGAAATAATATATCCATTTTCCGATATATCTATATTTATATATATATTATCCACCGTTTCCTGTTTAGAAATATCAATACAATGTATTTCTTTGCTCAACTCCGTTATTTCAGTACCAATAGTCACATCATACGATTCACTCTGCAGATTGCTTTCATTAAACGGAACTATAAGTTCTTCCTTCTTTACCAATTCTCTTATTTTTTTATCAGTCAATACCATAGCAACATGCATCTCCTAAATTCTTATATTCATTTATTATATCACCGCCATAATTTAATTCAACTACTATTTCTTCTTCATGCAACAAAAAAACTTCCTCGTGGCCAGGAAGTCTTTTGGGTTTTAATTATTTAACTCTTACTTTAATCTTCTTGGTAACTGTCTTGTAGTTTGACTTCTTAACAGTTACAGTGATTGTGTAAGTGCCTTTTTTAGCTTTTTTAGCAACTGAAATTCTACCGTTCTTGCTAACTTTTACAGCTTTAGAGTTGCTGGATTTCCACGTAACAGTTCCGGTTTTCTTTTTAACCTTAACTGTAGCAGCTTTTCCTCTCTTGAGGGAGAGTTTGCTCTTGGAAACAGATACCTTCTGAGTTGCAGGTTTGATCGTGTAAGTAACAGTTTTTGTATATCCTGCGTATTTACCAATACCTTTAATGGTGATCACTTTTTTGCCGGCAGATTTCATGTTCTTCGGATAATAAACTTTGAAGTCTTTGTTAAGCTTCAGAGTTTTCTTACCTGCTTTAACAGTCTTGATCGCCGGTTTCTGTTTCTTACCATTATAAGTAGTACTGGTTTTCTTCAGAGTTGCGCTTGTAAAAGTCTTTTTAACCGGTGAATTTGAGGCTGCCATTGTCGGTACTGTCATAGTTCCGAAAAGAACTGTGATAGCCAGCATTACAACAGCCAACTTTTTAAACATTTTCATTTCAACTCACCTCTTCATTACACTGTGCCTTAATTAAAAGGCTTATAAAACTTGTAAATCTATGATAAACAGCCCCGCCACGAAAAACTGTTTATACCAAACTCAATATACAGGCATTATTTCCTGGATTTTTTGTTCTCTTCTTCTGCCTGCGGTCCATAGCCATACTGTCCATAATGACCGTATTTGCCATATTTGCCGTAGTGACCATATTTTCCGTATCGTCCTCCGGCACCCTCAACACAGTTCAATACCGTGCCGAGAAGTTTACAGCCCGCCTGATCTATCTCATGCAGGGACTGGCGAATGATCGTCTTTGGAACAGAACCTGCTCTGATAACAAGAAGGGCTCCATCACACATAGACGCAATCAGCGCTCCATCAGATACGCTTCCGAGCGGAGGTGTATCGATGATCACAAACCTGTATTCTGTCGCAAGTTTATCCAGAAGCTCTCTGAATCGTATATCCTCCAGAAGTGGAGATGGATTCTCCAGAAGCTGTGTACACGGAACAATACTTGCATTTTCAATATTTGTCTTATATACAACCTCATCATATTCCGCAAGACCGGAAAGATAATGATTCAGTCCCTTTTTGTCCGAAACATCCACCTGAACACTTTTCATCAGGACGGAATTACGCAGATCCACATCAACAAGTACACTCGGGAATCCTGCCTCTGCAAGCATTTTCCACAGATATACAGCTACCGTACTCTTTCCCTCGTTCGGGAGGCAGCTCGTCAGCATGATCTTCTTAGTATTTTTGCCACAGAATTTAACGTTTATTCGAAGACGGTTCATCGCTTCTTCCACTGCGTAAGGAAGATCCGGAAATACCAGTTTCAGTTCATCCATTTTTCTTTCTCCTTTTTTTCTTACTGCTGTGTGTTGTTTCCATCTGTGCCACCTGATCACTCTCCGGAATCACAGTCAACGGAACAAGTCCGAAATATTTCTCCATATCTTCCGCTGTATGAACGGTATCATCCATCAGATATCTGACAATCAGGACACCCGCACAGAGGATCAGACCAAGAAGTCCCCCCATCATTGTGTACTTGGAATAGCTCGGTGCCGCTTTATATTCCGGAAGTTTTGCATGCTGTGCAATGTTCGGTGCCTTCGTACTCATGGTATCCGGCAGATAAGACACAGCCTCCACCGCCATCGTCTCGGCAAGATCCATCGACAGCTGCGGATCTGTCGTTGTTGCAGTGATCTGCAGTACACGTGTATCTGTCGGATTGTTTAACGTATACAGCTGTTTCAGCTGATTGTAATCCATATCGAGATCCAACTTTTCGATCACACGGTTCAGTACCGGGTAGCTCAACATCAGTTCCTCATAATCAGAGGTCAGTGAAGTACCGAGGTTCAGGTCATTCAGGTTTACTACGGAATCATCTGACGTAGAAACTATGTAAAGCTTGGAAGTTGACTGATATGTCGGCTGAATGCAGAAAAATGAATATGCATTCAGAAGCAACGCTCCTGCCAGCAGACAGATCAGCAGATAATGCCAGTTATCCAACAGCATATACGCAAGATCCAGCAGATCAATCTCCATTTCTTCATTTTGTTCTTTCTGGTTCATATTTTATCTCCTTTTAATTTTTTTCATAAAAAAGCTCAATTATCGCCTGCTGCAGACTGTCTTCATCCGGTGTGAACGTCTGCCATTCATCCTCGTCAAGGCCATAAGTTCCGCTTATTGAAAGCTTTTCATCTTCGTTTTCGTCGGAAAGTAAAAGTGCCAGCCTGCAGAACTTCTTCGCACTGATATCTGTCGTCATATAGTCCTCCAGTGCATGATAAACCTCAAGCGGAAACTTGTTGTCCTCATTACATTTCGTCCTGAAAGCAGGCTTAAATGCCTCCTCGTAACTGCTCTGGCGATGCATTCTGTTTTCATTTCTTCCGTCCGCAACTTCTTTTCGCTGTCTCACGTAGTTCTCGGCATGCTCGCCCATCAACGTGACAGTCTCACCCATTTTCAGAGTCGGATCCACTTCCGAAAAGTCATCCTCAATCGTAACGGTAACACCGCCAACCATATCATTCACGACCGAAATAGCTCCCATATTGACCATCGCATATCCATCGATCGTGGCATCGCCCAGCAAATGTGACACAGCATCTACCGTATTCTCTGCACGTACTTTCTGATCCAGTCCCATCGAATGTGCAAGTGAGATCTGAATATCCGTCGCAGCCAGACAGGTTCCGTCATCATCCAGACTCTTTACTTCCGTAATGGTATTTCTATCAATGGTAAGCAGCTTACATTCATCTGTAGATCTGTCCCTGACGATTACGACCAGTACATCACATTGTCCGGTACCATCGTATTCTTTCAATTCCTGTACCTTGCCCGGCGAATCAATTCCGGTGATCAGATATGTCTCAATATTTCCCTTTCGGGTATATGTCTGGTCTTTATATGTAATTGTATCGCGGCTGTCTACGCTGTTGTCATTATTGAATCGGTAATGATCCGCCATTCCAAGGACCAGCGCAACAAACACAATTCCAACAATCAGGACAACTGCCGCAATGCCAAGGCCCTTATACAGCCTCTTTTTGTCCTGTCGTCTCCTGTATCCCGACATAAATCCTCACTTCCGTTAAAAAATCTGACTCAAAAATACCTGTCCGCCCGCCGGATTCATCACTTCACAGGCCATCACCGCAACCAGCAGAACAAATAATATGCAGCTAATGATAATCGCAGTCTTTCTTGACATACTGTTTCCTCCTATCCTGCTTACTATAATCAGTTAATTTCCAAATAAAAGAGCTTCTCCCTGCCGGTCTATCCTCTGCAGGAGTTCCTCTCCACATTTTTTCTTTATAATCTCTCTGCCCGTCAGAAGATCCGGTACACGATGATGCGCGCCGTGACAATCACTTCCTAGGACATGTGCACTTCCGGACCGGAACATTTTCAACAGGTATCTCCTGTGTCTCCAGTCCTGAAGCCCATCACTGTTAATCTGTATCCTGACCGGAATCTCCAAAAGGCTCCTGATGCCCTTTTTATTTCCCGGAATCCAGATAAAACGCTCCAGATGCGCGATCAGAACATTAAATCCCCGATCCCGCACAAGCACCTCAACTTCATGAATATTCTGCGAGGTCCATGGCGCAAATGGCATCTCCAGCAGCAGGACTCGTGTATTCTGTATCGTCAGATCTTCGATAAGCTCTGCCTTACTGATTCCGTCAAAAAAAGCTACTTCACTTCCCGTCAAAATCTGCGGTACATCCGAAAGACTCTCCTTATGAACAGCTTCCTTCAGACTGTTATACGCGTCTTCTCTTCTGTTCAAAAAGGCATCTACCCTGTCATGGGATGCATAGAAATGCGGTGTCGCGATCATATAGTCAACCCTCTGGCTGCTCACCTGCCGCAACATTGCCAGTGATGTCTCCAGATTTCTGGCTCCATCATCAATTCCCGGCAAAATGTGAGAATGAAAATCTATAACACTCATTTTTCTCTTCTCTCTATCATAATATTAATCAATTTCACAGCAAAAAGACAGTTCCCCCGATTTTGCCGATGGTATGATATCATATTTTTTCTTTTATAACAACTCATTTTTAAAATAACCGTGTTTTTTTTCAAATACGTGAATTATGTGTCAGAATTTGCCACTCTGTTGCCTTTTCCGGTATAAAATGGCTGTTACGCTCATTGTATTTTCTGTCTGCAGGCATTTGTACTTTTTTGCTGCCTCGCCGCCGGAAATGATTCTGGTTCACAGGAGGTCTCCGATCAGGAACAGATGGAATATATCCAAACGTGGATGAAGAAAAAGGGGAAATCATTCATTACCACACCAGCTTACAGTCAGCCACACCAACAAGACTGTCCATGAAAACATTACTCACCTCATAAAAATTTAATAGTATCTGACACCAATGGTCACTTCAATCAAATTGTGCCAATACTCTAGGCTGACATCCATCTCTATGCCAACCCAGAGTACTAATTTCAAATATTTTTATTCCACAGTCACACTCTTTGCCAGATTTCTTGGCTTGTCTACATCCAGACCTTTGGCTACACTAACATAATATCCCATTAACTGTAACAGAATCACTGCAAGGCTTCCTACGAAATGCTCATCAATCTTTGGAACGTATACTGCAAAGTTTACCTGATCTTCTATCTCATATTTTCCATATGTTGTTAATCCCATCAAGTATGCTCCACGACTTTTGCATTCCAACATGTTACTAATCGTTTTCTCATAAAGGTCACTTTGCGTTAATACACCAATTACCAAAGTTCCTGGTTCTATCAGGCTGATCGTACCATGTTTTAACTCTCCTGCTGCATATGCTTCCGAATGAATGTATGAAATTTCCTTTAATTTCAAACTTCCTTCCAGAGAAATCGCATAATCAATTCCTCTGCCAACAAAAAATACATCATGTGCATTTGCATATTTTGCAGCAAACCATTGAAGTCTTTCCTTATCCTGCAATATCTTCTGGATCTTCTCCGGAATTGTCAATAGCTCAGAAAGATAATTGTTGTACTGTTCTTCTGTAATCATATTTCTGACTTTTGCAAACTGAACAGCCAGACAGTACATTGCCGCAAGCTGAGCACTATAAGCTTTTGTTGTTGCTACCGATATTTCCGGCCCGGCAAGTGTATAGAATACTTTATCTGCTTCACGTGCAATACTGCTGCCAACAACATTTACGACTGCCAACGTTGTGATTCCTTTTTCCTTTGCCAGACGTAACGCCGCCAACGTATCTGCAGTCTCCCCGGACTGACTGATCACTATAACCAGAGAGTTTTTATTTAATGACATTCTTCTATATCTGAACTCCGAAGCAAGTTCCACTCTTACCGGAATATCTGACAAATCTTCTATTACATATTGTGCAGCCATTCCAACATGCCATGCAGAACCACATGCAACAATATAAATCTGATCAAATCCCCGAATTTCATCTTCTGTAAGTTCAACAGAAGATAAATCAATAGCATTATCTTTTATTACAGATCCTAAAGTATCCTTGACGGCCTTCGGCTGTTCATGGATCTCTTTCATCATAAAATGTTCAAATCCTGCTTTTTCTGCTGCCTCAGCATCCCACTTAATTTCTGTTGTCTGCTTTTCAATCTCATCCCCATCAAGATTAAAGAAATGAGCTTCTCCAGGTGTCAATCTGGCAAACTCCAGATTACCAATATAATAAACATTTCTTGTATATTTCAGAATAGCCGGAACATCAGAAGCTACATAGGTTTCGCCGTCTGTCACTCCAATAATCATTGGACTGTCTTTTCTTGCTACCCAAATTTCTCCCGGATAATCTTTGAACATAAGTTCCAGGGCATATGAACCACGCACACGAACCATCGTTTTAGCAATCGCATCAATCGGTCCGAGATTATACTTCTTATAATAATAGTCCACTAATTTAATTACTACCTCTGTGTCAGTCTGACTGTAAAAAGTATAACCATGCTTTAATAATTTTTCTTTAAGTTCTGTATAATTTTCAATAATACCATTGTGTACGCCAACTACTTCTGATTCTACTTCTCCAGAACCTGATCTTGTACAATTTCCAGATACATGCGGATGTGCATTAATCTGACTTGGCTCTCCATGTGTTGCCCAACGTGTATGTCCGATTCCACATGTTCCTATCAGTGCTTTTCCTTCATCTGTTTTTTCAATCAGATTGCCTAATCTTCCCTTGGCTTTAACCACCTGTGCCAAACGCTCCCCATCTCGCACAGCGATTCCAGCCGAATCGTACCCTCGGTACTCTAATTTAGACAGACCATTTAATAAAATAGGTGCTGCCTGCTGTGTTCCAGTAAAACCAACTATTCCACACATTTCAATCTCCCCATTCTTATCATTGTATTCTCTATTATTCTAACAATCTATTCTTTATTTTTTTTGCAGGTGTTCCTGCAATAATAATATTGGACTCTTCAAAATTTTTTGTCACAACAGAATTAGCCCCTATAATATTGTTGTTTCCTATTTTGACATCTCCACATACTACTGCATTTGTAAATAATGTAACATGATTTCCAAGTCTTGGTTCTCTTTCGCCACCACCATTTGATACAATTGCAGAATTTACAAATAGCCTTGCATCTTCACCAACATCTCCATTAGTTATAATAGAGCCTAAGTGGACTATACATAACCCCTTTCCACAACTGTTCAATCTAACTTTCATACCATATTTAAATCTTAATCTATTTAATTTGACCAAGCTCAAATAGTACATCCATTTTTTTCCAGTATTAAGGTAATATTCCGTTTTTCTAAGTCTTTTTTGATACTTAAAAATAGCATCGTTTTCCGTTAGCGGAAATACCCCCCCACTAATGTTCTCTTTGGATATTTCGCACCTTCATATTTAATCCATTCTTTCAAATCCGATGCAGAACTAATTATCTCATGTTCCCATACGGTTGAAGTATCTCTTGCGTATGTTTCATTCATTTCTATGTTCATTATTTACTTCCTCCATGCAAAATAGTATCAATCCCGTCTATATAAATCCCTTGTATATACTTTATCTTTCACATCATCTAAACAGTCATTATATCTATTTGCAATGATTGCCTGACTCTGCTCCTTAAATTTATCCAAATCATTCACAACCTTACTTCCAAAGAAAGTGCTTCCATCTTCCAATGTTGGCTCATAAATAATAACAGATGCTCCTTTAGCCTTGATTCTCTTCATAACTCCCTGTATAGAAGACTGGCGGAAATTATCTGAATTTGATTTCATAGTAAGACGATATACACCAATCACAACCTCTTTTTCCATAGAAGCATCATAAGTATTTTCATCATCATAAGCATAATACCCTGCTTTCTGTAAAACACGATCTGCTATGAAATCTTTCCTGGTTCTATTTGATTCAACAATAGCAGACATCATATTCTGTGGAACATCTTCATAATTAGCCAAAAGCTGTTTAGTATCCTTTGGTAAGCAATAACCACCATATCCAAATGACGGATTATTATAATGTGATCCAATTCTTGGATCAAGACACACACCGTTAATGATCTGCTGTGTATTCAACCCTTTCATTTCGGCATATGTGTCAAGCTCATTAAAATATGATACTCTAAGAGCCAAATATGTATTAGCAAATAACTTCACTGCTTCCGCTTCTGTAAATCCCATAATCAAAGTATCAATATTCTCTTTAATAGCACCTTCCTGTAATAATCCGGCAAATGTATTCGCAGCCTTTACAAGTCTAGCATTTTGAATATCCGTTCCCACAATAATTCTTGACGGATATAGATTATCGTACAATGCCTTAGATTCACGCAAAAACTCAGGGCTAAAAATAATATTGTCACAATGAAATTTTTCTCTAATACTTGCTGTATATCCTACTGGAATTGTCGATTTTATAACCATAATCGCATCTGGATTATATTCAATAACCAACTTGATCACAGCTTCTACTGCTGATGTATCAAAGAAATTTTTCTTACTGTCATAGTTTGTGGGAGCAGCAATAACTACAAAGTCCGCATCTTTATACGCTGATTTTGCATCTAATGTTGCCGTTAGATGCAATTTCTTCTCTGACAGATATTTTTCAATATATTCATCCTGAATTGGAGATTTTTTTTGGTTTATTAATTCTACTTTTTCTGGAATAATATCTACTGCCATCACTTCATGGTGTTGCGATAACAAAGTAGCTATGGATAATCCCACATATCCAGTTCCTGCAACTGCAATTTTCATATTCGCATACCTCCTGCTTTACACTTCTGTTTCTACTGAATTTTAGACTATATCATAAAATTCCTTTAAAATGGACGTTCCATTTTCTAAAATTTCTTTTGTCTTTTTATAATAATTTTCTGCAGTATTTTCTACATAATACGGATTAATTATTTTTTCATTTTTCCCGGTAATCTCTTTCATTGCCTGACCGATCATACTACTGTCGCAAGTGACATCAATAACACTGTTACCATGTACTCGTCCTCTTTGTCTATCTCCAATATTAATTGTATACCTTCCTAATGACGGTGTTTCAATAATTCCAGATGACGAATTTCCTATTAATGCCACAGAATTTTTTACTAAATATAAAAACGAATCTACATTCAAGTTTTCATAATAATACGCATTTTCATGTTCATCCACATAATTGAGCCATGAAGAACGTATGATATCAGATTTTGTATCTGCATTCGTCCCCATAAAAATAACACTCATTCCATTCATATTTTCCTGCAATGCAGTCAATACTTCTTTCACCTGATCTTCCATTTTCACATCAGTTAGTGTTTCGGGATGAAAAGCTACAACCCAATATTTTTGTGGAATAAGTTCTTTTACTTTTTCAATTACTTTCTCTTCATCTATCTTGCAACAATTTTCTGCCCCTAATGCCCCAAGATAAAATACTCTTTTAGGATCTTCTCCCAACTGTATTACACGTTTTCTATATTCTTCTGTACTGGTAAAATGATACTGACTCATTTTGGTAATAGAATGACGTATAAATTCATCATAATTGCCATATGTAACTTCCCCACCATGTAAATGCAAAATTGGGATTCTTTGCATAGCTGCTGCAATCGCAACCGCCATCATTTCATATCTATCTCCAAGTATAATTAATAAATCAAATTTATTATTTTCAAAATAATTTCCAAAACAATCTAAAGCTGTTGCCATGCAATGCATCACATTCGCATTACTGTCATTCTCTATATTTAGCGGAATCTCCAAATCGATTTTAAATCCATCCTGTCGTATTATATCTACAGAGTGACCAAACTTATCTTCTAAATGTGAGCCTGTAACCAATACCGAAAACTCAATATCTTTGTCATTATCTAATAATCTTAAAAAATTTTTTACTATTCCATAATCTGCTCTTGAACCAGTCGCATACGCTACTCTATACTTTCCCATACTAACCTTCTTTTACTGATTTATAATAGTTTCGGCAATTTTAAAATCAAGTTCTGTATCTATATCTATACTGCGCTCTGCCGGCATTTTATATGCGTAACAATCTTCTCTATACAGATTTGTATTTTCCAAAAAAGCCTTCACATCTGCCATATAAATTGCCCCATTTATCCTATAAAACGTTTCTAATTTCTGTCTTTGTTTATTACTGTCTGCCCGCAAAAATCCGGATAACGAATTATTTTCTGGTAAAGTATTACTCCACAATGGCGAATGCTCCATTTCACAAACTGATACAACCGCTATTGCATCTTTCTCTTTAAATAATTCATAAGCTTTTTTTATATCTTCGTACTTTCGCAATGGAGATGTTGGCTGTAAAAGCGTAAATGTATCAAATACAATTCCCATCTCCTGATATTTTTTCAATACTTCTTTTACAACATCCCATGATGACGCTACATCTGATGCATTTTCTTCTGATCGGTAAAAAGGTACTTCTGCTCCATATTGTATTGCAATCTCGCCATATCTTTCAGAATCCGTAGAAACCAATATGTGTGAATAAATCTCTGATTTCTTCGCTGCTTCTATGCTATATGCAATTAACGGTTTTCCATTTAATAATTTTATATTTTTATCTTTCAAGCCTTTCGAACCGCTTCTTGCAGGTATTATTGCTAAATTATTCATCTTCTCTATTCACTCCTTTACAAGAAATCAATTCATCTATTTCAAAATCTTTTTCAGCTTCTTTCCCCAACACCTCATACCAATGAATCGGAGAAATTCCATTTCCTGGTCTTTTACAAGTGATATTCTCTTCGGAAAACATTTCGCCTCTCATGATTTTTCTTTTTGCTACAATAGATTTTCTTGCAACGAATATATTGCTTCGTTCAGATTCAGTCACTTCTTTCGTTTCATTTCCAAGCATAATTTCAGCTTTATGCACACCTACACACAATTCTTTTAGTTCTTCTGGTGTAATAGACGCTTTATGATCAGGTCCTGGCATAGCTTTATCTAAAGTAAAATGTTTTTCGATAAATTTAGCTCCCAATCCAACAGCCACAAGAGAAGCAACAATTCCTTCTGAATGATCTGAAAGTCCGATTTTCCAATCTGGTGCTAATTCTTGAAGCTTATTCATGGCAAGCAAATTCATATCTTCCGGCTCTGTTGGATATTGTGTATTACAATGTAATACCGTAAAACTTGTGTCTTTACTTTGTTGCAAAACATTTATTGCATATTTAACTTCATCAATCGTAGACATTCCTGTCGATAGAATTACTTGTTTATTTTGACATTCAATTGCTGCTACCCTCTGTAAATAAGGAAGATTTGTAATCTCTCCTGATGGTACTTTCCATATATTCTGACCGATTTTTTGCAAAAATGAAAAAGATTCAAAATCAAATGGCGTAGAAAAAATCTGAATATCTAAAGTAGAAGCATACTGTACCAATTCCAAGTATTCAGTTTCCGTTAATGCCAATTTTTTTAACATATCTAGCTGTGAACCATTTCCATCATTTTTTTTCTGATATTCGGCTTTAGGGGCATATCTTGAAACAAGATTTTCTGGCACAAAACTTTGGAATTTAACTGCATCTGCTCCAGCTTCTTTCGCTTTTTTCATCATTTTTTTTGCCAATTCAACACTTCCATTATGATTGCAGCCAATCTCTGCAACAATTTGAATATCACTCATTTCTAATCTCTCCTCTTTATAACTCTAGCAGGTACACCTACTACAGTTACTTTCTCCGGTATATCTTTAATAATCACACTACCTGAACCAATAATTGCATTGGAACCGATTTTCAATTGACCGTTACACACAGATGAACTGCCCAAAAAAACACTATTTCCTACAATTACATTTCCATTTATGACAGAATTTGTTGATAAATGATTGTGATCACCCACTTTACATTCGTGTTCAATCAAAGCCTTTGTATTTATAACATTATTATTTCCTATCTCTGCATCAGCATTTATTACTGCCATTTTACCTACAAAATTCCCTATTCCCATTTTTGCACTGGCCGATATAATTGCTGAAGAATCAATAATATTGATTATGTTCAATCTTCGTTCTCTAATTCTGTCAAACCATAACTTACGGTATCCAACATCTCCAATAGAAACAAAATAACTATATTTTTCACAATTTGGAATATCTTCAAGTCCCGTACCCAAGATTGGTAATCCCATATGCATACCTTTTTTGTTGCTATCTATGAATCCACATAATTCATATTCTGATTTATTAATTGAATCTGCAACTGACTTTGCATGTCCACCAGCTCCTATTAAAATCAGTTTTTTCATCTAAAATCACCTCAAATCTATTTTCTAAGATACTCTCTCAGTTTATTCCAATTTTTTATACCTATTTTAACAAATGATGACACTATTCTTTTATTCATTTTTTACATATGTACATGTGGCTATCAATATAAACTTTTCCATTTAATCCACTCACTTTTATTCTATAAAATCGTTCTTTATTTTATCAAAAATTTCCTTACCCTCAAGACAAGATTGTGAAAAATAAATTTGTGAAACAAATTCCATACCATATCTCATTTCCAAAATATTTTTTATATCTCTTATCCTTTTTGATACAGCTTTACTATCCTCAATCATGTATTCTGGTTCATCTAACGTAAACTGTATAAGTTTTCCTGCTTGATTAAGCTTTATGCCCCCCCACGAATAATGGACTCTGTAATCTATATCTGTGTACACTTTTTATATTAACCATTAAATCCAATTCGGATAATTTTTCAATTTCAGGCACAATACAACAAAAAGTATCTCCCGTTTCAATTAACCATTCTTGTATTTGTAAATATGCATTATAGACTTTTTTCAAAAAATCTGCCGATATTTTCTTTTGTAAATACCAATCCAAATTACCTGGATTTTTGCTTTTTCTCTTCAAAACTCGAACATTTATTTTATGTTGATCTGTATATAAATTCATCCCCATTCTATGATTACCATCGAGAAGCCTCATATCCTTATCTACTATAAATAAAGAATTCGGATCATATCCTTTGCTTTGATATGATGTAATTAATTTTGAGAAAGCCATGTTCCCATCTTCCTCCCGATGTTTATTACCATATGCTGCCCTACTAACCGTATTTTGCCATACAAATGTTTGTTTATTATATTCTACATAATCCTTTATATCCAAATACCTCGTAGTAGCTAGAAACTGATTATGTTCTACATTTCTTCTTAAATTCATTATATCTCCAATAGAAGCACTACATGACTGAGCCGTTCTACTATCATATAAATCTACCAACATCTTTTTTATACTAAACATTTTAATTTTCTCCTCCCAATACTTTCCATTTTATACGATTCAAAATAGTTGGTTTTGCATACTTTTCTGTCCAGAAATGAATATTCGCATTTGACTTTTCTAACTTCTTTTCAAAACTCTTCTGAAAAGTATTTCGTGGCGCTGGTAATATAATTCTTGGATTATTACGAATTATTTCTTGGCTATCTACATTTCTAATTAAAAAGTATTTTTCTACTTCATTAAAAATTTTTTTTCCTTTTTCAGTCAACACTAATACTGCCGAACACCCAAGACTATCTGTAAATTCGGGACATACTTTTTCCATTCCCCACGCATCTCCTATCAATAGATCACTCATAATATTCTGTCCCTTATATTCGCAACTCAAACATCTATTTCTTTCAAACAAACCATCTGTAAAGCATTTCAAAAAGTAACCATCATTTTTTCTAAACGTTATATGTTCAGTTCCATTCTTAAATTGAAACTTCAATCCATAATTTAAGCATCCTTTTGTTTTATCTCTCATAGACACTTTAATAATTGAACTTTCACTCATTCTTTCTTCTTCAGCTAAATATTTTTTCCATATTTTACGTTCTATAGATCCATGACATACAACTGCCAGCGTAATTAATTTATCACTTTTAACACACTTTTTTACTGCTGCAACTTGACATGGGACTCCTGAAAAAAGTACTATTTTTCCCTTTTCTACAATCTGCTTGATTTTCACTATGCAATCATTTAAATCACTTTTCACATATTTTGATCCCATCATTTTTTTGCAAATTTCTATCTCATTAGAAACAATATGTTTGGGCATAAACTCGTCATCATATATACAACCACAAACATATCCGTCCATTTCTAATACTTTTTGTGCTATTTGAAAAAAAACACCGCCTGACGAACTTACTTTTCTGATTTCATTGTTTTTGTTTTTAACTATATATCCCTCAATACAATTCAGTTCTTCTATATCTTCAGGTTTATTCAATTCAATACATACTCTTTCACATCTATTGCAATTAATACACTTTTGCAAATCAATTTCTGGATGTATGTTTTCATCAAATGATATTGCTTTGGTTGGACAAGCTTCTGCACATGCTGAACAAGAGTAACATTTTTCTTTAAAATCAAAATTTATCATATTATTTAAAACACTCACTTAAAGGAACTATTTCTGCACCATCTTTAATTACATAATTATATATTTGTTTAATTAACTTTTTCGCTTTTTCATCTGTATTTAATTGCCAATAATGAGTATATATAACAAATGGCACTTTTCTTGCTTTGCAAATATGGTACTCATAAATCAGCCGTTCATAATTATCTATTGTGTATGCATTCAGTTCTTTATGCTTTCCATAGTTCATAATACCTGGATACTGTACTTTTTTTACTATCCTAAATCCCCAACGAATTATAAAATTATATATATATCTTAAATTTACTTTTCTATCTCTCACCCCAATAATGCCAGAGTAATTCATTTGAAGATCTTCTAATACTGAAATAGCTTTTTTATCAATACTATTATTAGGTGCAACAAATACTGATATATTCATACCTAACAATTTCTCTAAATGTTTTTTTCCTTTCGGTATTTCCTCTTTTAATTGACTACTACTTTTCCATTTCATTTCAGCAAGCCATTTGTTTTCACTTAGCTGATATTCATGTGAATAGCCATGTAACAATATATCAACTTTTCCCTGTTTATATTTTTCCTTTAAATATTCTAATAATTCTGTATTTTCAGCTATATCATAATATCCCATTCCAATTTCTTTTCCATATGGAAACACATCATCTCTATGAACTGGAACCGTATACGGCACAACTGAAAGAGATACACAATCATCCTCATTTAAAAAATCATATGCTCTTTGTAAATCTTTAGGTTTTGTAAAATATGATGTATCATCATCCCGAATAGCAACTTTCATTTTTTATCCTTTCGTCATCTCGAATAACATGTTTTCTAAATACTCAATCGAATCCCTTCTCTGTTCCTCCAAAATCGGAATCACATTTTTGTAATCTATAGAAATATCTTCTGCAGTCAAATTATCCATATTATGAATTATTCTATTTGATAATCCAAAGATATTTAAAGCACTATATAATCTGGAATTTTCAGATGATTCCTCTGAATCACTGCTTTTACAAAAAGAGAAAAAATTTCTTTGGAAATTTATCGAAAACATAGTTCCATGAAATGAATCTGTACAAATTAAAGCAGCCCCTCTTATCAATGATAAAAATTCTTTAGGACCTCCCCATACTTTTTTATAATCATTATTTTCCATTTCTAAATATGCTGCCGGAAGACTTATTATTTTCCAATTTGTTAATTTTTGTATCTTTTCTACAGCCCTTCTATGTTCTGATTTTTCTCCCAAAAAATAAACCAAAATATATGGCTCTTTAGGTATCTCAAACTCGCAATATTTTCCCCACTCTTTAGCAGATAATAACAATGTTGGATCTAATACACATTTAACTTCTTTTTGTGTAATACGGCTTAACAATTGCGCTCCATCCTGCTCTCTGCATGATAAAAAGGAAAAATTAGATAATTTTTTTCTATATTCCTTTTCTTTCTCGTCAGATAATGATTTTACCGCTAAGCTCGGACCATAACTGCCTTTTTTCGATTTGTTTTCAACAAATGGCAAAAAAAATGCTTCCGGCGAGTTCGCAACAAAAGGATTCCAAGTCTGGTCACTACCTACTACATATCCATCATATACTGGTGGATTTTCCATTAACTGCTGTGTAGTTGTATATTTCTTTTTTCCTACATGCAAATATGTTTTATAAAACTGTTCAAATAATTCATTCTTTTCCTTTATTTTTTCTCTCGAATCAGCCAACGCTCGATATTTTTTTCTTTCTTTAATATACACTGGCATTCTTTTTATTCTTAATTTAAGCATTTCATATCTTGATAGAGAATTATCTTGTTTAAAATCTATTAACTCTGCCTGATAGCCTAGTTGTTCTACCTTTTCCTGCAAGGCAAGAGCCTGCAGCATTGTACCGTAATTATAATAATGATGATATGTAATTATTCCTATTGTTTTCATAATTTATTTCTCCTAACGATGTAAATATTTTGCTAACATTATTTTTCCTTTTCTCATTATATTAATTATCAATTTTCTATTAGCAGCAATCAAAGCAACAAGAATGATTAATTGTATTATTACAGGCACTATAGTAAATCCACCTAAACAGACTATGAATTGTACAACTAACAAGATATACATTATTGTATGTTTTAGAAAATTCACTCGTATATGTATATACCTTTTACTTCTTTGTAATCTAACTAGCCAAATAACAATGTTAGACACAAGTGTTGCAACTGCAGCACCCATTACACCAATATAAGACACTAATACAAAATTTAATATGGTATTTACGACTGCACCTATCATAGTTGAATATGAGAATATTTTAGTATCTTTTACTGCTGTAAAAATGCTCCCTAAAAAGCCAGCCAAACCACCAAAGACGAAAGAAATCATCAATGGAGGAACATATTTCCATGCTACAAAAAAGCTCTTTGCATATAAAATATGTGCAAATGGAATAGTTAATATAATTAACATTGAACAACACAAAACTAAAAAACCATTATATGCCTCATACATATCAGCAACAAAATGATCACTATCTTCTGGATCAAAATCTTTTATGGCTGATAACTGCCATGCCTGCGTAAATATATCACTACATGCAGTCAGCATAGTCGGTATTTTATATGATACCGTATAAATTCCATTCGCAGTTGCACCTAAAATCCATGTAACAATATATCTATCCGATGAACTATTAATCCACCAACCAATTTTATTAAAAATTAACGGAAACCCAAATTTTTGCAATTCCTTAACTGTAGTTTTATTTACTTTACTAAACTTAATGTGTTTATGTATTTTCAGTCGTACAGATCCCCAAGCTACAGCCATAAAGGTTCCCAGGTAATTAGCTATTAAATATCCATTTAACCCACACTTCAGCACAACCAACAAAACAACATTTAATACACATGATGCTATTGTGGTAATCAAACTCATTTCAACCATATATTGTACTTTATCAATACCTCTGGCATAATTAGTCAGTACATTATACAGCCCTGTAGACAATACCATTAAATAAAATGCGACTAAATATGATGTATTAATTCTAAAGAAAGGAAGTATTCCTATTATAATTGTACAAATAGCACATAATACCATTCCTTTCAGGCAAACAAATAACCCGCTTGATATTACTTCATCGGATTCATACTCTTTATCAAAGCAAAATCTTAATATTGCACTTTCGATGCAAAGGATAATGATTGGTAATACCAAATTGGCAGAAGTACTTACTATGTCCCCGATTCCATAGTCTGCTGTAGATAAACAATTAGTATATAAAGGAACCATAAGGAATGCTATTATCTTAGGACCAAAACTACTTATCCCAAATAAAATAAAATTTTTCGATAAATATTTATATTTCTTATTCATATGAATTGCTCGTTACTCCTTGACCCAACGTCACTCTAATAAATGATGTCCTTTCTACTGAGCATAACATCACCGCAAATTGCGTTACGAAAAGACTATTCCAAAATACCGATTGACCAAATATTGAAATGATACATGTTAAAACATAACATTTACTATATAAATCTGATTCTTTCCATATATTCCAAAAAAGTTTCAAATATAAAAGCAATCCAAATACACCGTAAATTAACATACAATTTCCAATAGCATTAACAAAGCCCAAATATGAAAGATTAAGACTTAATTTATATTTACTTAATGCCACTTCTCCAGAACGCATATAATTCTCTACATTCATATATGGTATTCCTAATACTTTATAGATCAAAGGCGCAGCCCAAAACAATTGAAATCCCAACACAAGCCTAACTGAATTAGATGTATTTGTAACCGAAATATTCATCAACTTATTTAATGCCGTTGAAAAAATACTCAAGTTTGAAAATGCTCCTATACCTATTATCAAAACACCTACTATCATTAACGAATTAAAATATTTCCCTTCGCTTCTGGCACTTACAAACGAATAAAACAGCCATATTACTCCGGTCATTAATATTCCCGTTGAAGATGTCGATAATAAAATGCTTATCGAAATAAATACCATCCAAATATGCTTTTTTCTTTTCATACACATACATAAAAGCGGTAATATCCATGTACAGTATGCTGCCGGTTCTAAAAAGAAAGAATGTGGTCTATCATAACCCAATAAATAATTTTCGCTATTTGACTGCAAAAATGGAAATATATTAATTGTAGACACTGATTGTCCCAATATATATACCTGGAAAGATTGGTAAAAAATTCCAGCCATAACAATGATTCCTATAATTTCCCAGACCCTAAATAAATTTTCCTCATCAACTTTTTTATATATACACGATAATATTAATAAGTATAAAACTCTCTCTACCCAGAGTCCTGTATTAAATCCAGTTATAAACATCCTGAAAAAATCATGCACTATCATAAATAAGAAGAAGATAAATAAAGGTTTATATAAATAAAATTCTCTATACTTTATAAAATAAATAGCTACAACAGCAATTACACAAATTAAACCTAAATGAAGACCTGCAATTTCATACTGATTGATCAGGCAAAACAATGGGATAAAAATTTCCATCAAACTTATCTTCTTTTTTCGTCTATTATTTATTCCTTCATTCATTATTTTCCCTCACATCAATAATCTTTCTAAGGCTTTAACTACGCCATGACCTCTTTGTACCAATTCACATATTTTTCAGACATAATATCAATCGAAAACATATTACCGATTTCAATAATCTCTTCATATTTCCAATTTTTATCCAATGCTATCTTTAATGTATCTGTAACTGATTCATTACTTCTATCCTTTACTTTTAACATTGCCTCCGGATAATATAAATCCTGTGTTGCATCTAAATCCTCAAAGGTAACGCATGGTACTCCATGCATATATCCCTCAACAATAGGCAAGCCAAATCCATCATTTAAACTCAAAAATAAATTTACATCACAGAATTTCCAAAAAATATCCATTCGATCATTAAATCCGCCTAAAATAACATTTTTATGTAATTGATATTCCGCAATTTTTTTTCGGACTTCTCCATTATCTACTTCTCTTCCCCAAAGCACCAACAGGATATTTTCAAATACTTTTGTATTTTTTAATATTTCTACTGCTTGCATTTGATTTTTGTTTTTGGTTATATTTCCCACGAAAAAGAGAATTTTCTTACCATTTTTTTTGCTATACTGCAAATAAGCATATGTATCACTCAACTTTGGATATAAATCATTCTGCTTCAAACAATCGCTATAATATTCTTGAAACTTTTCTTGCGTTAAAGTGCCTTCTTCTCGAATAAACTTTGTATCATTTTCGTCGCTTTTTTTCGTTCCATTCGTGATAACAGTGATATTATTTGCTTTTTTTCCTAAATACTTTTCTTCTATTCTGGCTTTCATACCACTACTAATCACACTAATTGGTATATTATTTTTTTCTGCTTTTATTAAAAAATCACGTTCTATCTGCTTTTCGTATGCCGGTGCAGAAACTGAATCATTCAAACCAATTAAACCATGTAAAGTAACTGTATACCTTACTTTCATTTCCTCACAAATTCTAATATAGCTTTCTGTAATAGTTCCTATACCATGTATATGAACTATGTCCGGTTTTTCCTTTTGAATTTGTTTTCTAACATATCCGCCATCCACTTCATAAAAAACATGTCTGGCTTTATCTTTTACTGTAACACCATTCGCAAAAAATGCTTTTATTCCTATTAACCAATCCTTTAATTTTGCATTAGAAAAGAACTGTCCCCATGTATGAGAAAGGATTTTAAAATTCTTTTCATTTTTTCCCTTTGTAATAACTCGTGTTAATAAAACAACATTTTCTAATTCAGCCACTGAACTTACTATATTTTGAACCATTATTCCAAATCCAGTCTTATTTTTAGTAAATTCAATTATATTGTCATCATATATATACGGAGCAATAATCATTACTTTCATTTATATCGTCACCTAAAAAAATTTGTTTTCTGATTTCAATTCATAATAATGTTGTTCGTTTCTCATTTTAAATACTTTCGCCGGATGTCCTCCTGCAATTGAACATGATGGAATATCCGATACAACAACGCTTCCAGCTTGAATAATAGCCCCTTCACCAATTTTAACCCCTTGTAAAATTGTAACATTTTGCCCAAGCCAAACATTATCTTCTATCACGACATCACCGTCTATAGTCGTTTCGTCATAAGGAATAGATTTTCCCTCATAGTTATGATTAGAGGTTAATATCAATATTCCTCCTCCTGAATGAAAATTATTTCCAATAGTAACATTTCCATTTCCTGTAACTTTCATCCCATTAAAATGACAATTATCTCCGATATAAGTCTTAGATGTAAATTTACTCCAATGGTTTATATGTAATCCCTTTCCATATTGCTTGGCTGTTTTTTTACATAGATTTGTATAAAAACCTGTTCGTATTTTTTTTATAATTTTTCCTATCATACGCTTTTCTCCAATACTTCTGATAAAAGTCTATGTTCCTTATAAAGACAAACATATCCCAATTCTTTCAATTTGTTAAAATTTTCAGGATTACTCATATTATCTATTATTATTGGAATTGAATTGCATAATGCCTGATTCAATACCGTTGAATAAAGCGAAATTGCAGCACCAGATTGTAATAAAGATTGCTCTATCGAAGTTTGGGTTGTATCCTCTACATCTGCAAAAGTAAATATCTTTTTAACAATATCCATATTAGAATATCTCGGATGTGGACGTATTGAAATTTTATTTCCACTCTTATATAACTGTTCCAATATTTTTGATATTTCCTTTAATACCTCTTCCGATTCTGCACCTAAATAATATGTATAATCATATTTCTGTGTTCTGATCAGCTCTCCATCGAATTTCAAAGAAGCCGGAACTTCAACAACAAACTGATTTTTATCTGCCTTCATAGAAGCTAATATTTTTCCATAGTATTCATCCCAAATATAGCATTCATCAAATTTGAAGAACGAATCTCTCATATAGTACATTTTTTCTCCATGCATGACATCTATATGCTTGATATTTCTTTGTTTACAGTAAGCTGTCAGTACTGAAGACGTAAAAGAGTATTCCGCACAAACCGCTATTGCTTCAGGTGAATATTCTTCAATGGCAAAACTATATCTTCCAATTTTAATCAAACATTTTAAAATAAACTGCCAAGAAAATGGATATCTACATATTATTCCTTTTATAAACTTTTTATCTTTTGCAGTTAATAAAGTTCCTTCTACCGGATTACTTTCAATTGCTTTATACCTTTTTTTCAAAGACTTTGGCAAAATGTTTTCCGGTTTACCATCTCTAAAAAATACCAAGTTTTTATGCTCTAGCCGATTCACCTGAACCTTTTTTCCATATTTGAACCAGTAGAGAATCGCCACTGGAAATGAAACCAGATTTAACAAAAAAGTGATTCCTTTTCCATTAAACTGCATCTGACACTTATACTGAAAATACGATCTTTCAATCTCATCTCGTGGATTTCCTAATTTAGCAATGTATTTTTTTTGTTTACTGACATCATATGAGAATAATGCGTCTTGCCTTCTTTCCAAAAGAACAGCCATTTTACGCAGCATATCATTCAAACCCATAATTAACTCACCTTTTTAACGTACCGCACCTTTTTCCAGCATCCATAAATTAAATTTTGTAAAGTCAAAAATAACGATGCAATACTATTCTTATTATCTGCTTCCTTGAATAACTTATAGTGCCACTTTACTAATTTTAAATAGCCATGATTAGATATTGATCCTGACCGTTTTCTATACTGTGCCAGTACTTTATCATAATGATAACAGTTTGCCTTTTTGATTACTTTCAGCCACATGGCATAATCGTTATTCTTTTTAATATCTGCAATCTGTATTTTGCCAATCTTCTCCGCATCATACATTACGGTCAAACACCCCGGCCAACAATAACGATACATTCCCATTTTCGTAATCTTCTTAGGTCCGGTTACTTTCACTCCATTCGTCACATCATTTTCATCAATTTCTTCATAACTAGTATATGAAAAAGAGTATTTATTTTTTTTCATATACTTTATTTGTTCTTCCAGCTTAGTCGGATACCATAAATCATCACTGTCCAAAAATGCAATCCACTTACCCTTTGCATTTTTTAATGCTTTATTTCTTGATACAGCAGCACCAGAATTTTTTTTGTTTTTTAAATAAATAATTCGGTCATCATCATACTTCGATACAATCTCATCTGTATTATCAGTTGAACAATCATCAACTATCAACAGTTCCCAATTTTTGTATGTTTGCTCTAATACAGATTCTATTGTCTTACTAATAAATTTCGCAGTATTATATGAGGGCATTATTATTGAAACTAACTCGTTCATTACTTCAATCCTTTTAGTAGTTCTTTTGCTTCGTTCTGTTTTTTATCGTATTCTTCTTTACTTATCTGTTTTGTTTGGAGAAGATAATCCCCATAATCTGCAGCAGTTACACTACCTTCTTCTGTAATTCCCTCCTGCTTAATAAATGCTTTTTCAACAGTTTTAAAAAGAATTTTTAAATCACGCCTAAAAGAAACATGTTCTATATACTCCAAGTCATACTGCAATTTTCTATCCCATGAAATTGCATTTCTGCCACTTATCTGTGCAAGCCCAGACAATCCAGGTTTTGCAGTATGACGCATTCTTTGTTCTTCTGACATAAACACCATATCTCGAACTAACTGCGGACGTGGCCCTATCAGTGTCATCGTGCCATTTAAAATGCAAAATGCTTCTGGCAGTTCATCCAAAGAGGTAGATCTAAGCCATGCACCAAATTTTGTCAGACGCACTTCATCGGGCAGCAAGTTTCCCTCTGCATCTTTCTTATCTGTCATAGTCCGAAATTTATACATTTTAAAAATTCGTTCTTTTCCCGTTTTCGGATCAATCAGTCCAGGTCTATATTGAGTAAACAACACTGGACTTCCCAGTTTGATTCGAACCAGCAGAGCGATGATTGCATACAGCCAACAGAATACAATAATTGCCAATCCAGAGCAAAAAATATCAATCGCTCTTTTTATGTATCTTTCGTAAAATCCCATTTTACGGTACAATTTATGATTTTTTTCTTTCTTCATAAATCTCTCCTAAAACACTTCCTTATTCAAAGCAAGCCTTTATTACTTCAATAATTCTATCCTGCTGCTCTGCTGTCATTTTATTGTCACTTGGCAGACATAATCCTCTTGTAAAAATATCCATACCTACATCAGCTACTCCGCCTGCAATATACGCATTTGATCTGGCACGTCCGTTTCCATCTCTGACAACAAATGGATTCAAACGATAAATCGGCTGCATATGCATTGGTTTCCAAATTGGACGCCCCTCAGCATTAATAGATGCAATCGCTTCCAGAATTTCTGTTGGACAAGACTTTCCTGTTTCTTTTACATAGCACACATCCTGCTCACCTCGAACCTGTTTGCACATTGCCTCCTTCTCAATAATCAAACAGGACAGCCAGTAGTTTGGTTCAGAATTTTCCATATCCATCGGATTCATAGATACTGGCAGTCCTTTTAATCCCTCTTTATATCTCTCATAAATTGCTTTCTTCTGTGCAATATGTTCGTTCAAATAAGGGAACTGACCACGCACTACGCCAGCAACTACATTACTCATACGATAGTTGTATCCAAGTTCTTCATGCTGATACCATGCAGCATTCTCTCTTGCCTGTGTAGACCATTTACGAACTTTATTTGCAGCCTCCTCATCGTCTGTCAGGAAGCAACCACCAGCACTGCCAGTAATGATCTTATTTCCGTTAAAAGAAATGGTGTTATATTTTCCAAATGTACCAGTCTGAATGCCTTTATATGTAGCTCCCATAGATTCTGCTGCATCTTCTACTAAAATGGCACCATGCTTTTTAATGATTGCATTTAACTCATCTACTTTACCCGGAGTTCCATAAAGGTGTGCAACAACCACAACCTTTGTATCCGGATAAATTTCAAATGCTTTTTCTAATGCAACCGGGTCCATATTCCAGGTGTCATACTCTGTATCAATAAATACTGGCTCTCCACCTTCATAAACTACCGGATTTACGGTTGCGTCAAATGTCATATCAGAGCAGAATACTTTCTTTCCCTCTAATGCACCATGCCCAACTTTTGGCATACCATATGCTTCAATACCAGCTAATTTCATAGCAAGATGCAATGATGCTGTTCCTGCAGATAATGCAACTGCATATTTACATCCTATATATTCACATGCCATTCTTTCAACTTCATTGATATTTTTTCCAACTGTTGACATCCAGTTTGTTTCATATGCTTCTTTCACATATTCAATCTCCGGACCGTGCATAGTCGGGCTACTTAACCATACTTTAGACTCAAACTTCTCAAATTTATTACTTTCTTTAAACATGACTCCTACCTCTTTTCATCCATTTTGATATTAAGCAATTTCTTTATTTACATCTTCTGGTCTTTTGAATGTTGGAACAACACTCCTCAGTGCTTCTTTTGCAATTAGATCATCCCCTGTATCGCAGGCATCTTTAAGTACCTGAATCTTCTGGTATATTTCTTCCTGGCTCAGTGCAGTATCTCTTTCAATGAAGATCATGCTGTTGTCTGTTTTATCCAGTTCCTCTGTCTTAACTAACAGCTCCTCATACAGTTTCTCTCCTGGTCTTAATCCAGTTTCAATAATTTCAATTCCCTGTACACCGGACAGACGAATCATATTCTCTGCCAGATCCATAATCTTTACTGGCTGTCCCATATCCAGAACAAACAGTTCTCCATTATTGGCAATCGCACCGCTCTGAAGTACAAGCTGTGATGCTTCCGGAATTGTCATAAAATATCTGATGATTCGCTTATCTGTAACTGTAACCGGTCCGCCATTAGCGATCTGGCGTTTAAATAACGGAATAACTGATCCGGCACTGCCAAGTACATTTCCAAATCGTGTTGCACTGTATTTTACTTTTCCGTGTGTGCTTGCACTCTGGACAATCATCTCGCACATTCTCTTAGTTGCACCCATAACATTTGTAGGATTAACTGCTTTATCCGTTGATACCATCATAAAGCGTTCTGCACCATACTCCTCACAAAGCTCTACCAGATTCTGTGTACCAAATACATTGTTGTAAATAGCTTCTACACAGTTATGCTCCATCAAAGGAACATGCTTATGAGCAGCTGCATTGATGATGATCTGCGGATGATATTTTTCAAATACTTTTTCCAGTGCTTTTCTATGAGTAATAGAGCAAATTTCAATCTGTAAATCCAGTTTATTTCCATAGGCAATCTTCAATTCCTGCTGAACATCATATGCACCATTCTCATAAATATCTAAGATAATGATTTTCTTTGGATTCATCTTTGCCAACTGTCTGCAAAGTTCTGACCCAATGGAACCGCCACCACCTGTAATCAGTACGACTTTATCTTTGTAATATGCATTGGTACGTTCATCCGAAACAACCAGAGGTTTTCTAAATAAAAGTTCTTCTATATCAAATTCTCTAAGATGACGTTTCCCGCCGGCAGCATACATCGTCGGATAATCGTAAACTTTTAATTTATAACCTGCATTTTTGTAATATTCATAAAGTGCTTTCTTTTTATCTGCATCCATTGATGGGATTGCAAAAATAATTTCCTGTACCTCAAACTCTCCTAATTTCTGGAAAGTCGCTTCATCCTCTGACCACACCGGAATACCATGTATTTCACGTCCGACTTTTTCTTTATTGACATCAATGAAACCTCTCGGTATATATGCCGCCTCAGAGTTATTTAAAAGATCTTCTGCAAGACCAACTCCTACTCGTCCGGCACCTATAATCGCAACTTTAATTTTCTGTACTTCTTTTTCATTTCCAGCTTCCATTCCTGAAAACAGACGCAATAATATAGAAAGAATTTTTCCACCGACAGTTTTCCGGTTTCCACATTTATATGCGTAGCGATACATCATACGCAATGCTAAAGCACCTAATAAATTCAAACTTGCTAAAGAGAGCATTCTGGCAAATGTAATTTTTTGAACCGGAAGCATGAGTTCCAGACATAGATACACTATAAAAGCGATAGAGTCGGTAAATAACAGACGGATATAGCACTGGATTCCACCATATCTCCATACCTGTCCATAGATCTTACCCAAAAGACGTGCCGCAAAAATACACAGTGCAGATAAGCATACTTGTTGAAGTATCCCCGTAGACGATAACTTATCCATTCCACCATAAATAACCAGTAGTATAATTGCTACTACTGCATATACGATCAGGTCATACCCGACCAACATCCATCGTATATTCGGCGTACTATTCTGTTGTGTACGTTTTAATTCCCTGTTTTTTTCATTCGTTCTATTCATCGTGTACCCCCCCCCACGAAAATCGGGGAGGTTTCATCCTTTCATATATTTATTTCTAATTATCTGTTTTACTATTTATCAATTGGTGTAAACAAAACAGTTCCCTGTTCTGTTTCAGTTCCTATATTCAATGCACTGGTGCTTTTAACAATTGTTCCAGACTTCAATGTACAGCCATCCCCAACAAGGCAATATGGCTCTACTACACTGTTGGCACCAACAACCGTTGCCTGCCCAATAGTACTTCCACAGCCGACAACAGCTCTTGGTTCAACAATACAGCCAGGCATTAAATTAGCTGATGGAGAAATAGTAGAATCCATATGAAATAAAACTGGAATATTGTAAAGTGCCTCCAACTTTTTATTCCACTCAAGTCTTTCTGTTCCATCGTCACATGCAGCTATTGCACAGTTATATTCCGGATAAAAACTTTCCACATCCTCCAGTTTTCCAATAGCTCCTTCTCTGTCATTATCTACAAAGGAGATTTCCTCAAAGCAACCCATTGACTCTGCTATCTCTTTTACATAATCTCCATATCTTTTAGAGGCTACAATTAATAATTTTCTTCCCATTTTCAACACACTCCTCATAATTATTCGTTTTTATTAGGTAAGTTCTATAACACGACGACTAGCCTGTGAATGTTCTTATTAAAAAGATCATTCGCAGGCTAGGTCAAACCTCCTTATCATAATTTTTCAGCTTATAGTGTGGGTCAAAATAAGCATCCAAGAAACCATTCTTTTATATTTGTTCCCCCGCTCAATCGACACAACACAAAGAAAAATTATCATAACGAAATTCGACTAAGCCAGCGAAACCCTTGTAAAATCAAGGTTTTTCTTGGTTGTCCCTATTATACCGCTATCTCCTTTTAATACATTGAAGAACTGTGGAAATTCGTCCAGACTTGTCCTTCTGATAAAATCTCCGATACCCGTTTTGTGTGTACCGTCCGGGAGAACCTTATTTCCAATAACACGGGGATCAAAGTCAAGCTTAAACATTTTTCCATCGCCCAGCTTGTTATCTTTCATAAGCTCTGCCTTACGTTCTTCCGCATCCATATACATACTCCGGAACTTATACATTTTAAATTTCTTTCCGTTCTTTCCCACACGTTCCTGCGAAAAGAAGATCGGTCCCGGAGACGCGATATAAATTGCCGGTCCAACAAAAATACAAATAATTCCTGTAAGGATACATCCGACAATACCGCAGGCAATATCCATCAAACGTTTCAGCATCAACTGTCTGGTTGATGCATAGTTGATGCTTGTAGTCAGAACCGTGTAGTTTCCAACCTTTTCTACAAACTGTTTTTTACCCGGAACATTGGTGATCTTTGCCAGATTCAGATGAACAGTTACTCCTGTCTCGCTTAATTTGGAAATTAAATCAGCCGGATATGGGAGATCTTCTGAAATAACGATCAGCACTTCATCAATCCATTTCTGACACACGTACATAGGAGCAGCTTCTTCATCAGCGACTACCGGTACATCATGGATTTCTCTTCCTGTCCAGTCGGCATCAATCACAGCCGCACCCGCAATTGTAAATCTGGCATAGTTATTTTCCTGCATATTCAGGATTACACGCTCAGCAATATCCTTTGAGGTGATAATAAGCAGCTTTCGCTCTCCGCCATCTTCCATCTGCTTTCTGAGGAGCTTCTTCCAAAGCTCCCTTGCCAGATAGGTAAGTCCAAGATAAATGATGACGGTGAGAATCAGGGTCAGTCTTGAAAACTGCTGTCCCTCCTGCAGCAAAAACAGGTATAAGATTGCCAGCGCACCTACCATAATGCAATGGTTTAAAGTAACGATAAAGTTACGGTAATATCCCCGTTTCAACACGCTTTTCATGGTGCCGTATCCAAAGATCACGACAAGATCTGCCAGTTCAAGGAATACTGCCATATTACGGTAAATAATAGTTGCATATGGATTAAATCCATATCCACTGATCGCATATGCCAATACATAAGCCAACTGCAGGCAGAGCATATCCAGAATTATAAAGTCCGCGTGTTTTAGCCATCCCTCAGAATCTTTTCTATACATACGTTTTCCTTCCCCTTATATTTTTATAATATATTTGTCAACTTACGATTATCCCCGCAACGGCGTAAGCAACTTTCTAAGCAAAACAAAATAAAACCAGACGCAATAAACATTCCAAAGAAAAGGAAGTTTATTCCAATTACATTTTAATACATGGATTTAGTAAAATATGCCATCTTCCAAAGACCCATACAGAAAGCAGAATGAGACAGCTCATGGGAAGTGCATCAAGATTATCAAGATATGTAACATAAGAGTTTCGATTTTCAATTTTCTTTTTCACATTTCTCCAATTACCAGGGGTTGGGGAATCTGTCCTGCGACTAAAACTGTACCCTCGCAACATTCTATCTTATCCTTTCCTATTTACCCCCCCCCCGTAAAATTTCGGGGTTGTTTCTTGTCCTTCCGCAATTGTGTTTCTTTTGGATTTAATGCTTTTCCATACGTAGGAAAATTATACCACATACTTTTATTTATGCAAACCCCAAAACACAAAGCGAACATAAATAACCATAGTTTTCGTAAGTTTTGACATAATTCTCTCTTTTCATGGATGGAAATTTGACTATATTTTCTGTTGGAATTATTGTGCAGTTCAGGCATGCATTCCAACAGTTTTTTTGTGATAACCCGATGAGGTTCGACATGCAATATAATAAGTTCGACATTTTTCGACATTCTCAAGTTCTTTCCTATGTAAAAAGCCACCCGGATATCTTACGATAAGTGGGCGACTTTGGTGTAGGTGATGTTTATTTGATTGGTTCTTCTGTGCATCGGCATTCCATGATTTCTTCCAACCTGTGAAATCAAAGAATTACTATTCCTCGCATTCTATAATAACGCCCAACTCAAGTAATGCCATTGAAATAAGCGATAACACTGAAAATGTCCCATCGGCTTTTTGTTTCTCCTGCTGCCGATCATAAACATCCAACAATGCTGGTGCAAGATTGTCCAAATCATATGTCTCTATTCCAAATGCATTTAAACCTTTGTCCATTTCTTCTGTTGCATGAATCAAATGTTCTTCTGTTTCAACATTTTCTTCTGAAAAATTCATTTGTTTAAGTGATTTTTTTATGTCCTTTCCCAGAAAATAGGACTGTAGAAAAACAGCTTCTCCACTGCATGACATCACATAGCTTTCCACAGCCGGATAGCTCAACAGCAGCTGTCCCATATTTCCCTCTTCATTCCCATAAGGATCTGTATACTTCATCACGTAGCTTTTTCTTAATTCATTGGGTTTATAGCTTAAATAATCTCTGTCATACAAATAAAAAATAGGACAATCTTCTGGTTTGACACCAAATTCCTCAGTTAATCGCTGATATAATTCATCCAGTGCTTCTTCCGTCATCTGTGTCAATTGGTTTTTAGGAAGATTCAATGCAAAGACACGGAACTGTGAATTTTCTCCATGCGCAATAAATTCATCGGATCCTCGACGTAGTTCCTGGACTTCATATTCCAAAATATCAGAAAAAATTCTCTTTAAAAGTCTAAGTTCCGTTCCCCCTGTTTCCGGGCGTCCACCTTCAACAACAAAAATTACATTTCCTATGTTTTTAGATTTATCAATTTTATACTTCTTCATATGATGGCAGCCCCTCGAACATACCTCCAAGATACATTTTTTCTAAATTTTGAGCTTCTCTTGGTTTGAATTTTGAAATTCTTTTTATTTTACTGCCATTCGAACCATCAAAAGTCACTAAATTAATCTGATCCGGTCTGAATACAGAATTCGAAATCAAATTTGTATCGTGAGAAGTAATAAACAACTGTGATTTTTCTGCATTTTTCATAAAAAATTTAACTATTTTTTCTGCCAATTTATTGTGTAGGCTATTTCCAAATTCATCAAATATCAGCATGCCCGGATTTTCCATAGTCCTAATAACATTAGGTAACATATCGGCAAAGACCTGATTTCCTTGTGATTCATCATAAAAAATACTCGGGAATGGAAAGCTCTTACGTTTAAAGAAAACTATTTTTTCATTTGATCCAACAGATATTGTTGCACCCTCGCCAGAGCTCTCAGACCCATATTCAATAAAGAAATCATAATTGAATTCCTGAAGATATTTATTTATTTTCTCCACACCATATTCATCAACATATTTTGTAATACATTTGCCCCATGATGCCCCTCTATTGTATCCATCAACATAATAAGAATTATTCAAATAATCCATTAATTTTCGTAATACCGGTTCTTGCGGAAATCTACCAGTATTAAATGAGGCTGTTCGAAGAAACAAAGTATCATTATCAAGCTGATCATCGGCAGCAACCGTATCGCCAATTGTCAATTCGCCCTTAGAACCTTCTCTTTTTAAAATCAATCTGTCATCAATTGATATCTCTTCCGACATATTTTTTGTTTTTACGCTATATTCAATTTTATAAACAACTTTTTGGTTTAAAAAATTAAATTCATATTCTAAAATCACAAAAGGTAATCTTGAAAAACGACATTGATATAATTCAAACGACTCACCGTCACCTTTAATCATATTTATAAGAAAGGCAATTCCCTTTAAAACATTTGACTTTCCCGCAGCATTAGGACCTATAAATAAACCACCTTTAAGTATCGTATTATCATAGACATTAGTTTCACTAAGAATATTATATTTAGATGCTGTAAAATCAATTTCGGTTCTATCAAAAAAAGATAAAAAATTAGTTAAGTACATTTTAGTAAGCATAATAACACCCTCCTAGTACATATAATACGTATCAAAAAAACAGATGTCAATATTATGTGTAATTTTTTTACATATATTATGTAATTAAATTACTGTTCCGTTTCTTGTAATCTTTTACGTAACCGATTTTGTCTGACACCGGTTCTTCCAGTTTCTGTCCCTGTTCAATGTAACTACATATACTTTCAAATTTCGTATTTTCTGTTTCTACTGCATTCTCTATATAACCGAATATTTTGCGCATAGCATCCATTACAGAAACACAATCTGTTATAATTCCCACTGCATCGCTGTTTTGGTCATGAAATTCTCTTGTGTAGCAATCGGTAATATTAATGATTCTCTCTGGATGATTTTTCTTAAGTAATTCTGTTAATTCTTCTTTTGAAATTTTTTCCGGCTGATTCGAACATAGTATTAATATATGCACCCCTGACTCAACAATATTAAAAAATTCACTTAATATTTCTTCTGTGTGATAATGTGCAGACGGACACCCGCAAATTCATCTGTATAGCTCAGACCTTCAAGCAACAATCTAAGACAATCCAAAAAAGCCGTCCAGCTTATGATACGTGAACGACTTTTCATTATTTTACTGCTCATCTTTTTTTTCTTTATCAGCTCTGGCGGCAGGGGTATCCTGCATGGCTGTGATCTGGCCTTCTTCGACGCCTTCTGTGCTCTCCGGCATAAATAATATTTTTACGGTTGCAAACATGATCATCATATCTTCCAGAAGGCTCGGACGACTGATATATGTCAGATCCATCAGAAGTTTATCATATGGTGTCGTATTGTACTTGCCGTAAACCTGTGCATACCCGGTCAGACCGGCTTTGGTCTGAAGGCGCAGGCGAAATTCCGGCATAACTTTCTCGTATTCTGCTGCAATAGACGGTCTTTCCGGACGTGGGCCGACGATTGTCATATCCCCTTTCAGAATATTAAAAAGCTGTGGCAGTTCATCGATACGGCATTTCCTGATAACTCTGCCGACCGGTGTGATCCTCGGATCATTCTCACCGCTTGAAAGACGCGCCACACCATCTTTCTCTGCATTTACTTTCATGGAACGGAATTTCAGCACGCCAAACTCTCTCCCGTTTTTGGTCAGACGGGTCTGTGAGTAAAAAACAGGGCCGCCATCATAAACTTTGATCGCAATTGCTGTAATAAGCATGATCGGTGACAATATAATGGCCGCAGCACCGGCAAAGACAATATCCGCCAGCCGTTTCAGGAAAAGGTATTCCGGCTGTGGATCGTATCTTCCAATCCGCAGCATAGGCAGATGGAACATGTGGATCTGTTTGGCTCCACTCATCAGGACATCTCCCACACGTGGAATCACATATACACGCACATGCTTGTCAATACAGTATTTCAGGATGATATTTCTTTCACGGCTGTGGATACCACTGAGAAAAACCGTCTCCATCTCATCCAGTTTTTTCATATCGTTCAGGCATTCTTCTACCTGAAGTACTTCTTCCACTTTGAATTTTTTCTGCATGTCATACTGGCTGATCAGTTTCTCCATTCCTTCACGGACATCATAGACGATCATGGTCTTCTGTGGCGGAAACGTACGGAAATACCAGAGATGTGCCAGTGTACACCATACAAAAGAGATTGCAGTCTGACCGGCGATCGCCAGCAGTCCCGGTATCACACTCGGAAATCCCTTAACAAGAAGCACGATCACCAGATAGGTAATTCCATCTGTGATCAGCACAGCCAGCACCTGACTGTAGACCATTTCGGATATACGATTTACCGAGACAAGGAATGCGCTGTATACTCTGGCAAACATAAAATATACCAGCATAAAGAGAACCAGCATCAGCAGGTTTCCTTTTTTATAGAAGCTGTTTTCCATCTGTCCGACATAGTACCCATACCAGCACCAGGCAAACGGTATTGTCATAAGAATGACATTCAACAATTTTACAGCACGAAGCGGAATGTCATGAGCAAGCATTTTGGTTCTTGATTGTTCTTTCATGTTTTCTCCTAATTATTTTCTCCTGCTCACGGACGGCTCCAGCAGTACCTTCAGTGTTGACGCAATAATGCTCAGATCCAGTGCAAAGGAGTAGTTCTGGATATAATAGAAATCCATTTTTAACTGATTTGACTTGGAACTGCTGTATTTGCCGTGAACTTTGGCATATCCGGTCAGGCCGGCTTTTACTGCCTGACGGTACGTAAATTCCGGAAGTTTTTTCTGAATGTGCTCTGCCGATTCCACCTGTTCCGGATACGGACCGACCACTGACATATCTCCTTTAAGAACATTAAAAAACTGCGGAAGTTCATCAAGGTGCGATACCATCAGGAAATATCCGCCCGGGATCCACGGATTCTGATCCTCGATCGTTTTGCCCGGCTTCATGGTACGGAATTTGTACTGCCAGAAATGCTTTCCATTTCTTGTTAGGCATTCCCTCTTAGTCAGAATCGGGGCACCTGCTGCAATCCTTACGTACAGGGCAAGAATCAGATACAGCCATGACAGAAGCACCAGCACCAGCGCAGAAAAAGCAAGGTCAAAAACTCTTTTGGCCGTTCTCTGCTCGACCGTCAGACCGCAGTTACGAAACAGCTGCAAAGTCTTATCTGAAAGCGAGATTTTTTCGGAACTCATCAGCAAAATATCAGCTAATGTCGTCTGGCAATAGCATCTCTTCTTCTGTTCGAAACAATAGCGGATATAAAAAGTTCTTTCTTCCTCCGGCATTTCCCCGAGCATGACTGATTCGTGCCGCCGGATTTCACGAATGATGGCTTCCCGGCCTTCCTTTAACGAAATTCTGGTTTTAAGATGGAAACGTTCGCCCTGTTTCAGAAGTTCTTCTTCTAAGGATTCCATGTTGTTTTTGCCATAAATCAGAAGTACTTCGTGTGCCGGATAAATATTGGCATACAGCCACTGTACCAGGAGTGACCACACCAGACCGATCAGAAGGTTGATTGCCGTTACTGCGATCATTGGCGCGATATGCATTCGAAATCTCCATCGTCCGATCAGTGCCAGTTCAATATACGTTGCTGCATTTGCCAGAATTACGGTAAATCCATGCGAAAGCAAAATTTCGATATATTGCTGATGAACAACATGAAAAACAGAAAACACCTTTCCGATCAGGATATTTAATGCCGCATACAAAACAAATAATGCCACATATCCCCAGAAGGAATACTGTCGTCCGATAATTGCTTTAAAGTTGTATTTCTGATACCATGCATGCGCAAATACACTTGTCCATGCAAGGATCAGCAGCGCATTCATGATCATCAGAAACAGTTTTTTGAAGCGTTCTTTTCTCATCATCAGACGGTAACTTCTCCACCATAACATGGAATATTTAATGAGTCCATGCAAGGTATAGCTTACCATATAATAGGCGCGGCTTACTGTCGGCACACCAGCTTTAATGTATGTCTGCCAGTTCATATGTGCTGACTTGCCCTTTTTGCCTGATTTGGACGCAAGTGCTCTTCGATAAACAAGCAATGGCTCATCTACCCCATATGCGCATGGGATTTTGGAAAGAATTGCAAGCCATGTAGCAAAATCCTCGTGAATTCCGTCTTCTTCCGGCATCGGAAATTCCAGCATCAGTTCTCTTCGGATCAACACGGATGAACAGGAGATCACGTTTTGCTTCAGAAGTTTTTTCCTGCTTACTTTCTCCGGTACATGAAGTACATGGGCAATGGTCATTCCATCATCTTCTATGAAAGCCGATCCTGTAAACAGAAAGGAAGCATCCGGATGTTTTCTCAGAACTGACATCTGCCTTTCCAGCTTCTCCGGTCTCCACAGATCGTCACTGTCCAGAAACGCAATCCACTCACCTCTCGCCTGTCGGATACCATTATTTCGGGTTGCCGCTGAACCGGAATTGTGCTGATTCTGAAAAATCCGTATTCTGTTATCTTTCTTTGCAAGTGTCTGCATCCGCAGCCAGGTTGCATCCTTTGAACAGTCATCAATGATCAGCAGTTCCCAGTCTTCGAAACTCTGTGCAAGGACACTGTTTACTGCCTCTTCTAAATATTTTTCACAGTTATAAGCCGGAGTAACGATTGATATTTTTGGCATAAGAGCCCCTTTCTTTTCTCCTCGTAATTCTCTGATGTCTGTATTTTACCACAACATTCCCATAATTGTCATCTTTTTGAAAAATAATCACATTTACTCCCTTTTTCAAAACAGTTTTCATTTAATGAAAAAAGCACCACCCTTGTCTGACCTCTCAGAAATCATTCTCAGGTGATGCATTTTATTATTTTATTTCTGCGGAAATTTATTCTACAGTAACGCTCTTTGCAAGGTTTCTCGGCTTATCAACGTCAAGACCTTTTGCAACGCTGACAAAGTAACCCAAAAGCTGCAGTGGAATTACCGCAAGGGACGTTGCAAAATGCGGATCTGTCTTCGGAATATATACGGTAAAGTCTGCAGTGTCCTCAATATTATAATTGCCAAATGTGGTCAGTCCCATCAGATATGCACCACGGCTCTTGCACTCTACCATGTTGCTGACTGTTTTTTCATAAAGAGCCGGCTGTGTCAGCACACCGATAACCAGTGTACCATCCTCAATAAGGGAGATGGTTCCATGTTTCAGCTCACCTGCTGCATACGCCTCAGAATGGATATAGCTGATTTCTTTCATCTTCAGACTGCCTTCCATGCTGATTGCATAATCAATACCACGGCCGATGAAGAACACATCTTTTGAGTTCGCCTGTTTGGATGCAAACCACTGCAGGCGTTCTTTGTCATCAATGATCCGCTGGATTTTATCCGGCAGAGTCTCAAGTTCTTTGATATATGTGCAGTACTGTTCTTCGGAAATCGTACCTTTTACTTTTGCGAACTGGATTGCCAGTACATATGCTGCGATCAGCTGTGTACTGTATGCCTTCGTAGTTGCAACGGAAATCTCCGGACCTGCAAGTGTGTAGAATACATTGTCTGCTTCACGCGCAATAGAGGAACCGACTACGTTTACGATGCCCATTGTACGGATACCTTCATTTTTGCAAAGGCGCAGTGCCGCAAGGCTGTCTGCAGTCTCACCTGACTGGCTGATGATCACTGCCAGTGCTTTCTGATCCAGGATCGGGTTGCGATAACGGAACTCAGATGCAAGCTCTACACGTACCGGTACACGCACCATATCTTCAAATACATACTGTGATGCCATGCCTACGTGGTAAGCGGAACCGCAGGCAATGATATACACCTGGCTGATCTCCTGAATTTCTTCGTCGGAAAGTCCGATTTCAGAAAGATCGATCTGTCCGTCTTTGAGTACGGAATTAAGTGTATCTCTGACTGCTTTTGGCTGCTCATGGATTTCTTTCATCATGAAATGCTCGAATCCGGCTTTTTCGGCTGCTTCTGCATCCCATTCGATCGTCTTCATTTCTTTCTGGATTTCTTCGCCATCAAGATTGTAGAAAGTGATCTCACCCTTGCGGACGCGAGCCATCTCCAGGTTGCCGATATAGTAAACATTTCTTGTGTATTTCAGAATCGCCGGAACGTCGGATGCCACATAGGATTCTCCATCGGCTACACCAAGGATCATCGGGCTGTCTTTACGTGCCACATAAAGTTCTTCCGGATAGTCTTTAAACATAATTGCAAGTGCGTAGGAACCACGGATACGAACCATTGCATGGTTGATTGCATCGACCGGAGTTCCTTCGTATTTTTTGTAATAGTAATCTACCAGCTTGACGGCAACCTCTGTGTCTGTCTCTGAATAGAAAGTGTATCCTTTGCGGAGCAGTTTGTCTTTCAGTTCCTGATAATTCTCGATAATACCATTGTGTACGGCAACTACGTTTCCGTCATCGCTCACATGCGGATGTGCATTGTTTTCGGACGGTTCTCCATGTGTTGCCCAGCGGGTATGTCCGATACCACAGGTTCCCGGAACAGATTCTCCGCCGTTTGTTTTTTCTGCGAGTACTTTCAGACGCCCCTTTGCCTTGATGACTTCTGTCTTGCCTTCTCCGCTGCGAATAGCGATTCCGGCTGAATCATATCCACGGTATTCAAGCTTGGACAGTCCATCCAGAAGAATCGGTGCTGCCTGATGGTTTCCTGTAAAACCTACGATTCCACACATAAATATTTCTCCTCTTCTCTTTTGCTTAATATATGCAGCTTACAATATAATGTAAAAAATAAACATAATTATACAAAAATCAATTTTTCGTCTATGATAACACAAAACCGGCAGATGTTCAACCCGGTTTCGCCGGACAGCTCTTATCTGAGTATGATGTAGATGGTGTAGATCAGGTACAGACACACCATCGACGCGCCCTCTGCTCTGGTGACTTTTTTGCCCGTTATTGCATAAAACAGAACAAGGATTGAAAATCCAATAAGCACCAGAATATCGATCAGATTGACGCTGATCAGAGCTACAGGACTGATGGATGCCGCAACACCAAGTACCATCAGGATATTAAAAATATTGGAACCGACTGCGTTTCCGACTGCCATGTCAATTTCGTTTTTACGTGCTGCCACAAGTGAAGTAACAAGCTCCGGAAGGGATGTTCCGATGGAAACGATCGTAAGACCTACCAGCGTCTGGCTCATACCGAGGTCAATCGCGATCCGGCTTGCTGCATCTACTGTCAGGTCTCCGCCAAAAGCGATTGCTGCTGCGCCCCCTGCAATATAAAGGATGCTCTTTGGATAAGAAAGAAGTTTCTGTGTGCTTTCTTCTGCTTCTTCAATACTCTCGATTTCTGTCTTTTTTCCCTCTGCCCTGGCTTTCATTGCTGTGCGAATCATCATTATAATGTAGGCTGCAAACAGTACCAGAAAAATGACTCCATCGAGGTGTCCCAGAATCATGTTGTGTTTATCTCCGATTGCCAGATATCCAAGTCCGAGCAGAAGCAGGGCGCAGATGATAGAAAGCGGGATGTCTCTTGTGATGGTCTCATGCTGTACCATAATCGGTGTGATAACAGCGCAAACTCCGACAACAAACATCAGGTTAAAAATATTCGAGCCGACTACGTTGCTGACGGCAAGTTCATTATTATGTGCCAGAGATGCGGTCACGCTGACTGCTGTTTCCGGCAGGGATGTTCCCATTGCTACGATCGTAAGTCCGATGATAATGGACGGAACTTTTAGTTTGTGTGCAATACTGGAACTGCCTTCTACAAAGAAGTCTGCTCCTTTTATCAGAAACACAAATCCAATCACAAGAAATACCAGTACCAGTATAAATGGCGACTGATTAATAAAATTTTCCATAGTCTGCCTGTCTCCTTTTTCGTTTTCACTTCAGTTGTTGACAGTATATCCCAATTTGACAGATACAGCAAGGGGAAGTATGATTGAATTGTTTTATAGAAGAAATGTTGTTATAGAAAAGTATGATTATATTTTTGCAGAATTATATTTTATGAGAAAGGACTACCCTATGCAGATCACACGCCCTGATTTTTATAAAGAATTTTCCTGTATTGCCGGATCCTGCCCGGATACATGCTGCGCAGGCTGGCAGATCATGATTGATAAAAAAAGTCTGAAAAAGTACCAAAAACTCAAAGGACCTTTTCGTAACCGGCTGCACAATGATATTGACTGGTCAGAACAGGCTTTTCGCCAGTATGACCATCGCTGTGCATTCCTGAATGAAGAAAATCTCTGTGATATTTACAGTGAGGCCGGAGCGAATATGCTCTGTGATACCTGCCGTAAATATCCGCGTCATATTGAGGAATTTGAGGGGCTCCGCGAATACTCGCTTTCTCTTTCCTGCCCGGAGGCTGCGCGGATTTTTCTTTCGCACAAGAATAAGATTTCTTTTGTGACACGGGAAGTTCCTTCAAAGGAAGAAACTTATGAAGAGTTTGATTATTTTCTTTTTACAGCTCTGATGGATACGAGAGATTATCTTTTTTCCATTATTCAGGATCGATCTGTTCCGGTGAAGTTGCGCTGTCAGAAACTGCTGGTATGTGCGCATGATTTCCAACTAGCGTTGGATAAAAATGAACTTTTCCAGTGGGAGGATATTCGTGCACGACATGAAAGGTCAGGATTTACGGCAGAATTTCAGGCTAAAGTGCGGAGCTGGACTGCAGGTAAAGGTGTTACTACAAACAAAGATACTGATGTTATGGCATCTGATTCAAATTTCCGGAATTGTGATTCTGCCTCATTGGAATTAAGGAAGCAGATCTGGCAGACAGTAATTCCGCAGATGGAAGTCCTTCGTCCGGGCTGGCATGAATATCTGGAGGAAACGCTGGTGCCGCTTTATGACGGTGATTTTGCTGAGGAACCTGATATTTACAAATCCTTTATCACAGCATACCCCGACTGGGAAATTCAGGAAGAACAGCTCCTGCTCTACTGGATTTACACATATTTCTGCGGTGCTGTATACGACGGGCGTATCTTCGCCAAAGTAAAAATGGCGATTGTATGTACTTTTATGATCCATGATCTGGCAGTCGGAACTTATCTGAAAAATGGCGGAAGTTTTTCTTTTGATGAGATGGTTTCCATCTGTTATCGCTTCTCACGCGAGCTGGAACACTCTGATCTGAATCTGAATAAATTTGAAGAGTTGATGGATGAGGAAAATGTATTTAGATTCGGTAACTTATTAAAGATTTAACACCATGCAAAAACTTTCTGAAACAGTATCTTTTAATTTATAATTATATACATTGTAAGCAAAAACACATGGCATCATATTATTCATATGATATCATGTGTTTTCATAAACTATGGAGAATATCTATATTTTTTTATAATATTCAGATGATTATGCATACCATGCCGCCTTTGCTGTCGTTGACAATTTTCTGCATGGTATCCTGTAATTTTGACTGGCTTTCTTCACCGATGGATGCGATTTTGCTGCGGATGCCATCCTGCACAAGCTGCTCGATGGATTTGCCGAAAATATTGGTCTCCCAGATGCTTTCGCCTCTTTGTCCACTCTCGCCAATGTACTGAATCAGGTCTTTTGCCTGCTGCTCCGTGCCTACGATCGGCGCGATCTCCGTCTCAATCTCCGCTTTGATCATATGGACAGATGGACTTTTTGACTTGATTTTTACTCCGAATTTACTTCCCTGTCGAATTACAGACGGATCCTCAATCTGGATTTCATCAAGCTCCGGAACAACGACACCATAGCCGGTATCGCGAACTGCTTCCAGTGCCGACTGCACCTTTACATACTGCTTTTTCATTGCAGCAAGCTCTTTCATCGTGTGGATCAGATCGTATTCACTTTCCATCTGAATCCCACTCATTTCACTGAGTATTTTGTAATAATATTCGTCTTTGACCTGCACTCGAACACGGACACAGCCACTCGACAGACAGACTTCCTCCAACATGGTTTCCTGTACACATGGAATCCCGAGGCTGACCGATTCTCTGGTGATGTCTTTGATATGATGAAATTCTTTCATCTTCGTGCGAATGCAGTCCAGAATCTGTGCTTTCAGCTCGTGATCTGCCGGAAGCATCTCCACCCATTTCGGAACAAAAAACTGAATTTCTGTCACAGGGAATTCATACAGCACATTCGAAAGAATTTTGGTGACATCTTCTTTGCGAAGCTGTTCACAGTTTGCTGCCATGGTGATGACACCATATTTTTCCTGCAGGGAGCGGACAAGGTTCTGTGTTTCTTCTTTGTATGGTGCCTGAGAATTCACAAGAAGCAGAAACGGCTTGCGTTGTTTTTTTAACTGATTGATGGCCGCTGCCTCCGCCTCGGCAAAGTTTTCCCGTGGTAATTCTCCGAAGCTGCCATCCGTCGTAATCACAAGGCCGATTGTTGCATGCTCTTCGATAACTTTACGTGTTCCGGTCTCTGCTGCCTCATGAAACGGAATTGCTTTTTCAAACCACGGGGTCTTTACCATTCGTTCTTTTCCTTCTTCGATGTGTCCGCTGGCATCTTTTACCAGAAATCCAACGCAGTCAATCAGACGGATGCGGACTTTCTGCTCATCTCCGAGCGGCACTTCTACCGCCTCTTTCGGTATGAATTTCGGTTCAACTGTCGTGATCAGTTTTCCGGATCCACTTAACGGAAGCTGATCACGTACCTCTGCCTGTTTTGCCGGTTCCATCTCCGGCAGTGCGACCAGCTCCATAAATCTGCGGATAAATGTGGATTTTCCGGTGCGGACGGGTCCTACAACGCCTATGTATATATCGCCGCCGGTTCTTGCCTGAATATCCCGGTAAACCTGAAATTTTTCCATAAAAAAGCCCCCTTGCATATACTCACACAATCCCATGTATTGTTACATATATATGCATAAGGGGCTTCTGTTATGATTTTGTCTGTTTCCTTATAGAATAAATCTGCACAACTAATTCATGTTTGGCATAAGATTTATGCTTCTTTTGTACCATGTTCTTTCAGGTATGATGCTCTTCCCTGTTCGTAAAGATTATTTCCTTCGCAGTCAATGATAACTACCAGTGGCATTTCTTCTACATAAAGACGGCGAAGCGCCTCTGACTGGAGATCTTCATAAGCCACCAGTTCTGCTTTTTTGATGCATTTGGCAAGAAGCGCACCTGCTCCGCCGATCGCACCGAAATAAACTCCATTATATTTTTTCATTGCTTCTATGACTTCCGGAAGGCGGGCACCTTTTCCGATCATGCCGCGCGCACCCACGGACATCATCGTTGGTGCGTAAGCATCCATTCGTCCACTTGTAGTCGGTCCTGCGGAACCGATAACCTGCCCCGGTTTGGCAGGGGTTGGTCCTACATAATAAATCGTTGCATCTTTCGGATCAAAAGGAAGTTCTTCTCCTCTGGCAAGTGCCTCGCACATTCTCTTATGTCCGGCATCACGGGATGTGTAAATGGTTCCGGTAAGGTAAACGGTATCACCGGCATGAAGGCTTTTTGCAAGTTCTTCTGTCAGAGGAAGTGTAATATGTCGTTCCATTCTCAGATCACCTCCGTTTTGTGTCTTGTCACATGGCAGCTGATGTTGATCGCACATGGCATGCCGGCAATGTGAGTCGGCATGGTCTCGATGTTCAGGCCGAGTGCAGTTGTTCTTCCTCCGAATCCCTGCGGTCCGATGCCAAGCTGATTGATTTTTTCCAGCATTTCTTTCTCAAGGTCTGCATAATATGGATCTTCGTTTTCGGAATCTATCGGACGCATCAGAGCTTTTTTCGCAAGAAGAGCTGCCTTATCAAAAGTACCGCCGATTCCTACTCCGACAACCATCGGAGGACATGGGTTCGGACCTGCTGTCTCTACAGTTTCGAGGATAAAATCTTTGATTCCTTCGATTCCCGCGGATGGCTTAAACATGCGGATCGCACTCATGTTTTCACTTCCGAAGCCTTTCGGACCAACGGTGATTTTGATGTTTTCGCCCGGAACGATTTCTGTATAAAGCATTGCCGGTGTATTGTCTCCTGTATTTCCTCTGCGAACCGGATCTTTGACAACGGATTTACGCAGATAACCGTTGGTGTAGCCACGGCGTACTCCTTCGTCTACTGCCTCGCTCAGATCTCCGCCTGTAATATGTACGTCCTGTCCGATTTCAAGAAAAACGCAGGCCATTCCGGTATCCTGACAGATCGGAACTTGTTCGTTTTCGGCAATCTCATAATTTTCGATAATGTTGTCAAGGATACCGCAGGCAATCTGTCCGTCCTCACAGGAACGACAGGCCTGAATGGATTTTTTGATGTCATCCGGAAGCACCTGATTGGCTTCGATGCAAAGTCTCTCGATGGTGTCCGTAATCATGGATGCTTGTATTTCACGCATGTCGGTTGTACTCCTTCGTGTTGTGTATTTTTGTTTTTATGTTTTTTGTTTTATTGTATCGTATCGGGAATTTTTGTGCAAGGGTGGATGAAGGAATTTGTGTGGAGGAGAACCGATAGTTCACGAAAGAAAGGCAGGCGGTCCGGTGACACGCTTCGTTTCCTGTGTCCTCCCGTGCGCCTATGGATGAGTAATTTTGTTAACTCGCTGACGCTCAAACAGAACAAAATCACTCATCGCTGGCACAGTCGTCCACTGGGAAGCCTCGCTGAGTCCCCGGACCGCCTGCCTTTCTTTCTGTGAATTGGTATCCCCTCCGCACAATTTAATTCCATCGCACCCGTCAAAAATTTGCCTGGATGCGAAGTTGGCTCAGGGCCGGGGCGGAACGCCCCTACCGGGAGCTCTAATGAACCGGAGTCATAATGCTTGATTCATTTGAACTTGAAGGTATCTATGAGAGCATGTGATATAACCGCCGAAATGACAATCATAAAACATGAGGAACTAGAAAAAGCTGACCGGAATCTGTCTCCTGTAACCTGGTGCAGCTTCCGAAATTTTTTTGTTCCAGCGATAACTGCGTTGCACTGTCTGAGCGCTTCAGCGCGAGTTTGCAAAAGCAGTTATCAATAGGCGAACGAAAGAATTTCGAGAAACGCAAGCCGGTTGCAGGGACAGATCCCGTGTCAGCTCTTCTCATTGCACCTCAGTGATACGTCCCTCACCTCGGTGTTATATCACATTACTCTCATCATACCCTCAAATTACAAATCAATAAAACTCATTATGAAGCAGTTCATGCTCCTTGCCTTTGAGCAATCCGGCATACAGTTCCTGTACAAGCGGGTTCTCATCGGACTTCTTGATGATCATGGTATTATCTGCATTGTACAGACCTTTTGCTCTCGCATATTTGGTTCTGTCACCTGCTCTGGTCGGCTGACCGCCACCCATGATACATCCACGACGACAAGCCATGATCTCAATCAGATGATACTCGGCTTCGCCGTTCTTTACGCGTTCCATAACAGTTCTTGCATTTGCAAGACCGCTGGCAACGCAGACTTTTACATCAATTCCTTTATACGGAACGGTAAATTCTTTAATGCCTTCTTCTCCACGGACGCCGCACTCTGCGATTTCATTCATAGTCTCCTTGGAATGATCCGGATTCAGACGACGGAGAACTGCCTCTGTAACACCACCGGTAACACCAAAGATTACACCACCGCCGGAACCAAATCCAAATGGCATATCACATGCTTCCGGATCAAGTGACGCAAAGTCAAGACCGAAGTTATCGATCATACGGATCAGTTCGGTAGTCGTAATAACGATATCTGTATCTTTCTCTCCGTGTGTATAACTGTTCGGCCGAACTGCTTCTGCTTTCTTTGCAGTACATGGCATAACAGAAACCATGATGGTCTTCTTTCCTGCTGCATGCTCCGGATCACGGAAATATTCTTTAATTACTGCGGACATCATTCCCTGTGGGGATCTGCAGGTAGAAAGATTCGGAATAAATTCCTGATACTGGTCAGTGATGAATTTTACCCATGCAGGACAACAGGATGTCAGAAGAGGAAGTTTTTCACCTTTTTCAATTCGGTCAAGGAACTCTGCTGATTCTTCCATAATGGTAAGGTCAGCACTGAAGCTTGTATCATAAACTTCATCAAATCCCATACGGTGAAGTGCATTGACGATTTTGCCCATTACACTTCTGCCTTTCTGGAGGCCGTAATGGTCACCAACAGCTACACGGACTGCCGGAGCGATCTGTGCAACCACACGGATTTCCGGATCCGCCAGAGCCTTCCAGACTTTATCAGAATTTGTATGAATGGAAATCGCACCGGTCGGACAGAATACACGGCACTGGCCGCAGTTTACGCACTGTGTCTCTGCAATCTTTTTGTTGAATGCCGGCATAACCATAGCTTCTGTTCCACGGAATGCAAATCCAAGTGCTCCGATTCCCTGAATTTCTTCGCAGGCACGTACACAGTTGCCACAGAGGATACATTTATTCGGATCACGCACAATAGATGGCGAACTGAAATCCAGTTCATGCTGCTCTCTTGTATTTTCGAATCGGATGTTTCTTACTCCGAGACGATGTGCCAGTTCCTGAAGCACACATTCGCCGCTCTTGATACAGGTTGTACAGTCACGGCAATGTGCTGCAAGAAGAAGCTCCACGATCAGTTTGCGATAATTTCTCAGTCTTCCGGTATTGGTATAGATTACCATTCCGTCTCTCGGCTGTTCGGAACAGGATGCAAATGTTTTGCCTCTGTCATCTTCAACCGTACATAAACGACAGGCTCCGAATGTGGAAATCTCTGAATGATAGCACAGTGTCGGAATGTTGATGCCTGCATTACGGATCACGGTAAGGATATTTTTTTCATCGGTAAATTCCACTTTTCTACCGTCAATTGTCATTGTACCCATAAGTCAGCCCCCTTCCTATGCTTCCACATAAATTGCATCAAAGTTACAGTTATCTTTACAGGTACCGCACTTGATACAAAGCTCATTGTCAATATGATACGGATGTTTGATCTTTCCGGAGATTGCCGCTGCCGGACAGTTCTTCGCACACTTGCCGCAGCCGATACAGAATTCCGGATTGATGTGGAACTGACGAAGTGCGGTGCAGACTTTTGCACGGCATTTCTTGTCTCGGATGTGTTCTTCGTATTCATCGCGGAAGCGTTTCAGAGTGCTGATGACCGGAAGCGGTGCACTCTTTCCAAGTCCACAGAGAGCCATACTCTGAACCATGGTTGCAAGCTCTTCCAGTTCATCAAGGTCGGACATTTCGCCCTTTCCTTCTACGATTCTTTCGAGGATTTCAAGCATACGTTTGGTTCCCTCACGACATGGAACACATTTGCCGCAACTTTCACGCTGTGTAAAGTTCATAAAGAATCTGGCCACTTCTACCATACAGGTGTTTTCGTCCATTACTACCAGTCCACCGGAACCCATGATCGCATCCAGTGATTTTACGGAGTCAAAATCAAGTGGACGGTCGATCTGATCTTCAATCAGACATCCACCGGAAGGTCCACCTATCTGTACACCCTTGAATGCCGCTCCGCTCTTTAAACCGCCACCGATATCATAAATAATATGACGAAGGCTTGTTCCCATCGGAACTTCGATAAGACCTGTGTTTTCGATTGCACCGGTCAGGGAGAAAGTCTTTGTTCCCGGGCTTCCTTCTGTACCGATGGTACGGAACCAGTCAGCACCCTGAAGAATGATCTTCGGAACATTTGCATATGTCTCTACGTTATTAAGAACTGTTGGTTTTTCCCAGAGTCCTTTTTCTACGGTACGCGGCGGTTTTACACGCGGCATACCACGCTTTCCTTCGATGGATGCGGTAAGGGCAGAACCTTCACCACAGACAAACGCGCCGGCTCCACGATTGATATGTAAGTGGAAATTTATTCCGGAACCAAGGATATTGTCACCGAGGAGACCATACGCTTCCGCCTGCTCGATAGCCATGCGGAGACGTTTTACGGAAAGCGGATATTCTGCACGTACATAAATATATCCATTCTCAGCGCCTACTGCATATGCTGCAATGACCATACCTTCGATCATCTTATATGGATCACCTTCCATTACGGAGCCATCCATAAATGCACCCGGATCACCCTCGTCACCGTTACATACAACGTAGCGGACTTTTTCTTTCTGACGGGCTACCTGTGACCATTTCTTACCGGCAGGGAAACCGGCTCCGCCACGTCCGCGAAGACCGGATTTTGTCACTTCATCGATAACCTCCTGCGGAGACATATCAAAGAAAGCTTTTGCCATAGCCTGAAATCCACCGGCTGCAATATATTCATCAATAGATTCTGCATCGATATTTCCACAGTTTTCAAGAACGATTCTTGTCTGCTGATTCAGGAACGGAATATCAGATGGATGTGGACAGACGGTATCATGATCACGATAAAACAGTCTGCTTACCGGCTGGCCTTCCATAACAGTACGCTCTACGATTTCCTTACAGTCTTCCACCTGTACATGCACATACTGATAATCGTAAGGCTCGATTTTCATAAGAGGCCCAAGTTCGCAAAGTCCCTGACATCCGGTCTTAACAACACCGACATGTGGAACATCCTTCTGCATTTCCACGCTTACCCAATCCAGATTCTCGCATAATTTCATCATTTCGTCGTAAATCTTCTGTGCGCCGGAAGCAATACATCCTGTACCGGAACAGACAAGCACACGACAGGTAAAGGATTCCAGGGTATTTTTTGCTTCAGTCTGCTTGTTGAGCAGATCTTCTTTACTCACAATACTCATACCGTCTCACCTCTCAATTCATTTAACAGCTCGATTGCCTTTTCTGGTGTCATCTTCGGGTGTACTTCATCATTTACCGTAAGTGTTGGTGCCAGTCCGCACGCCCCAAGACAGGATACGGTTTCTACTGTAAAAAGCATATCGTCCGTCGTATGCTTCTTATTACTAAGTCCAAGCTCTTTCATCAGGGCTTCCTTAACCGGCATGGATTTACGCACATGACAGGCAGTTCCGTCACAGACTTTGATCACGTATTTTCCTTTCGGCTCAAAAGAAAAATTCTCATAGAAAGTAGCTACACTGTACGCCTTAGCCTCTGTAACTCCTATCTTTGATGCGACATAGGTCAGAAGTTCTCCCGGAAGATAACGGTATTCTGCCTGAATGTCCTGCATGATCGGAATCAGTGAGGCTGGTTTGCGTCCGTAATGCTCGATGATCTCATCTGTCTTCGCGTAATAAGACTGATCTAACATTCAATTCCCTCCTTGTTTGAAAATAGATTTTCCTGCGCTCATCGTTTTTGTCTAATTTACACAGCTTTGTTAGCTCTAATTATACATTAAATATATATTTTAAACAAGGAAAATATAGATATTTTGAATTAATTTATTATATTTTTTTATTTTTCGCGACTTTTTCGTGACATTTTTAACATATTATATAATTTTTTATCAATCTTGTTTTCTTCATCTAACTTTCACATAATTTGTTATTCTCATGTGACTTTATTTAAAATGTATTGCTATTCATTTTTTTGTTCTTCTAAAAGTACATATATTTTGTTGCTTTTGGAAATTCTTTACACTATTATAGTGAAAGGTAGATGAAAAAAATTTCTTATTAAGTTTAAGGAGATATACATATGCGAAATTATGACACACCAGTCAGGGCAATCCGACACAAAGTCTTTGCCGAAGTTGCTAAAGCCGGATTCGAATCTTCTGATGAAACTCTGATCCATGATATTGAAGCAATTCCTTACAATATTGTGGAAGAAAAAGCAAAATACCGCGAAAGTATCTACAGAGAACGCGCCGTTGCCAGCGAAAGAGTCCGTCTTGCCATGGGTCTTTCTCTTCGCCCGGAAAACAAAGCCGTCCATCTGACAGACGGTCTTGCAGCCAGCAATATCAACGAAAAATATTATGAGCCGCCTCTTATGCAGGTCATCCCATCTGCATGTGCAGCCTGTCCGCCAAACAAATACATCGTCAGCAATATGTGCCGTGGCTGTGTGGCTCATCCATGTATGCAGGCCTGTCCAAAAGGTGCAATTTCCATGAAAGACGGCAAATCTTATATCGATCAGGAAAAATGTATCAAATGCGGCAAATGCAAGGCAGCCTGTCCATACGATGCCATCTCACACAACGTACGTCCATGCGAGCAGGCATGTGGAGTCAAAGCGATTGGAAGTGATGAGCAGGGCCGTGCAAGCATTCTGGAAGACAAATGTGTATCATGTGGTATGTGTATGGTAAGCTGCCCGTTTGGTGCAATTTCTGATAAATCTCAGATTTTCCAGCTTTCTCACGCGCTTCGCGACGGAGACAAAATTATTGCGATCGTCGCCCCGGCATATATCAGTCAGTTTGGCGATGATGTAACACCAGGTAAATTCAAAACCGCGCTGCAGGTTCTGGGCTTTTCCGATGTACATGAAGTTGCTTTCGGTGCTGATGTCGGTGCAATTTCCGAAGCACACCATTATGCCAAAGAAGTCGCTACCGGTAATCTTCCGTTCCTTCTGACCTCCTGCTGTCCATCCTGGTCCATGATGGCAAAGAAATTTTTCCCGACCATGATCGACAATATTTCTCAGGAACTGACACCGATGGTTGCCACTGCACGTAAGGTAAAACAGGAACAGCCTGACGCAAAAGTCGTTTTTATCGGACCATGCGCTTCCAAAAAGCTTGAGGCAATGCGCCGCACCGTCCGCAGTGATGTTGATTTTGTTCTTACCTTCGAAGAACTAGATGCCATGTTTGATGCACGTGAAATTGATCCTGCTTCTTTTGAAGAAGATGGTTCACTCCATGATGCAACGGCAGCCGGACGTGGTTACGCTGTTGCAGGCGGTGTTGCCGGTGCAATCGAAGCGTGCCTGAAAGAATATTATCCAGATGTACCGGTTCACATCGAACATGCAGAAAGTCTTGTCGAATGTAAAAAAGTCCTCGCGCTTGCCAAAGCCGGCAAACTCAATGGCTGTATGATTGAAGGTATGGCATGCCCTGGTGGATGTATGGGCGGTGCCGGAACCAATGTACCGGTTGCAAAATCTTCGAAAGAACTGAAGAAATTCCTTGCTTCCTGTTCTAAGAAACTTCCACCGAAGGGACTTGTCGATATAGAGCTGAACTAGTTTTGATTTTTCATTTCCGGAGGCTCGTTTCATAAATGGCTCAGTAAAATTTAAAGGATTGCTCAGTTTTCTGGCTGACCAATCCTTTTTTACGACAAACATATTTATTTAAAAAGTCCCGGTTCATTCTCGATTAAATCTTCCGCCAAATACTTCGCATCCATATTTTCTATTCCACAACTATCATGTTCAATTTGATCAGCCAGCTTACTTGAATAATAAATATCAAATGCTTTTCTCAAATCTATTCCCTTGATTTCAGCAATTGCATTGATAATATCGTTTTCCAAATTCTGCTTATAAACTTCTTCCAGTTGCTTTTTATCTACCATTATTTTATACCTCGTACGCTCTTTTAAAAGTAATAAGCTGATTCAGTGTTTCTTGATTTATAATACATATCTGATCATTCATCTTATAATACCGTAATTCGCTCAAAACCTTTTCTTTATTCCACAAACCTCTAAAATACATATCAACAGTCTTAAACACATCATCATCTGCGACATTTCCTATAATAATATCATATTCTTCGTTGAGCGGCTGCCCTTTTCTACATCCACACACAAAATCAAGCCATTTCTCATTTTCCTTTTCAAAAGACAATACTCTATAGTCATCCCATTTCTCGGACAACTCGTAGATATTAACTATCGCTTTTTTCTCTTGTCTCATTCCCTTTCGAACTGCCCATTTTTTCGCCTGATTCTCAAAAGTAGTAATATAAAATCCTCTGCCAAAATCCAAATATTTCTTCGAATGCACTACATCTGGATTCCTTATAATTTCTGTTGATCCATGATATACAATCATACATTAATGCCCTTTTCCCTCACGAAATCTGTAATATCCTCCACCAAATATTCTTTTCCTTGTGTATGAAGAACATCATAACATTTAATGATGTAATTATCCAAAATCCCAGTTGCATTTAATATTTTATACACTTTAGCCGGAGACATCTTCCATTTATCCGCAAGACTATATAACATGAATATGGAAAAACTGAGTTCCTTTTTCTCACACATACTCTTCACCAACCTTTCATTTATTTCTTCTAATTAGATTATAACAAGTATTTCATTTTCATTCACTATTTTTTCAATCAATATATTAAAATATATTAAAATGGTTGATTATTTTAATATTTCCTGTTGCTAAAAAAGGCCCGCCGGGCCTTTTTACAGTTCTATCTTCATCATTCAGCTTTCAGCTGAGCAAGTAATTTTCTGAGTTTTTCTCCGTAATCAGATCCGGCCGCCCATCCGCCGCCATTCGGATTTTCCTGCTGACCAAGCCATTCTACATAAGGTGCGCTTCCTCTGGTCACAAGGTCAAATCTTGTATCTACACAGTCCTGATTGAGCGCATCTTCACATGCATAAGCCTTCAAATGCTGCACCTGTGCGCGGATTCCTGTACGGACATCAGGATAAGATACCCCCGCAACTCCGCCTCCGGTCGTGCCAATGCCTGCAAAATTAAACTGTGATGCACCGGAATCTCCTCCATATTGAAGCCATCCGGTCTCGAGCATTGCCTGTTCATATACAACTTCTCCACGTACACCTTCTGCGTTCGCTTCCTCAAGAATTATTGTGCAAAATTCATCAATCGTCTCTGCTCCGCCTTCCTTTAACGTGGCTGACGGATATTCCACTCCCTGTTCTTCATATTGGGAGGTCATCTGTGCAAGGGAAACTGTCGTCTCTCCCATAATTGTGTAATAACCATACGTATTGTCTGTAGAATCATCTACAAAATCCGGATCCGCTGTAAAATCCGGAGCATCTAAGCTCTCCGGTTTATGGATCTGACCTTCTCCGGAATGATCTGGTTCTTCGCTTTCCGGTGCTGTATCCGAACTGCCAAAGACGCTATCCGAAATATTATTATCTGTTTCTGTATTCTCATCTGCATTTGCTCCTGTCGCCCCAGAAGCCAGACAAGGTGCCCCTGTTAAAAGGGCACCCGTCAGTATTATCTGAGAACAAAAGAGCATTGCTTTTTTGTTTCTGATCATCCATTAACCTTTCTCATTGCGGCTTCTACTACATGTCCTACAAGAACAGATGTAGTAACACTTCCAACACCGCCCGGTACCGGAGTGATTGCATCAACGATCGGTTCAACTGCTGCATAGTCAACATCACCACAAAGTTTTCCTTCTGCATTTACGTTGATACCTACATCGATGATAGTCTGTCCTTCTTTGACATATTCTGCACCGACAACGCCGGCACGGCCGGCTGCTACGATCACAATATCTGCCTCTCTTGCTACAGACGGCATATCCACTGTTCTTGTGTGGCAGATTGTTACAGTTGCGTTTTTCTTAACCAGCATCATTGCTGCAGGTTTTCCAACAACAAGGCTTCTTCCGATAACAACGGCTTTTTTGCCTGTGCAGTCGATTCCGTAATGATCAAGGATTTCCATGCAGGCCTGTGGTGTACATGGTGGGAAACCGATTTTCTTTCCTGTATAAACACCGGACATAGAAAGATCTGTCATACAGTCTACGTCTTTTTCTGCTGCAAGCGCATTCTCGATTACTGCCTGATCCAGATGTTTCGGCAGTGGACGGAACAGAAGAACGCCATGAATGTGGTCGTCTTTGTTTACTTTATCGATGGTTGCAAGAAGTTCTTCCTGAGTTACATCTCCCGGAAGAAGGATTTTTTCACATGCAACACCCAGTGTTTCGCAACGTTTTGTTGCTCCTCTTTCATAAGAGATATCACTTGGGTTTTCGCCAACGCGGATGATGCACAGAGTCGGATTTACACCCTTTCCCTGTAACTCAGCTACGTTTGCTTTGATTCTTTCGTTCAGTGCTGCTGTTACTTCTTTACCTAATAACTGCTTTGCCATTTTTTATATTTCCTCCGCTAATTTTGTTGCTGCTTATTTCAGACGTCCCAGAACGCTTTCGAATGTTTCATCTGCAATTTTGGTATATTTTTCAAGCATTGCATCTGCTTTTTTGTTCAGTTCCTCTGCGTATTCTCTGTCAGCCATGGATTTTGTATTGATGTAAACATTCAGGCTGGCACCTTTTAATGCCGCCTTGCAGAATGCTGCACCGACACCTGCATCACTGATTGCAAGTTTGGAACCTTTTGCACCGAATTCTACGATGAGCTCGATTGCTTCACAGCATTTTTCCATAATCTCCATCGGAACGGAACATGCATCTTTCAGCACGATTTCCATAACGCGTGCTTTTTCTGCTTTTTCTTCTTCTGTTTCTCTCGGCATTCCATATGCTTTGGAAAGCGGTTCAAAAACTTCTGCATCTCTTTCGATCAGACGCAGAAAATCTTTCTGAAGCTGGTCGCATTTCGCTTTCAGTTCCCACATCTCGTCTTCAACATCTGCATATTTTTTCTTGCCTACTGTCAGGCTGCCTACCATGTTACCAAGTGCAGTTCCTACTGCACCAACCAGAGCAGACGCTCCGCCGCCACCCGGTACCGGGGCTTTAGAAGCGAGTACCTCTACAAATTCTGTACATGTGCTTGTGGAAAATCCCATTTTTTTATTTTCCTCCTGTAATAAAATAAATCTAAACAAAAGGGGAAGCCTTTTGAATTTTCAGGATAAATCCTGAAGACCTGTTCATATTTGGAAATATGAGAAAACCTGCGAGGGGAGGCGCTCAAAGTTGCGAAGGCCGCTCTCCCCTCGCGCACCCCACCTGGCCACGCAGAATAGGAATGTCAGCAATTGGTAGTCAACGCAACATGTCGCTACCAACACCATAGACTCCCCGGTACTTGTCTATACAAGTATCACACGCATTGCCAAATTATTACATCTCCGCAACTTGCTCTTATCTTTTCAGCGGGGCCAAAAAGGGGGAGTCTGAGGGGGAGCTTCGGCCTTTCGCAACTATGAGATGCTCCCCCTCAGGGTTTTCACAGGTTGCCAAACCATTGACGGGCTGACGGGCAGTTCTCGCCCTGTGCAACTATGAGATGCTCCCCCTCAGGGTTTTCACAGGTTGTCAAACCATTGACGGGCTGACGGGCAGTTCCCGTCTACTTTTTAGAAAAGTCCGGTAATCTTTCCGGTCTCATCTACATCGATTCTCTCTGCAGCCGGTACTTTCGGCAGTCCCGGCATGGTCATGATCTCGCCTGTCAGGGCTACGATGAATCCTGCGCCTGCGGAAATCTTCAGGTTACGTACAGTAACTTCGAAGTCTGTCGGTGCACCGAGTTTTGTCTGGTCGTCTGTCAGACTGTACTGTGTCTTAGCCACACAGATCGGGCAGTTGCCGAAGCCAAGAGCCTCGAGCTGTTTTGCCTGTTTCTGGGCATTTGCTGTAAGTACAACTCTCTTGCCGCCGTAGATTTTCTGTACGATCTGGTTCAGTTTGTCCTCGATGGAGCCTTCCAGTTCGTATGAATAAGTAAAGTCGTTCGGTTCTTCAACCAGACGCAGAACTTCTTCTGCAAGCTTGATTCCACCTTCGCCGCCTTTTGCCCATACTTCGGAAAGGGCTACGTTTACACCAAGTTCTTTACATTTTGCTTCTACAAGATCAAGCTCTGCCTTTGTATCTGTCGGGAATGCATTGATAGCAACAACACAAGGAAGCTTGTATACATTCTTGATATTGCTTACATGTTTCAGAAGGTTCGGAAGTCCTTTTTCAAGTGCTTCCAGATTTTCATTGTTCAGGTCTGCCTTCGGAACACCACCGTTGTATTTCAGGGCACGTACAGTTGCTACGATAACTACTGCGCTCGGATGCAGTCCTGCCATACGGCATTTGATGTCAAGGAATTTCTCTGCACCGAGGTCTGCACCAAATCCAGCCTCTGTGATTGTGTAATCAGCAAGCTTCATACACATCTTTGTAGCTGTTACAGAGTTACATCCATGAGCAATGTTTGCGAAAGGTCCGCCATGTACGATCGCCGGAACGTGTTCCAGTGTCTGAACGAGGTTCGGTTTCAGGGCGTCTTTCAGAAGTGCTGTCATAGCGCCCTCTGCATGAAGGTCACCGGCTGTTACCGGCTTCTGCTCAGATACTTTACCATAGGTGTATCCGATGATGATTCTGGAAAGTCTTTCCTTCAGATCCTTGATGTCGCTTGCAAGACAGAGAACCGCCATGATCTCGGATGCAACGGTGATGTCGTATCCGTCTTCACGCGGCATGCCGTTTGTTCTTCCGCCGAGTCCGTCTACTACGTTACGAAGCTGACGATCGTTCATGTCCACGCATCTCTTCCATGTGATCTTTCTCGGGTCAATGTTCAGTGCGTTGCCCTGGAAAATATGGTTATCGATCATTGCTGCAAGAAGGTTGTTTGCTGCGCCGATCGCATGGAAGTCGCCTGTAAAATGAAGGTTGATGTCTTCCATCGGAACTACCTGTGCATATCCGCCGCCTGCTGCGC
>OLNC01000112.1_pt1 | contig 99568 bp, 85 predicted proteins | sample 1672011 | NCBI WGS metagenome assembly OLNC01 (sample SAMEA3136636, study PRJEB25190) | human gut metagenome | biome: human gut; feature: human-associated habitat; material: faeces | place: Austria | collected 2013
GGCGTTACCTCCGGTTCCGGAGTCGGCGTTACCTCCGGTTCCGGAGTCGGCGTTACCTCCGGTTCCGGAGTCGGCGTTACTTCCAGCTCTGGCGTAGATGTTACCGTTAGAGTAGATGAGCTACTATCACTTAGCGTAACTTCGTCTGCAAGAGCTGTGATCGGAAGAGTTGTGAGGATCATCATTACCGATAGAATCCATGCGATCGGCTTCCTCAATCTTTTCATTCTCTCTCAAATCCTTTCCTAGAAATATTTATGTAAAAGGTAGCATAACGTTTGTATGCGACCTGAATTCCACCAAAAAAAAGAGAATTGATATAATCAATTCTCTAATTCCAGTTCTATTTTTTGCGCAGAGTTAGGCTCTGTTGACAGCTCCTTAATATCTGCTATAAAAAGAAATAAGCCGCCCCTACTACGGATACGGCTTATTTCTTAGTTAAAACCGAGGGTTGCCGTCTATCAGCAAACCTTACTCACTCATTATGTGGAAGTCCGTAGATTTTTTCAATTCGCGGACTTTTTGTATCAGTACCATTCAACGGTGTATTTCGTACTCCCGTCAGAATAATACACGTCTAAGATATAATAACCATTAACATAACTTCCATCCGGCAAAGTTTTTAAACCTGCAACAGACTCCGCATATACAGCAGCATCGTAAGAGCTATCGAAAAGCCCATCGCTAATATATCCACCTATGAGGTAAGGCTCTTCGGGAGTTGGCTCGGGCGTCGGTGCTGGAGTCGGTTCAGGCGTTGGCATGGGTGTCGGAGCCGGTGTAGGCTTTGCTGTAGGAGCAGCCGTGGGCTTGGCTGTGGGAGCTGCGGTGGGTGCAGCTGTCGGTTTCGCAGTCGGTGCAGCTGTAGGTCTGGCCGCACTGCCGGAAGGCTTGCTGTTGGAAGTATTGGAGCTGCTCGGTTTTGCGGTTGCTGCCGGTTTCGGTGTAGCCGTAGCAAAGGGCTTCACAGTGGTGCTGCTTTCGTTTTTGCTCTCCGGCTTCGGCGTTGCGGTAGGCTTGGCCGTTGCCGTAGTACCGGCAGAGGGAGCAGCCGTAGGCTTCGCCGATGCACTCGGTTTAGCGCTTGCAACCGTGGAGCTTGTGCTCGAAACCGGATTGCTGCTCACTGCACTGGATGCAGAGCTTTCAACGCCGGTATCCGCTGTGCTGTTGCCCGCACACGCCGCCATGGTAAGCGCCATTGCTGCTGCCATTAAAATAGCTGTGATTTTTCTTTTCATAGTTTTTCACTCCATGATTTGATTATAATAAATGAGTAAAAATGAATCAAGTGCAAAACCGGCAATATTGCCGCTTTTCGCGCTTGACAAAACTTCAAAACAGATTTATACTGAAAATACAAAGAGTGCTGCCGATGAACGGTTAGCCCTCAGTATAGCTTAAAGAAGTTGAGCCGATACCTTGGCATGGGGCGGCTCACTTCTTTTTATGTTCGCGTTTACGAAATAGTTCGATCAGCGCAATGATGACCAGCGCCAACTGGCACAGGTTACTAAAGGTCAGCTCGAGCTTCATAAGCGTCATCCCTCTCTCCGTACTGGATTGAGGGATATTTTCATATTTATGCAGAAAACCGGAAGTACTTCCGGTTTTCAAAGGTTTAGCTGTTTCACACGTCTATAAAATGTATTTGATTTTAGCCCTGCAGATCTTTGTGCCTCTACAGCTGAGATTTCACCGGAACGCCAGCGAGAGCAAATGGCACGAAGCTCTTTCTCGTTGACTTGTACCCGAGGCCGCCCGGTGATCCGACCTTCTTGCATAGCAATACGCCGTCCTTCTTCGGTACGCTGTCGGATGCAGTCACGTTCAAGCTGTGCTAATGCTCCGAATACGGTCAGCATAAATTGGCCTTGCGGGGTAGAGGTGTCGATTGACTCCTTCAGACTTTGGAAAGCAACACCTTTCTTTTGCAGCTCGTCTATAATGGTAAGTAGATCGCGCGTGTTGCGGGCAATTCTTGAAATATCAGAGCAAATGACTTTATCGCCTTCCCGAACAAAGCTTAACATTGCTTTTAGTTGTTTACGATTGGTATCCTTACCGGATGCTTTGTCAATAAAGATTTTCTCTGCATGGCAAGTCCGGGCGTCTTCGAGCTGCCGTGCTTCGTTTTGTTCGACTGTAGAGCAGCGAGCATAAAATACGATCATAAAATCCCTCCCATGGCTAAAAATAATGTCAAAAGACGACTATTGGTTTTGCAACATGGCAAAACCGTAAACAGCCATCTTTTGACATACGGAAATAGGTTGTTTCAAAAATTATAACTTTTGAAACAGTTCATTCTTGACTTTCCCTCACAGGTCGTTTATACTTGTAGATAGAAAGAGTGCTGCCGATGAACGGTTAGCCCTCGGGATAGTTATTTAAGAAATAACCGCGATCCGTGGCAGGGGCGGTTATTTCTTTTTATCTATGTATTTAATGATGATCGGAATAATGATGCCGAGGATCATAAGGACAAGAGACAGAATCTCAAAATCGCTCATACATATCGCCCTCCTTTACGAAAGCGTAAAGCGAGGGCTTTTCAAAAAAGAAGTCACCCTCACTTTCATGAGGGCTGAACCGTCCACCGTTATGGCAGCACCCGAACCGCATATTGCAGTTCGTTTTTATTCTACCAGAAATCACCTTATATGGCAATGTTTTTATTCGACACTCACGGCCACCAGTTTGCAGTTTAGCGCGGATGCTATCCGCAGCAGTGCCCGGAGCTGTACCATGTGCTTTTTCTGCTCCATGAGTGCAACCTCCGTCCACGAAACTCCGGCGGCAGAAGCTAATTCGCGCTGCGATATTTTAAGTGCTTGCCGCTGTAAAATCAGGCTATCAATCAGCTCTATATAAGCGTTTGGCATTCTATCACTTCCTTTCAGAACCGGCAATGTTGCCGGTTTTCTTTTTTTGTCTGCGGCGGATCAATGCGAGCTCCATTTCGGACATTCTCCGCACTTGGTTAGCTCGAAAATATACCGCCTTAGACCAAGAGCGATTGCAGTACATGAGTTTGCCCTCGTTCTCTACGGGACAATATCCTCGCTTGCGCCATTGCTTCTCCGTGGTGATTTGGGCTTTCTCCTCCTCCGATAACTCATTATAAACTCTGTATTTCGTTGCTATTTTGTTTCACCTCGTTTTTTAAAACATCTCTCAGAACTTGCGCGATCGTAACTGCATCCACACGCGGCATATTTCGCACGAGAAGTTTATCAACGATCCATGCTGACTCATTCAAGTTTTCGATTTCCGGGAGGGCTATGCCGTAGTTCGGCACGGATATGTAATACGTAATCGTTTTGCCGACTAAGGGTAGATTTTCCATGATTTTTGCAATAACAACTGTAATACTTGAGCGCGATTTAATACGCACAATTTGTGCATCTCTGTTACCTTGTACGGTATATTCTGCGTTCCATGTTTCTGTTGATGTTCTAATTAACATCATTACTGCACGCTCCTTTGTTCAAAACCGGCAACATTGCCGGTTTTCATTCTGTACGCTTCCAATATTGCTCCTTCAATTTCTCTGCGAGCAGCATGTGTACAGGGCGTAAACGCAAAATTTGCTGCACGCCCGGCTTTCCACGCACGTGCTTCTGAATGGATAATCGGAAAGCGCACATACATTTTACCTTTATTCTCATAGACGCGGATGCCGTTTATCGCATATCCGTCTGCCGTCAAGATATTTGCGACTGCGCGGAGCCTTGGGTCAGCATCGCGCAGCGGATGTACATTGATCTTTCTGAATTTCATCCCATGTACCCTCTCAAATACCGATTCAGTAAAGCCGTGACTTTTTCCGGGTCTTCCCTATCCGCAAGCTTGAGAACTTTTAAAATTGCCTGTTCAAGCTTGTCCTGCTTCGACTTTTCCGACTTTTCACTCTTTTCTTCTTTCTCGCCAGAACCGGCAATATTGCCGGTTTCCCGTCCGCGCTCCACAGCACGTTCACGGGCTTCTTTAATGTCTAAGCGTCCCTCTGCCACGTCGTCTTTTTCTTCCGGTGTAAGCTGCTCAGACATTTGCTTATAATAGCGCACAGAGCGTTCAGAAACGCCCATCAGCTTTGCAAGATGCTCCTGCATACCGCCTTTTATCTCACCGGCTTCTTTCATTTCTTCAAGCAGTTCTCGATATTCTTCGTAAAGCTGCAATTTGCGCTGCGGTGTGTATTCGCGGCTTGCATTGGCCTGATGCAGCATCAGTTGCGCCTTTCGTACAGATTTTGTCTCAAACACATAGCACGGCACTTTCGTCCAATGCAGATACGTAGTGATTGCCCTAAAACGACGTTCACCGGAGAACAGTGTGTAACGGTTTCCGTTTACGATTACGCCCAACGGTGTGAGCAAACCGACTTCATCGATATTCGCCGCAAGCTCTTTGTAGGATTCCTCATTGTCATCGGCTGCGTAAGAGTTCTTCGCCGCAAAATCGATCAGCGCCGTATCGATCAGCTCAAATCTGCCGTTCTGTGCGGCGTTATCTGTTGCTGCTTTCAAACTATTTAACCCGGCGTTGATATTACCTAAATTTAGCTTTTTCATGCTTACGCACCAACCTTTCCGAGAAACTCATCGGTCAAATTTTGATAATCCATATTTCCGTTGCTCCGCTTATCAAAAACGCAAATCGGCTCACGTGCATTTACCGCACGGATCAGTGCCACATTACGGCGGATCGTCGTGCTGAACATTGGCAGCAAATCCTGTCCCAAAAGGACTTCGCGGAATACACTGCGCAAGCCGCGCCGTTCGTCCATCGTGATAAGCCCACCAAGAATTTTCAAATTTGGATTTATCGTGCGGCGAATATCTGCGATAGCCTCAGCTTTGAGCGTCAGAGCATGGATACCGTAGTCTTCGGCAAACATCGGCATGATGATCGCATCCGCATAATAATGTACAATATCCATCAGCCTGCCACCCTGCGGAGGGCAGTCGATAATAACAAAATCATAATCCGCAAGATCTTCCAGTGCTTTTTCCAACGTGTTCAGATAAGGCGCACCATTCATTTTCTGACGAATCAAATCTTCTTCAATCACACTCAGCGTTCGGTCAGACGGCAGCACATCTACGCCAAAGCGCGTTGTCCGCACGGTCTCTGTACAAGTCGCCTGCCCACGCAGCACCTCAAGTAAGGACGGAGATACGGCCACATCATAATTGAGCGTAGCATAGCCCTGCGGGTCTGCATCGATCAACAGCACACGGTAGCCGCGCTGTGCCAAGCACGCGGAGAGATTGACGGCCGTCATCGTTTTGCCGACGCCACCCTTTTCGTTTGTAATTGCGATTTTCTTGATTTGTCTCATAATGAGCCTCCTAAAACTCCCGAAACCGGGGAAATATAAAAAAACCGGCAACATTGCCGGTTTCCGTCAGAAATATGAAATTGAGATATGAAAAAAGAGCAGCCTTTCGGTTGCTCCTTATCTACACTATATAGCACGCCTGCTTCACACGCAGGAGGTCCGCGGTTCGAGCCCGCGCGTTTCCACCAAAAAAGAGCTGTCTCTAAAGAGACAGCTCTTTTTCTATGCTCAATCCCAATCCACCGCTTGACAAATCCCCGAACCGTTTCCGCGGTTCACTTCATCCTACCAAATCATACACGACCCGAGAGGATTTTTACTTATAAAAATCCCACCGCGCCACACGAGAGCTTTCAGGGCCCGTATGGCACGGTGGGGTTATAACTTCTCTGCAAGGGGAAAACGCAGAAGATGGGTTATCCGTTTTTTTCGGGGACAAACATCATTACAAAACTAACGAGCAAAGACACACAGCAACACCAAATGGCCTTTGTCCCAAGCAGGCCACTCATCAGGCTGCCAAGGCCGGCGCCGATGCCGAACACAAAAATAACACCGAAATACGTCAGCGATTTCTGCAAAATCTCTTTATCCCGCGTTCTGAAATACACGCACAGTGCCTCGGTGCCGGAGCGCATGTTGCCGATGCACATCGTGCTTGCATACGCGTGGCCGCGCACCTTGTGGAACGTCTGCACCTGCATGGCACATACAAACGAGACCATCGCGTTCGCAAGCGGTTCAAAGTATGCCGGCAAAAAGCCGACGACAAGCAAAAACACGATCTCGCAGAACAAAATGATCTGCCGCCAGTGGATTTTCTCATACGTCTTAAAATGAATGTGTATCAGCTCTGCGGCTGCCGTGCCAATTAAAAACGATACCACCGGGATAAGGTACTTCACCACGTTCGGCCAGTCCTTCTGGAACAGCGCCGTGCTCAAAAAAACAATGTTGCCCGTCTGCGCGTTGGCAAAAACCTCGCCGCGACAAAAGTAGGTATATGCGTCCTGAAATCCACCGGAGAGAATGATGAACACTGCCGCGCGGAAGCTGTCGGACATCTGTCCGTGCAGATGAAACGGCTCAGCGACCTTCATAGGCGTGCTCCTTTTCCGGCACAGTGAAAACGACTGCCGTGTACGAGAGCACAAAGCCGAGCGCATACAGGGCAAGCGCAATGTAGCTGCCGCCCACAACGCATTTTGCAATCATCCCAAGGAAAAAGCCAATCGCAAATACAGCCGCCGTAAAGCGAACGCGACCGGTATCCTCGCCGATGTGCTGCGCTGCATGCACCACCATCGCCAGCATACCTGCGTCAAAGAAAATACCCATAATGATTTCAAAAACTACCGCTTCCATTTTATACCTTCTTCGTTTGGCGCACAAAACCTTGAAACGCCGCTTTTTATCTACGCTTTTCAGCACAAAACCTGCGCGAAATCATCTTGACTTCCCACAGCATTGCCATTATAATACTCTTATATTCATGTGTAAAATCTATAATATATATATCTAAAATATCGTTATGATATAGCAAGGGGAACAGGGCCAACATGTACATCAGTTATGATTACTATCGAATTTTTTATTACGTTGCAAAATACGGTAACCTCTCGCAGGCCGCAAAGCAGCTTTTAAATAACCAGCCGAACATGACGCGCGCCATCAAAAACCTGGAAGCCGAACTCGGGTGCCCACTGTTTCTGCGCACAAACCGCGGCATGAAATTGACGCCGGAGGGCGAGCGCTTGTACGCCCACGTGCGCATCGCGTTCGAGCATATCGAAGCCGGCGAAGCGGAAATCACCGAGAGCCGCACGCTGCAAACCGGCACCGTGTACGTCGCCGCAAGCGAGGTCGCGCTGCGCTGCCTGCTGCTGCCCGTGCTCAAAGAATTCCGCCTTCTCCACCCCGGCATCCATATCCGCATCAGCAACCACTCCACGCCGCAGGCTATCGCCGCGTTAAAAGAGGGCACAGCGGATATTGCCGTCGTCACCACCCCCACCGCACCGTCCGCCTCGCTCACCGAAACACCTGTCCGGCCCATCCACGAGTATGCCGTATGTTCACCGTTTTTCAAAACGCTCACAAACCGCCAAGTAAAGCTTGAGGAGCTCTTAGAATTCCCGCTCATCTCGCTCGGCGCCGATACCAAATCATTCGAGTTCTATTCCGGTTTCTTCGCCGCGCACGGTTTGCCGTATCACCCGGATATCGAAGCGTTCACCGCCGACCAAATTTTGCCCATGGTCGAAGCCGACCTCGGCATCGGGTTCGTGCCGGAAGAATTCTTGGAAAAATGGGCAAATGTCTGTCGCATCGATTTGGAAGAGAAAATACCGGAAAGAAACGTCGTCGTCATCAAACGGAAAGGCCAACCCCTGAGCGTCGCCGCTAAAGAGCTCGAAAAAATGATCCTCGCCGCCGAAAAGTGAATGATCAAAAAGGAAGCACGCCTTAAATGAACTGCACCCCATTTGTTGGACAGTATGGTACACTGTTTAAGAAATGGGGTGTTTTTATATTTCAAAGGGAATATCGCTTAAAAGCAACCCCCTTCGGGCAGCAAAAAAGGCGGCCGAACCGCATCCGAAAACGCAGTTCAGCCGCCGAAATTCTATATTCTAATTATCGTTTACAATTTCTGACAGAACTCCACTTTTTCACCGTTCGGACCTTCCACAGTGAAAAACTTCACGCCGTTCGCCCAAAACGGCAGCCCGTGAATCTCGTCGTCGAGCATCGTAAGCCCCGCTTCCTTCGCCGCTGCGAACGCCGCTTCAACGTCCGTCGTGTCGAGCGCAATGTGGTCGATGGCGCCGGGCTTCCCCACCGCCGCGTGGTTCTCATACGTCTCAATGACTAAATTTTTGAGCTGCAAAAACGTCACGCGCTCGTTCGCCGCCTCATTTACGGTCTCTAAAACCGGCTGAAAACCGATGGTCTCGTAAAACGCAACGGTCTTTTCCAAATCGTTCGTCGGCACGCCGATGTGCTGCACACCGGTCAGCATTTCGGGAAATTTCATAAGTATCACCTTTCATTTTTAAAATAGCAAAGCAGCGCCGCAAAACTCCGCACGGCACTGCCTTAAACCGCTCTCGCGGAAATTCACCAATAAATTTACTTAAATATCATCGAAAGCAAGCCCGTAGACTGTAAGAACAGCACCAGCATCATCACAGGCGCTACGTAGCGGATCATCACGTAATACATACGCTTGCGGCGGAACTTATACCCTCCGCGCTCCATCTCGTCCGCCACATATTTCGGCGATTTCACCCAGCCGATCAAAATGGTGGAAAGCAGCGCGATCAGCGGCATCATAACGCTGTTGCTGACGTAGTCCATAATGTCCAGAAGCTGCGCGCTCGAGCCGTTCGGCAGCGTCACGTTGAAGTAGAACACGCTGTACCCGAGCGCGATCACCGCGGAAGCTGCGAGGTAAATCAGCGCCAGCACAAGCGTCGTCTTCTTTCTGTCCGTGTGGAAGATCTCCATACAGTTCGCAACGATAGACTCCAAAACCGAAATGCAGGAGGTCAGCGTCGCAAAAATTGCGGAGATGAAGAACAGCACACCGACCACCGTGCCCGCCGGGCCCATCGCGTCAAACACCTTAGGCAAAGACACAAACATCAGGCTCGGGCCTACGCCCATGCCGTCCGTGCCGGAGAACACGAATACCGCCGGAATGATCATCACGCCTGCAAGCAGCGCCACGCCGGTGTCGAAAAACTCGACCTGCGAAACGGATTTGTTGAGGTCAACCTCCGGCTTCACATACGAGCCGTAGGTGATCATAATGCCCATCGAAACGCTCAGCGAGAAGAACAGCTGGCTCATGGCATCGAGCAAAATCTGCAAAAAGCGCTCCACGGTCAGCCCCTCAAAGTGCGGGGTGATGTAGTAGAGGAAGCCCTGTAAACCCGTGCGCACGTTGCCGTCCGCATCCTCGTGCTTTAACGTCAGCGAGTAAATCGCAATAATAACAACAAGAACCAGCAGCACCGGCATCATGAATTTCGATACCTTCTCAATGCCGCCCTCAACGCCCTTATACACAATGAACGCTGTCACTGCCATAAACAGCAGGCCGAACACCACAGGCGACACCGGCGACGTGATAAACGACGTAAAGTAGTCGTCCTGCGCCGCGCTCGAAGCCTGCCCCGTCAGATACACGCACGCGTACTTCGTGATCCAGCCGCCGATGACCGCGTAATACGTCATGATGAGCACCGGAACCAAAAACGTCAGCACACCAAGGAACTTCCACTTCGGGTGCATCTCCTCATATGCACCGATGGCACTTTTCTGCGTCTTTCTGCCAATCGCAATGTCGGAAGTCAGCAGCGTAAAGCCGAACGTCAGCACCAACACCAGATAAATGATGAGGAACAGTCCGCCGCCGTCCTTTGCCGCAAGGTACGGAAAGCGCCACAAATTGCCCACGCCCACCGCGCTGCCGGCCGCCGCCAGCACAAAGCCGAGCTGCCCGGAAAAATTGCTTGTTTTTTTCTCCATAGTCCTATACACTCCTCCGTAAAATACCTGCTATACCCCAAAAGCCAAACTGCCGCACTTTTCGAATATATACGTATTAGTATACTACTTTAACTCAGAGAAGTAAAGAAAACTTTACACAATTTTCCCGAAAAATGCGAAAAACACCGAATTTCTCCGGTGTCTCCCTTTCCAGACTTTTGGGGTCATTTCAGAACGCATCGGGGCTGTCTTTATATTCCGCACATTCGGCAGGGAATGTGCGGATATAAGAAAATCACCGAAAAAAGTCCGTAGTAGACTGATCTCGGTGATTTCCCTTGCCATTGCTACGCCTGACAGCTAAGTTCTTTTAACTTTTCGTTGTCAACCCGTGGCTTTGCAACTCGGTTATTCGCCCATTGCCGATTCAGCTGCAATGATAATTTGACTTACTGCCTTATCAACGAAAACCGAAGGGTTTTCGGCTTTTTTGCTGTGGTTGACGGTTTGCCGGCAAGCAGGCTCGCAAGTACTTCCGCATCAAGTACAGGCGCAGCAGCGTCAGGTGCTTCTTCGGTCTTGCTTTTGTAAAAGAATGAGCAACACGCCCATGCGGACTGGAAATTGTCCACCGGGGCGTGTTTATCAGGGAGAAAATATTTTCTGTTTAGTAGAAAACGGGTTTACTTTGCGACGTGCTTACCGCGCTTTTTACTCAAAAGCACAAGTGCGGCAATGGCTGCGCCGGAAACGGTAAGGAGGGAAATACTGAAGATGACGGCAATGTAATCGCTGCCGGTTTTCGGGGTATTTGATCCGTTGTTATTGTTTGGAACCGGGGTAACGGTAGCCGCTGCGCTCGGCGCTGCCGTAGGCGCAGGCGTTGTGGTCGGCTCTGTGGTCGGCTCTGTGGTCGGTGCCGGTGTTGCTGTGGGTTCCGTTGTGGGCGCCGGGGTAACCGATGGCTCTGTCGTAGGTGCCGTGGTCGGTTCCGCCGTAGGTTTGGCAGACGGCTCCGGAGTCACGACCGGATCGGGCGTGATGGGTGTGTTTTCATTGCGCGTATAGCCGCAAACGGTGCACTCCTCGTGCTTTGTTCTGGCTTCTATGCTCCGAGTGCTGATGTCGCTTTCCGCTTCGTCATTGACCCAAACGAAGGTGTGTGCCGCTTCGTTTACATGTACGCTGCAGGTCACGTCGTCGCACGGGTTCCAGTGGGTGTTCTCGTCGAACTTCCACACAGTTGTATCCGTTACGGCATCCGTATGCTGCTCGGTGGTAAACGTATCGAGCGGCGGGATAAGCTCAATGCCGGTATTCCAGTAGAGCGCCTTGAGCGGATCGTCCGTACCGGTTTTTTCCAGTGTGCCGTCTTTTACATGGCGACTCTGGCTTGTGAGCGTAATGTCGCCGTTCAGCGCCTTGCCGGGCTTTGCATCCCGGCTTGTAAATGCCGTGCCGCCCTGGAGGAAGGTTTCGCTTGTGGAGATGATGCCGCTGCCGGAAATTGCCGTGCCACCGTCACCGAAGAGCGGTGCACCGCCGATGGCAACAAGCTTACCATTGCCGGTGATAGTACCGTTCAAATCGATTGCAGTGCCGCCTGCAAAATAGGTCATACCACCGCCGCCGTATGCAACGAGCGTTGCGCCGCCTGCAAGCGTCAGAGTGCCGTTGACCTGCAGAGCGGTCTGGCCAATCTCATTGCCGGCATCATCGCCTTCAATGAAGACCTGCCCCTTGACGGCCACATTGCCGTTTGTGACAACGACCGGCTCGGACGTGGTGCGGTCTGTTAAATCGCCGTTTGCAAGGTAGTTAGCATGGGAATAGATCGCTGCGTTTTCCAAAATTGCGCCGTCTGCAAGGCGGATCTGGCCGCAAACGGAAGCGCCCGTCTTGAATTCGCCGCTGTAAGCACTGTAATTCATGGAGAACGTACCGCCGCCCTGAACATCGATGATGCCCTGCACAACGGAATCGTCCAGTGTTAGTTTGCCGCCGTCTTCGACGACGATGCGCACGCTGCTGAGAATTTCCATGTTGGTAAGCGTCAAGTTGCAGCCGGCCGGGATGTACAGTGTCTGCGGAATGTTGCCCGCTTCTACCTCGTCCCAAGCAAGGTCATAGCCGAGGTAGCCGTATGTGCCGCTCTCATGCGAGCCGAACCAGACTTCGAGGTCAGCCGGTACACGGACGCTTTCTTCTTCACCGTCCACATTGCTGCCGAAGCTCTTGATGGCCCACGGCTCCATGATATCCCAAGCATACAGGCCGTTTGCATACTGCTTGAGGTTTTCGATCTTGATCTGCTCGGCGAGCGTTTCTTCGCCGGTGTAGATCATAAAGGGCAGCGTGTTGCTGGTCGCTTTTCTACCCTGATTGTCTTCGATGGAAACCGAGACGAGGTATTTGCCTGCGTCCTTCGGTGTGCCGCTTAGCGTAAGGTCACTGCTGATGGGCATATAAACGCCGCTCATACCACTGTCTGCGTCTTCCGGGGTGCCGCTTTCGACATCCGGCACGATGCTGACCTTGCACTTGCTGCCGTTGAGATCGATTTCGGAGTTATTATCGAGCTTTTGCCAATCGTCGTCGGTCGGCTCTTTGTCTTTTTCAACCAGTGCACCGTAAACGGTAACGTTGCTGTTCCTATTCGATGTGGAACCGCCCGTGCTTGCGCCGGAAACGCCGTCATAATCTTTCTGGCCGACGATAGCGGCTTCAAACGAGCCCTCAATCTTTACATGCAATTCATATGGATCGCCCTTGCCGTCGCCTGCAACGAGAGAAGCCTTACCGTTTGCATCTACAACGAACTTGAGGTTCAGGTCTTCATAGCCTTTTGCGGAAATGGTGATGACATCGCCGCTTCTGACAGGTGCTTCATTTTCGGAAGCCGAGTAGCTCTTTTGCGCAATCTGGATGTAGTTATCATCCGCATACTTTCTGTATGCGCCGCCGGAGGAAACGTTATACGACTTTTCTTCCCAGGAAACACCGTTCACCTTAAAGTCCGTGACGTCGCTTACATAGCCTTCCGGCTTTGCAACCTTAATGTACCAATCGCTTCCGAACGTGTCGCTTTCCAGCGTAACGTCTTTGATGTCGACGGTCTTAGTCGGCACCGGGGTCGGGCTTGCCGTCGGGGCAGCGGTCGGTGTTACGGCGCCGATCACGGCGCTGTGGTTTGTTTTGTTCAAGGTGAGCGTCAGCGGCTTATAGCCTTCCGCCGTGATTACACAGACCGCGGTATCGCCGTCGAAGCCTTCACCGATATACAGTCTGCCGTCACTGCCACTCACATAATACTTGGCGTTGTTGCTGACAAGGTTCGAATAGGAGACCTTCGCCCAAGACGTGCCGCTAACCTGCACATCGGTGATCGCGTTGAGCCAATCTTCCGCGTCGGTAAACGTCATGTTGAAGTCGTAGCCGAAGTATGCCGATACCGTGTAATTGGTCGGCGGATCCGTATCCTCTACCGGCGTCGGCTCCGGGGTCGGGCTTGCCGTCGGGGCAGCGGTCGGCTCGGCCGTCGTGATCGTTGCCTTGTATCCGGAGCTTTCGGACGTGACGTTCAGCGTAACGGTGTCATAGCCGTTTGCCTTGACGACAATCGTCGACGGGAAACTGCCGGAAGAATACAGCAGCTTCAATGCCTGCTCGTCTCCGTATGCGCCGGACACCGTGCCGATGTTCCAGAGGTTGCCCTCTGCGCCCCAGCTGATCGTTCCCTTGGTATACGTGACGCCGTTTGCCGTAACATCGGTGATGGCATTGAGCCAAGCCTTTGCGGAATCCTCAAAGCTGATGTTCAGTGTGCTGTCAAACCCACTGTACGTGCAGTTCTTCACTTCTGTGGGCGCTGCCGATTCCGCCATGACGCCGACGGCTGTCATGGACAGAAGAAGCATAACCGCCAAAAGCAATGAGACTGTCTTTTTGCCAATGTTTCTCATGTTGCCTCCTTCATTTTCTGTCGCGGCTTCTCCGCCGCTTCGGATATTTCCACGGACAGCTTTCAACAAAACCTCTTAAAATGGTTGAAAGACGCGCTTTTCCGTGGTATAATGCTGCGCGTGGGTTAGATGCATCTAACTTACACTGAAAAAAACAGTGTTAGCACCCCAAGCTTTATGCGCCGCAAAAGGCTTTCAATCCCTCACGCGAAGGATTACGTTCTCTGCTCTTACGGTGTATATAAAGTTAGATAGTACTAACCTCCACACAGTATGCTACCAAAAATTTCCTTTGTTGTCAACCGGAAACGGTATTCATTTTTTAAATATCTGTCATCTATTTTTAATATTCTATGATTTTTTCTCAAAAGGAGACCACTATGCAGAAAGTTTTATCCGTTTTTGGCTGTTTTGTGCTGATTTTTGCACTGTGCACGGGGTGTTCCCGCACGCCACAAGCCGAAAAAAAGACATTCTACGCCATGAACACCACCATGGAATTTACCGTATACGGCAGCGCTTCGCTCGTTGACGACGCGGAGGCGCTGATAAACAGTCTTGAAGACGAGCTTTCTGTGACGAAAGACACAAGCGAGATCGCGCAGATCAACCAAAACGGCTCTGGCACCGTTACGGGCAGCACCGCCGACCTGATGGGAAAGGCACTTGCGATGTGCAGCCGCACAAACGGCACACTGGATATTTCCGTTTACCCCATTGTGCGCGCATGGGGCTTTACGACCGGCAGCTACAAGGTGCCGAGCGAGGAGGAGCTCATCTCCCTTTTGCCGCTGGTCGATTACACGAATGTGCAGTACGATGAAGTCACCGGCGAAGTGATCTTGCCTGCAGGCATGGAAATCGACCTCGGCAGCATTGCAAAGGGCTATGCCGGTCAACAGGCAGCGGAACTTCTGCGCGAAAAGGGCGTCACCTCCGCACTTTTGAATCTCGGAGGCAACGTGCAGACCATCGGCAGCAAGCCGGACGGCAGCGCATGGCAAATTGCCGTGAAAAACCCTCACAATAAAGAGCCCATGATGGTGGTCTCCGTGCGCGACAAAGCCGTTGTCACATCCGGCGGATACGAACGTTATTTTGAACAGGACGGCAAGACCTATTGGCACATTATGGATCCGAAGACCGGACGTCCGGCAGACAGCGGCCTGCTTGCCGTGACGGTCATCGGCGAGGACGGCGCGATGTGCGACGGGCTTTCCACCTCGCTTTTTGTGATGGGCTTAGAAAAAGCCGCTGCTCTCTGGGCAGAAAGCAGCGACTTTGAAGCGATTTTCATTGCAGCGGACGGCACGGTCTACATTACGGACGGACTGAAAGAGGATTTTTCCCTGCTTTCCGACTATGCCGATACCACGGTGCAGGTCATTACGCGGTAAAAACTTATGCAAAATCGACCTTTAAACCACTGCATAAAATTTCGAGCTCGTCCATTTCGATGCAGTGCGGAAGCGTGTTATGCCGCACACCGTCGATGCACGCATCTAAATTCATCCATAAAACACGGTCTACCTCGGCGGAGTTGATGTTAAAAGCGCTTTCATCTGCGTCGAACCAAAGGTAGAACACCTTCGAGACCTGACGGTCGTGAAACAGCTTGCCGCAAAACTCGCCGTCATACACCACGCGGCGCGTGCCGCAGTACACAAGGTCTTCCGCTTTCGCGTACACGCCAAGCTCCTCGAAAAGCTCGCGAATTGCCGACAATTTCGTTTTCACGCTTATCCACGCTTTCCGTGATAACCCTTATGGGCAGGAAGTTCGTGGCGCACCTTCATCCGGCTGGGGCTTTCGCCCCCAATCAGGAATGTACCTGTTAAATGTGTATTCGGTTTTCAAAGTTCACGAGGGAATTCGTTTTGTCCCTCAATAGGTAGGCAGCGAGAAGGCTCATTTTTAACCCCCTGAGCGAATGAGCGAAAAAATTTCAAAAAATTTTTTGGAAACGAAAAAAGCCGCTGATTTCATATCGAAACCAGCGGCTTGATTTGCGGTGTATTCGGCTGAAAATGGGCAAAAAAATAACGGTCACACAATCCAAAAGGACTGTGTGACCGTATTTATATCGGTTGTTTTGCCTACGCTACTGCGTCAACTTTTTACTGGCGCGGATTGCGGATGGCAGCCTGCGCCGCAGCAAGACGAGCGATCGGTACACGGAACGGAGAACAGGAAACGTAGGTGAGGCCAACGTTGTGGCAGAACTCGACGGAAGTCGGGTCGCCGCCGTGCTCGCCGCAGATACCAAGCTTGATGTCCGGGCGGGTGGACTTACCGAGCTCGCAAGCCATCTTAACGAGCTTGCCTACGCCGACCTGGTCGAGCTTTGCGAACGGATCGTTCTCGTAGATCTTCTTATCATAGTAAGCGCCGAGGAACTTGCCTGCGTCGTCACGGCTGAAGCCGAAGGTCATCTGCGTAAGGTCGTTCGTACCGAAGGAGAAGTACTCTGCTTCCTTCGCGATCTCGTCAGCCGTCAGAGCAGCTCTCGGGATCTCGATCATGGTGCCGACCTTGTAGGTCATGGAAGAGCCTGCCTCTGCGATGAGCTTATCAGCCGTTGCAGTGACAACGCCCTTAACGTATGCCAGCTCCTTGACTTCGCCAACGAGCGGGATCATGATTTCCGGAACGATGTTCCAATCCGGGTGCTTAGCGGAAACATTCAGCGCAGCCTTGATAACTGCGGAGGTCTGCATCTCTGCGATTTCCGGATAGGTGACAGCCAGACGGCAGCCACGGTGACCCATCATCGGGTTGAACTCGTGGAGGCCGGCGATGATTGCCTTAACCTGCTCGACAGTCTTGCCGGTGGACTTAGCCAGCAGCTCGATGTCAGCTTCTTCGGTCGGAACGAACTCATGCAGCGGCGGATCGAGGAAACGGATGTTAACCGGCTCGCCTTCCATGGTCTCGTAGAGCTTCTCAAAGTCGCCCTGCTGCATCGGCTCGAGCTTAGCAAGGGCAGCTTTTCTGCCTTCAACGGTGTCAGCGCAGATCATCTCGCGGATAGCTGCGATTCTGTCCGAATCGAAGAACATGTGCTCGGTACGGCAGAGGCCGATGCCTTCTGCGCCGAGGCGCTTTGCATCGATAGCGTTCTGCGGGGTATCGGCATTTGTACGAACCTTCATCTGACGGAACTTGTCCGCAAGACCCATAATGCGGCCGAAGTCGCCGGAATCAACGGAAGCCGGAACGGTCGGGATGAGGCCGTCATAGATGTTGCCGGTGGAGCCATCGATGGAGATGCAGTCGCCCTCGTGGTAGGTCTTACCAGCGAGCTCGAACTTCTTGTTCTCTTCATCCATGGTGATAGCGGAGCAACCGGAAACACAGCAGGTGCCCATGCCACGCGCAACAACAGCTGCGTGGGAGGTCATGCCGCCGCGAACGGTGAGGATGCCCTGTGCAGCCTTCATGCCTTCGATATCCTCCGGGGAGGTCTCAAGGCGAACGAGGACGACCTTTTCGCCCTTCTCGTTCCAAACCTTTGCATCTTCAGCGGTGAAGACGATCTTGCCGCAAGCAGCACCGGGAGATGCAGCCAGAGCCTTAGCGACCGGGGTAGCAGCCTTAAGAGCCTTAACGTCGAACTGCGGGTGCAGCAGAGCGTCGAGGTTTCTCGGCTCGATCATGAGAACAGCCTGCTTCTCGTCGATCATGCCTTCGTCGATGAGGTCGCAAGCGATCTTCAGAGCAGCAGCCGGCGTTCTCTTGCCGTTACGGGTCTGGAGCATGTAGAGGTGCTTGTCCTCGATGGTGAACTCCATGTCCTGCATGTCTCTGTAATGATTTTCAAGGGTGTTGCAGATGCCTACGAACTGCTCGTAAACTTCCGGCATGACTTCCTTGAGCTGGTCGATGTGCTGCGGGGTGCGGACACCTGCAACAACGTCTTCGCCCTGTGCGTTCATGAGGAACTCACCGGTGAGAACCTTTTCGCCGGTGGACGGGTTACGGGTAAACGCAACGCCGGTGCCGGAGGTCTCGCCCATGTTGCCGAATGCCATCATCTGCACGTTAACAGCGGTACCCCAGGAATACGGGATATCGTTGTCGCGGCGGTAGACGTTTGCACGCGGGTTGTCCCAGGAACGGAAAACAGCCTTGATAGCGCCCATGAGCTGTTCCTTCGGATCGTACGGGAAGTCCTCGCCGATCTTTTCCTTATACTCAGCCTTAAACTGATTTGCGAGCTCCTTCAGGTCGTCAGCGGTCAGCTCAACGTCCTGCGTTACGCCCTTCTTAGCCTTCATCGCGTCGATGAGCTGCTCGAAGTACTTCTTGCCGACTTCCATAACGACGTCGGAATACATCTGGATAAATCTTCTGTAGCAGTCATAAGCCCAGCGCGGGTTGCCGGACTTCTTAGCCATAACTTCAACAACGTCCTCGTTGAGGCCGAGGTTGAGGATGGTATCCATCATGCCAGGCATGGATGCGCGTGCACCGGAACGGACGGAAACGAGAAGCGGGTTCTCCTGATCGCCGAACTTCTTGCCGGTGATCTGCTCCATCTTTTCAATGTACTCCATAATTTCAGCCTGGATCTCATCGTTGATACGGCGGCCGTCTTCGTAATACTGGGTGCAGGCTTCGGTGGAAATGGTGAAGCCCTGCGGAACGGGCAGGCCGAGGTTCGTCATCTCAGCAAGGTTTGCGCCCTTACCGCCGAGAAGCTCGCGCATGCTCGCGTTGCCTTCTGTGAACAAATAGACATACTTTTTGCTCATTGGAAACTACCTCCTTGAAAATTTACACGGTTAAACCGAGTATTAACTGATTTTTCCGGCGAAAAAGGCGTAAAAAACTTATTCACTGTTTCGCCGCACTCTATTATACCAAATATATTTGCGAATTTCCATACCTTTTTTCGAGAAATCGGCTGTTTTCGGAAATTTTTCGCAGAATTTTTCTTTTAGACAGATTTTTGCGCCGCAAAACGATTTTTTAAGGCGGGTTTTCCTGCGTTTTCGGACAAAATAGGCTTGCAAAACCCTTTTGCGGGTGGCATAATATAATATATTTGAAAAGCGGGCATGCCCGCAAACACACACACGCAGAGAAAAGCGCAGCGGCGAAGGGTCTCCCCCCTTTCGGCGGCTGTGCGGCTTCTGCGTGCCTTTCGGCATCCCCGAAAACGGGCGGTGCGAAAAAGAAGACAAAAACATTGATGTAAAAAGGAACATTCCATGAAGCTTTTTTCTAAAAACGATCAAACTTCGGGCGGCGCGGACTGGCTGATCGTGGGACTCGGCAACCCGGGCCCGAAATATGAGATGACACGCCACAACGCCGGCTTTTTAATGCTGGACGCCATCGCGGAGCACTTTAACATTGAGGTGCGCCGCGTGAAATTCAAGGGCCTTTACGGCAAGGGCACCATTGCGGGACAGAGCGCCGTGCTTTTAAAGCCCTCCACCTTTATGAATTTGAGCGGACAGTCCGTGACGGAAGCGATGAGCTTTTTCCACATTCCGCCGGAGCGCACACTGATTGTATTCGACGACATTTCGCTTGACGTTGGGCGCATGCGCATCCGCTTAAAGGGCAGTGCAGGCGGGCACAACGGCATGAAGAATATCATTTATCTGAGCGGCAGCGACCTGTTCCCGCGCATGAAGATCGGTGTAGGCAGCAAGCCCGAAGGTTGGGACCTTGCGGACTGGGTGCTCTCCCGCTTTACAAATGACGAGATGAAAACGCTAAAAACCGTTTCCGAAAACGTAACGGGCGCCGTGGAGTTGATTCTCTCCGGCGCGCCGGACAAGGCGATGAACCGCTATAATTCCTGAGCGGCTCCCCGAAAGGAAAACTTATCATGCGTATGAAATTTTTGAATGACGCGCTCGGTCGCGTGCCGGAATACCGCGCAATCGAAAACGCTGTACGGCAGCGCAAGACGCCGGTGGCCGTGACGGGTGTGGCTTCCATTCACAAAGCAACTATTCTGCACACGCTGCTTTCTGCCATGTCGAAAAAAGCGCTGTTTATTGCGGGCGACGAAGCGGAAGCGACACGTATGCTGGAAGACCTGAACGCGATGGGCGTGGCTTCTGCGTTTTACCCCCTGCGCGATTTCAGCCTGCGCGACACGGAGGGCAGCTCGCATGAATATGAGCGCCAGCGCATCGAAGCACTGACGCTGCTGCAAACCGGGCAGTGCACCTGCATTGTGACGACGATCGACGCGGCATTGCAGTATGTTCTGCCGCCGAAAAAGCTGAAAGAGCGCACGGTGAAACTCTCTGCCGGACAGGAAATTTCGGTGGATGAGATTGTGCGAGCGCTGTTGCGCTGTGGCTATGTGCGCGCCGATCAGATTGACGGCACAGGTCAGTTTGCGCGCCGCGGCGGCATTGTGGACTTCTACTCCCCCGGCGGAAAAGCACCGGTGCGTGTGGAATTCTGGGGCGACGAGATCGACACCATCTCGTATTTTGACGCGGAGACGCAGCGCCGCACCGACCAGATCACGGAGGTGACCATCTCCCCTGCCGTGGAGGTCGTGCCGGACAGCATGAGTATCCTTGCAAAGAAACTCGAGGCACACGCAAAAACGCTGCGCGGCAAGGCGGCGCCTGCCGCAAAGGAAGTGCTGCTGCGCGAGGCGGATAAACTGAAAAACGACCTGCACATTGGGTGCATGGACAAATATTACACGTTCGTTTACGAGACAGTCGCAACGCTGTTCGATTATTTTGACACGGATGCGCTGCTGGTGTTCTCCGAAGGCTCGAAACTAAAGGAACGCATGCGCACGACGCTGTGGCAGTGGGGCGAGGACGTACGCGGACTGCTCGCGGAGGGCGTGCTGTGCCGCGGGCTTGACATGTATACCGAGACGTATGAATACGCCTTAAAGCGTGCGGAGGACACGGCGAGCGTTTATATGGACGCGTTTGCACGCGGCTCTTACGACACGCCGACAAAGGCGCTTGTGAACATGACGGTGCGGCAGCTTTCCGTTTGGGGCGGCAGCACGCAGCTTTTGGCCGAAGACCTGACAGCTGCGCTGCACAACCGGCATGCCTGTGCTGTTTTAGCCGGCACGGAGCGCGCCGCGATGAACGTGGCGGCAGATTTAAAGGCCGCCGGACTGCCTGCGGGCTATTTTGAGAGCCTTTCCGCCATCACGCCGGGCACGGTGGCCGTTGTGGCGGGTACGCTTTCCGCAGGCTTTGAATACCCAAACGCGAAATTTACGCTCATCACGCACGGGCGCATGAGCGCGGGCAGCCAGCCGAAAGCGAAGAAAAAGGATAAAAACAGCAAGGCCGTTTACAGCCTTGCCGAGCTGACCCCCGGCGATTATGTGGTACACGCGACGCACGGTATCGGTATTTTTGAAGGTATCCACAAAATCGACATGCAGGGCATCACGAAGGACTACATCAAGCTGCGGTACGCGAAAAACGACACCTTATATGTGCCGGTGACACAGCTCGATTTAGTTGCGAAATACATCGGTCCGCGTGAAGACTCCGGCGTAAAGCTGCACCGCCTTGGCGGCACGGAATGGCAGAAATCGAAAGCGCGCGTACGCGCCGCCGTAAAGGACATCGCAAAGGAGCTTATTGTTTTATACGCCCAACGCATGAAGCAGAAGGGCTTTGCGTTCCCCGAAGACAACGAGTGGCAGCACGATTTTGAGGCGCACTTTGAATACAACGAAACGGACGACCAGCTGCGCTGCATCAACGAGATTAAAAACGACATGGAGCGTGAAGCGCCGATGGACAGACTGCTGTGCGGCGATGTGGGCTTCGGCAAGACGGAGGTTGCCTTGCGCGCGGCGTTTAAGTGCATCACCGCCGGCAAGCAGTGCGCCATCTTGGTGCCGACGACGATTTTGGCGTGGCAGCACTACCAGACCGTTTTAAAGCGTATGGAGGGATTCCCCGTGGATGTGGAGCTGCTCTCCCGCTTCCGCACGCCGCGGCAGCAGGACGAAATTCTGAGAAAACTGAGACGCGGCAGCATTGACCTCATCGTCGGCACACACCGACTGGTCTCGAAAGACGTGCAGTTTAAAGACCTCGGCCTTGTCATCATCGACGAGGAGCAGCGCTTCGGCGTGCAGCAGAAAGAACGGCTGAAAGACGTGTGTAAATCTGCCGATATTCTGACGCTTTCCGCAACGCCGATCCCGCGCACCTTGAACATGGCGCTTTCCGGCATACGCGATATGTCCGTCATTGAAGAAGCGCCGCACGACCGTCACCCGGTGCAGACATACGTGATGGAATATGACCCGGGCGTCATCTCCGACGCCATCAAAAAAGAACTGCGCCGCGGCGGGCAGGTGTATTACCTGCACAACGACGTAGCATCGATTGAGCGCGTGGCGGCGGGTATTCGCGAGCGCGTGCCGGAGGCGAGGATCGGCATCGGCCACGGCAAAATGAGCGAGCAAGAGCTCTCCGAAGTCTGGCGGCGCTTGATGGAGCATGAAATTGACGTGCTCGTCTGCACGACGATCATTGAGACGGGCGTGGACGTGCCAAACGCGAACACCCTGATCATCGACAACGCCGACCGCATGGGACTTTCGCAGCTGCACCAGCTGCGCGGACGCGTGGGCCGCAGCACCCGCCGCGCTTACGCGTACTTTACGTTTACACGCGGCAAGGTTTTGAGTGAGATTTCGCAGAAGCGTTTGGCGGCGATACGCGAATTTACGGAGTTCGGCTCCGGCTTTAAGATTGCGATGCGCGACCTCGAGATTCGCGGCGCAGGCAATATCCTCGGCGGCGAGCAGCACGGGCACATGGAAAGCGTGGGCTATGACATGTACTTGAAGCTCTTAAACGAAGCCGTGGCCATGATGAAAGGCGAAGCGCCCGAGAACCCCGTGGAGGAATGCACCGTGGACATGCAGGTGCAGGCGCATATCCCGGAAAGCTACATCGATTCCACCGCGCTGCGTTTGGACGTTTACCGCCGCATTGCAGACATTAAAACGTATGAGGATTCGAGCGATGTTGTGGATGAGCTCATTGACCGCTTCGGCGAGCCGCCCGAAAGCGTTTATGGGCTTATTGACATTGCTTTACTGCGCAACCGCGCGACACAGCTTGGCATTACGGAAGTCAAGCAGCAGGCAAACGCGCTTCTGCTTTACAAAGAAAAGTTCGACATGGAGCGCGTGAAGCGCCTGATTCAGGGCATGCCGAACAAGGTGATGCTCTCCGCCGGCAGCCGCCCGTACATCAGCGTGGCGCTGGGCGGCAAGGCACCGCTCACCGTTTTGGAGGACGTTTTGAAAGTTCTCTGCGGCGATGAGGACGCGAAAGCGCCGAAACCCGCTACAAAATAACTGGACATTTTGCCGTATCGGCGGTATAATGAACAACAGCAAACCTTTGTGGACATTTTGTCCGCAATATTTAAGAAAGGTACGGAACAAACACCATGAAAAGAATCGCAAAGATTACCGTGGCGCTGCTTTTGGCCGTTGCCATGTGCTTCAGCCTTGCGGGCTGCTACGATGAGGATCTGAACTGGTCCGCAAAGTACGACGACACCGAGCTGCCTGCCGGCGCATACATTTACTACCTCTCCATTGCGTACAACGAAGCGGCTTCCAAGGTCTCTACCGAAGACGAGGTCTTGAAGTCCGAAATCGACGGCACGCCCGCCGAGACGTGGATCAAAAACCGCGCGGACGAGTATGTGAACCAGTATTTCTATATTCAGAACGAAATGAAGCGTCTGGGCCTTGAAATGACCGACGAGGATTACAGCACATGCCTCCAGACCACCGAGAGCTACTGGAACTACTTCGGCACGAGCTTTGAAAAGTTCGGCATCGCAAAAACCTCCTTTGACATTGCGTATTCCCAGTATAACAGAATGTACCTCAAGGTCTTCAACGCGCTGTACGGCGAAGGCGGCGAAAACGAAGTGCCGGAAAGCGAGCTGCGCCAGCACATTGAAGACGATTACTACGACTACGAGTATTTCTCTGCGCCGCTGACGAAGACGGATGATGACAATAAATCTGTTGACCTGACCGACGAGGAAAAGGCTGATCTCAAGGAGACGCTGGAAAAATACAAGACGAAGATCGAATCCGGTGCGATGACCGTAAACGACGCCGCAACGGACTATGCGTTGAAGGTACAGAAGGACTCCACCTACCAGACGGGCATCAAGGACGAAAACGGTATGCAGTCAAGCTACATGCCGGACGCGTTCATCTCTGCGATTAAGGAGATGAAGGAAGGCGACGTGGAGGTCGTGGAATCGACAAAGTACATGATCGTTCTGCACCGTCTGCCGATCAAGGACGACGAAGACACGCTGCTGGAGAGCAGTGACAACCGCTCGCAGCTTTTGCTTGAGCTGAAGAACACCGAATACGCCGATGCTGTCAGCGCGGCTGCACAGAGCTTTGAGGGCGTGGAATGGAACCAGAAGGTACTGAACCGCTACAAGCCCTCCATGTTTGCGGATACCTCGAAGAACGGCACGTCTTCCGTCGCTTCCGAAAGCAGCGACGAAAGCGCTTCTTCCGAGGAGAGCAGTGCGGAATCTTCTGAAACTTCTTCCGAGACGAGTGAGACTTCTTCTGAATCTTCCGCTGAGTAAATCACAAAATAAAGGCAGCATGGGTATTGCTTCATGCTGCCTTTTTGCTTACAAAATTTTTTAAAAGGGGACGAGACTATGGATTTTTGGAAACGGGCACAGGAACTGAAAGCTGAGACCACCCAAAACCGCAGACATATTCATCAGAACGCCGAGGTGGGGTTGAACCTACCGAACACAAAGGCGTTTGTGATGGAAAAGCTGCGCGAATACGGCCTAAAGCCGACAGAATGCGGACATGGCGTGACAGCAACACTCGGCAAGCCCGGCAAAACGCTTTTGCTGCGCGCCGACATGGACGCGCTGCCGATGCCGGAGGAGAGCGGCGAGCCGTTTGCCTGCCCCACCGGCGAAACGGCTCATGCCTGCGGACACGATATGCACACGGCGATGCTGCTGACGGCGGCGAAAATGCTGAAAGAAAACGAAGACGCGCTTTGCGGCACGGTGAAATTGATGTTCCAGCCCGCGGAGGAGACATTCGAAGGCGCGCGCGATATGCTGGAAAACGGATTGCTTGAAAATCCGCCGGTCGATGCGGCGCTCGCGTACCACGTGGCGGCAGGTAAATCGCCCGTGGGCTTTGTAATGTATAACGACTCGGGCGTGATGATGGCTTCCGTAGACGGATTTGAGATTACGGTTCACGGGCGCGGCTCGCACGGTGCGAACCCGAACCTTGCCATTGACCCCATCAACGTAGGCGTGCACATTCATCTCGCCTTGCAGGAGCTCATCGCGCGCGAAAGCGACCCGACAAAGACGTGCGTTTTGACAATCGGGCAGTTTATGGCCGGAACCGCCGCGAACATCATCCCGGACACGGCCGTGCTGCGCGGCACCATCCGCACGAACGACAAAAAGGCCCGCGCACTGCTTGTACGCCGCATGCGCGAGACGGCGGAGCGCACGGCTGCCGTGTATAACGCGACAGTGGAGATCAGGACGCTTTCCGAAGTGTGCCCGCTCGTGTGCGACAAATCGGTGACGGACGACATGCTGCGCTACATGGGCGCGCTGAACATTCCAAACTTTACGCCGTACGGCGGCATTTCGGCGACAGGCTCCGAGGACTTTGCCCTTGTGGCCGAACGTGTGCCGAGCGCAATGATGTACCTTGGCGCGGGCTACATGCACGAGCGCTGGCAGTCCACCGCGCCCAACCCGAAGGTCGTCTTCAACGAGGGCGTCCTCCCCATCGGCGCGGCGTGCATGGCGCATTGTGCGGTAGAGTGGCTTAAAGAGAACGCGTAATAACAGGAAGCTTAAAATCCCGTTCACTTTCGGTGAACGGGATTTTAAGCTTATCGAAAACAGCTGCTTTGGAATTCAATCGATGATGGCTTTGACGAGCCGGGACCAATGCTTCGGGTAGCAGGCTAAAAGCTCTTCGTGCTGCATATTTTGTTCGTGCAGAACGGTTTTTGTTTTGTTTAGTAAATACCCTCGCCGCGTTTTGCACGGTGGATGACGTGGTAATACATGGGAATGAGGAAGCTATCGGCTAAAATCCATGCGATCGGGCCGGAGAAGCAGGCGGCGTTGAAGCCGAACAGCGGCACGAGGAACAGACCCACGCCGCCGCGGGCGATCATCTCAAACACACCGGCAAAGAGCGCGAGGCGGCTGTACCCCATGCCCTGAATGGTAAGGCGCAGCACATTGACGAATGTCAGCGGGATCATAAAAAGGCCACTGCACACAAGATACCAATAGGCAGAATTGATAATGGCGGTCTCACCGGCATCGACAAACAGAAGAAGCATCCATTTGCCGAGGAACACGATGATGAGCAGTGCCAGAACGGAATAGATGATGCCGACGATGTTGCAGGCTTTGACGCCTTGCCCAATGCGGTCAATTTTACGCGCACCGATGTTCTGCCCGCTGTATGTAGACATGGTGACGCCCATGGCATCATAAGCGCAGGCGAAGAACATATAGAGCCTGCTGCCCGCTGTGATGCTGGCGACGACCGTAGAGCCGAGGGAGTTAACGGATGCCTGTAAAATAACGCTGCCAATAGCCGTGATGGATGTCTGCAATGCCATGGGCAGACCCATGCTTAAAAGGCGCTTGATGCACGGCACGTTGATTTTGAAATCCTCACGGGTCATTTTGAGGACTTCATAATGCTTGCTCACATAGAGGAGACATACAACGCCGCCGATGAGTTGTGAAGCGACCGTTGCGACCGCCGCGCCTGCGACGCCCATGGGGATGAAAACAACGAGGACGATATCGAGCACAATATTGATGATGGACGCGATGACGAGGATGACAACCGGCGTGCGGCTGTCTCCGATAGCGCGCTGGATGCCGGCAAGCATATTATAGAGGAACGTTGCGGGGATGCCGGCAAAAATGACAACAAGGTACGCGTAAGCGTCGTCGATGATATCCGCCGGCGTGCCCATGAGCTCTAAGATATTGCGGCAGAAAATGACCGTGAGCACCGTTAAGACGATGCCGAAGCCGACGCACAGCCATACGGCGTTGCCGATGAAGCGGCGAAGCTCTTTATAATCCCTGCTGCCGAAGCGCTGCGCCACCGGGATGGCAAAGCCGCTGCAAAGGCCAAGGCAGAAGCCGATGATGAGGAACGTGATGGATCCGGTGGAGCCAACGGCTGCAAGCGGCCCCGTGCCAAGCACGCGCCCGACGATCATGGTATCGACCATGGAATAGAACTGCTGGAACAGATTGCCGAAAAGCAGCGGGATGGAGAACCCGAGGATAAGCTTCATGGGCGAACCGCTCGTCATTTCTTTTGTCATACTGAAAATTTCACACCTTTACGGGAAAAATAACATTCAAAGATTTCTCATACAGTTTACCACCGCAAGCGGGGTTTGTATATCCCGTAAAAACAGAAAAAAGGACAGCATGCGCCATCCTTTTTTTATGAAAAATTATAAAGGCTGTTTTATCAAAGAAATTACATCTTTGCAATCTTGTCTGCCCACTCGAGAACCTTCTTGGTGTCTGCGTCGGTCGGCATGCCCTTCTTGAAGAGGCCGCCCTTGACAGCGATGCCCAGAGGCTCACCGTAGGTCTCGACGCCGTTCTTCTTCATCGTATCGATGATGGAAGAAAGACCGTCCGTGTTACCGTTGCTGTTCAGAACATAGAATGCAACACCCTTTGCTCTGGTGGGGTTGAGATCCTTGCAGAAGTGATCGACTGCGCCCGGGAGCTTGCCGTTCATTTCAACGCCGATAAAAACGACCTTCTCGCCCTCGCACGGGTATGCCGGGGGGATTTGGTCACATACGCACTGCATAACTCTGCCGATTTCGGATGCGATCGGCTGTACGTTGCCGCTCTTGGAAAAGTGAAGGGACTTTGCTTTCATTTTGACTGCCTCCTGTAAGTTTGCGGGCCGCACCGGCCCGTTATCCATATTAAGTGATTATTTCTATTATAACACGGATTCAAAAAAAATCATAAACAGAATGTGAATTTTTGTAAGAAACTTGTAAGAGAACGTGCGGGTCACACAAAGAAAAAGATCCATTTATGGACGGAATATTAAAAGGCAGACGAATTCGTCAAAACGTCTATTTTATTATCGATATGAAAGCACTTTTTCGAGAAAACTCCCGTAAAATCTCTTGTAAAATTCCGCAAATAATATTATAATGGAAGCGTATTATGTTATGACCTACGGTGTAAAAAGCGGGTCTTTCCCCTTTTGCCGCCGCTCTTTGAAAATAATGAAGCAGGAGGTGATTTTTTGGCAAAAGAAGCTCTGGACGCCGTAAAGGATGCGGAGCAGAAGGCCGCCGGCATTCTGGACACGGCCGCTGCACGCTGCGCCGCCATTCGGCAGGACGCCGCACAAAAGGTGGACAAGCTGAAGACGGAGCGCATGCAGAAAGCAAAAGCGGACCTTGCAGCCGCAAAACAAAGCGCAGAGACGGCCGCTGCGGCCGAACAACGCACAGCGCAGCAGGAAACTGCCGCACTGGCGGAGGATATCCGCAAAAAAGCGCAGCAAAACAGCGCGAACGTAATCCGCGCTATCCGCGAGGCCATCACCGGCTGACGCGGCGCCAACACGAAAGGAGGGGATCCCCCTATGGCGGTAATGCCTATGAAGCGCATCAGCATTTATGCGCTCAAGAACCGTCGTAAACAGATCCTGGAACTGATCCAGCGGCGCGGCGTCGTGGAAATCGATGACCGCAAAGCGGACGAAACGGTTTTTGCCAAGATGGATACCGTCCCGGCAAAATCAAGATTTGAAAACAATGCAGCCGCGCTGCAATCGGCGTTAGACGCGCTCGATAAACTGGAGCCGCCCGAAAAAAGCCTCTTCGCGTCTCTGAACGGACGCGACGCGATACCGCTTTCCAAATATCAGGAAACGGCCGACGGTGCGGGTGAGCTTTTAAAAATTGCCTCGCGCATCAACACGCTGTGGAAAAAGTGTGCGGACAACCGCGCGGAAATTCTCCGCTTGCAGACACAAATCCGTGCGCTGGAACCGTGGATGAAGCTGGATATTTCCATGCGCACCATCAGCACGCCGACAACCTCCGTGTTCACGGGGTCGTTTCCGGTAGAATATACGGAAGAAACGCTGCGGGCGAAAATCGCCGAAGGCGCGCCGGACGTGGACGGTGTGGTCGTAGAGATTTTGAGCGCTTCCCCGCAGCAGACATGCGCGTTTTTGATGTGCCACATCTCGCAGGGATTAAAGCTTGAAACCTACCTGCGTTCCATCGGGTTTACGTATCCGGCGGAGCCGAGCAAGGTGCCGCCCGCAGAGCGCGTGGACATCCTGAACGGACGCATTGCGGCGCTGCAAAAAGAGATCGATAAAAACGAAGCGGAGATTCGCACACATAAAAACCGACGCGAAGACCTGCTTTACACCATCGATTACTTTACGATGCGCACCGAGAAATACGATGTTTTGGGCCGCTTATGGCAGAGCCCGCACGTGTTTCTCATTACGGGATACATTCCGGCAGAGAATGCCGAGGCGCTTAAGACGGAGCTCACGACCGCGCAGGAAGCCTACGTAGAGCTGTGCGACCCGAGTGACGCGGACGATGTGCCCGTGAAGCTCAAAAACAACAAGTTTGCTGCCCCGGTCGAGGGCGTACTGGAAAGCTACAGCATGCCGGGCAAGCATGAAATCGACCCAAGCGGCATCATGGCGGTCTTCTATTACTTTCTCTTCGGCATGATGCTTTCCGATGCGGGCTACGGACTTGTGATGGTCCTTGGCTGCGGCATCATCTTACACAAGTTCAAAAACATGGAAGAAGGTCTGCGCAAGACGCTGACGATGTTCCTCTATTGCGGTATTTCCACGATATTCTGGGGCATTTTATTCGGCAGCTTCTTCGGTGACGCGATCACCGTTATCGCAAAGACATTCTTCAACACCGATATCGTGATACCACCCTTGTGGTTCACGCCGGTCGATGAACCGATGCGGCTGTTGCTGTTCTCGTTCCTCGTCGGCATCATCCACCTGTTCGCCGGCCTCGGCGCACAGTTCTACCAGCTTGCAAAACAGGGCAAGTGGCTGGACGCGATCTATGACGTTGTGTTCTGGTATCTGCTCGTCGGCGGCGCGATTATTTATCTGCTTTCCATGCAGATGTTCGCCGACATGGTGGCGCTTTCCTTTACGCTGCCGACATCGGTGGGCACCGCGGGCATTATTGCGGCAGGCATCGGCGCGGTAGGCATTGTGCTCACTTCGGGCCGCAGCTCCAAGAGCATCGGCAAGCGCTTCTTAAAAGGTCTTTACGGGCTGTACGGTGTTTCGAGCTATTTAAGCGACATTCTCTCTTACTCGAGACTTTTGGCTCTCGGCCTTGCGACCGGTGTTATCGCTTCGGTCTTCAACCAGATGGGCGCCATGCCCGGCAACAACCCGCTCGGCGTGATTATCTTTATTTTCGCCTTTGTAGTGGGACACACGCTGAATATCGGCATCAATGTGCTCGGCGCGTATGTGCACACAAACCGCTTACAGTTTGTTGAGTTCTTCGGCAAATTCTTTGAGGGCGGCGGACGCAAATTCGCACCGTTCACCACCAAAACCAAATATTTCAAAATTACGGAGGAAAAGTAACATGGATAAGTTCGATATCAACTCTCTCGGCATCGTTCTCGCGCTTGTCGGCGCAGTTCTGGCAGCACTTCTCGGCGGCATCGGTTCCGCCATCGGCGTAGGCATGACCGGTCAGGCAGCCGCAGGCGTCGTTTCCGAAAATCCCCCGCTGTTCGGTAAAGTCCTTATTCTTCAGCTTCTGCCGGGCACGCAGGGCATCTACGGCCTGCTCATCGCCTTCCTCACGCTGACGAACATCGGTGTTCTGGGCGGCAGCGCAGACATCTCCTTTGCAAAGGGCCTTCTCTATCTTGCAGCCTGCATGCCGATGGCCGTGATCGGTCTCATCTCCGCAAAGCAGCAGGCAAAGGCAGCCGTTTCTTCCATCGCACTCGTTGCAAAGCGCCCGGATCAGTTCGGTAAAGCCATGATCTTCCCGGCCATGGTTGAGACTTACGCGGTTCTGGCTCTGCTCGTTTCCCTGCTGGCTGTTGCAAACATCGGCGGCATCGCCATCTGATGATCCACTCCCAAAAATCAAAAAAAGAAAGGAAGAGGATCGATCCATGGCAACAGGACTGGACAGAATTATAGAACAGATCCTTGCGGATGCCGAAGCGAAAGCGGCGGAACAGGTTGCCGCTGCGGAAGAAGAAGCAAAAAAGACGCTTGCGGACGCTGCCGCCGAGGCAGAGCAGAAAGCAAATGTCCTGCTTGCGGACAGTGAAAAAGTCGGCGCGGACATTAAAGCCCGTGCGGCTTCGACCGCGGAATTCACACGCCGCCGCACCGTGCTTGCCGCAAAGCAGAACGCCATTCGCGATGTAATCGCGGCGGCACAGAAAGAGCTGCACGATCTGCCGGATGACGAATACTTCAGCGTGCTTTTAAAGCTTGCGCAGAAAAACGCGCTGCCGGGCGATGCTGAAATGCAGTTAAACGAAAAAGACCTTGCGCGCATGCCGCAGGATTTTTCGGCGCAGTTGAAAATGGCTGTGCCCGGGACAAACATCACCGTATCGAACACGCCGTGCAATATCCCGGACGGTTTCCTGCTCGTTTACGGCGGCATCGACGTGAACTGCACGTTCGCTTCGCTGTTTGAGGCCGCCGGAGACACATTGCAGGACCTTGCGGGCGGCATGCTCTTTCGCTGAGCCGCCGGCAGAAAAGGTGGTTTAACGAATGGAACAGGAATACATCTATGCTGTGGCGCGCATTAAAGCGCGGGAGCTTTCGCTTTTGACGCAGCAGGATCTGGACAGGCTGATGGCGTGCAAAACGCCGGCAGAGTGCTTCCGTGCACTGGCCGATAAGGGCTGGGGCGCTGGCGGCGAAACCTCTGCCGAGGCGATTTTTGCCGCCGAGGAGGAGAAAACGTGGGCACTCATGCACGAGCTGCTGCCCGACCTCACGCCGTTCAGCGTACTGCTGTATCCCATAGACTTCAACAATATGAAAGCGGCGGTGAAGTGCACCGTCACAAACGCGGAGCCGCACAACGTGTTTATGTCCGGCGGCACCGTGGAGCCGGAAAAAATGCAGCAGGCGGTCAGAGAAAATGACTTCTCCCTTCTGCCGGACTTTATGGCGGAAGCCGCAAAAAAGGCGACGGACGCGCTGCTTACCACGCGCGACGGTCAGCGGTGCGACATCATTTTAGACCGCGCATGCCTCACGGCGATCCACAAGACCGGTAAAGAGAGCAAAAACGCGCTGATTATGGCGTTTTCCGAATTTAAGGTGGCAGCGGCGGACATTAAAATCGCGGCACGCGCTTTGCACACTGGCAAAAGCCGTGCGTTTTTGGAAGAAAGCCTCGCCCCGTGCGACACGCTGGATCTGGAAGAGCTCATTGACGCGGCGTCGAAAGACACGGACACCTTTTACGCGTACCTTTCCCGTACGGACTATGCTGACGGCGTAAAGGCGCTGAAGGACGGCTTCTCCGCGTTTGAAAAATGGTGCGACGACCGCCAGACAGCGCTTGTAAAAGAAATCAGCCGCCAGGATTACTTTACGGTAGCGCCGCTGCTCGGGTATGTTACGGCGCGCCAAAACGAGATTTCTACCGTGCGCATTATTATTTCCGGCAAGCAGAACAACCTGCCGGATGAGCGCATCCGTGCACGTTTGAGAGACCTGTAAAGAAAGAGGGAAACGAAATGTACAGAGCAGCAGTCATCGGAGACCGCGACAGCATTTACGGCTTTGCCGCGCTCGGTCTGGAGGTCTTTCCCGTGACGGATTCGGAGATGGGCTCCAAAACGCTGCGCCGCTTAGCAGAGGGCGAATACGCCGTGATCTACATTACAGAAGCGCTTGCCGCCGAGTTGGAGCACGAGCTGGACCACTTCCGCCTGCAGCCGCTGCCCGCCATCATCCCGATTCCCGGCGTTACGGGCAACACGGGCATGGGCATTAAAATGGTTAAAAAATCCGTGGAGCAGGCAGTCGGCTCCGATATTATCTTTAACGACAACGATTAACGAAACGGGTGACTAAGCACATGAGCCAAGGCACAATCAAAAAAGTAGCCGGTCCGCTCGTAGTTGCAGGCGGTATGCGCGACGCGAACATGTTCGACGTTGTGCGCGTCAGCGACCAGCGACTGATCGGCGAGATCATAGAAATTCACGGAGACGAGGCCTCCATTCAGGTTTACGAGGAGACCTCCGGTCTCGGGCCGGGTGCGCCTGTGGAATCCACCGGCGAGCCGATGAGCGTTGAACTCGGGCCGGGCCTTATCAGCTCCATTTACGACGGTATTCAGCGCCCGCTGACCGCCATTATGGAAATGACGGGCAACAACTTAAAGCGCGGCGTGGAGGTTCCCTCCTTAAAGCGCGATGTAAAATGGAGCTTCACGCCCCTTAAACAGGTGGGCGACGAAGTAGAAGGCGGCGACATTCTCGGCACCGTACAGGAGACCGAGATCGTGCTGCACAAGATCATGGTCCCGGCAGGCGTGCGCGGCACAATCCGCTCTATTTTCGCCGGTGAATACACCGTAACGGACACCGTGGCGGTCATTGACACGCCGAACGGCAGCAGTGTGAACGTATCGCTGATGCAGAAGTGGCCTGTCCGCCGCGGCAGACCGTACCAGAAAAAGCTTTCGCCGGATATGCCGCTCATCACCGGCCAGCGCGTTATCGATACGCTGTTCCCGATTGCAAAGGGCGGCGTAGCGGCCGTACCGGGTCCGTTCGGCAGCGGCAAGACCGTTGTGCAGCATCAGCTTGCAAAGTGGGCGGAAGCCGACATCGTTGTGTACATCGGCTGCGGCGAACGCGGCAACGAGATGACCGACGTTTTGAACGAGTTCCCGGAGCTCGTTGACCCGAAAACCGGGTATTCGCTGATGAAGCGCACCGTGCTCATCGCAAACACGTCCGATATGCCGGTTGCGGCGCGTGAGGCGTCCATTTACACCGGCATCACCATTGCGGAGTATTTCCGTGACATGGGCTATTCCGTAGCCCTCATGGCAGACTCCACCTCCCGCTGGGCGGAGGCGCTGCGTGAAATGTCCGGCCGTCTGGAAGAGATGCCGGGTGAAGAAGGCTACCCGGCGTACCTCGGCAGCCGTCTGGCACAGTTCTACGAGCGTGCCGGCCGCGTCATTACGCTCGGCAGCGACAGCCGCGAGGGTGCGCTTTCCGTTATCGGTGCCGTTTCCCCTCCGGGCGGCGATATTTCGGAGCCGGTCTCACAGGCGACGCTGCGTATCGTCAAGGTCTTCTGGGGCCTTGATGCAAACCTTGCGTATAAGCGCCACTTCCCCGCCGTGAACTGGCTGACCTCCTACTCCCTTTATGTGGACACGATGGCGAACTGGTTCAACACGAACGTGGCGGAGGACTGGATGGATCTGCGTGCGCGTTTAATGCGCATTTTGCAGGACGAAGCAGAGCTTGAGGAAATTGTAAAGCTTGTCGGTATGGACGCGCTTTCCGCGCCTGACCGCTTGAAGCTGGAGGCTGCACGCTCCATTCGTGAAGACTTCCTGCACCAGAACGCATTCCATGAGACGGACACGTACACAAGCCTTGAAAAGCAGCACGACATGATGCTGCTGGTCGTTCACTTCTACGACCAGTGCGTTGCGGCGCTTGACAAGGGCGCGAAGGTCGACGACCTCATCGCGCTGCCTGTTCGCGAAAAAATAGGCCGCTTTAAATACACGGCGAACGACCGGGTCTCCGCGGAATACGATGTGATCTGCGCAGAGCTCTCTCAGCAGATTGACAAAGCCATTGAAAACAAGGAGGACTTCTGATGCCAAAGGAATACAGAACCATACAGGAGGTCGCAGGTCCTCTGATGCTCGTAAAGGGCGTTGAAAACATAACGTATGACGAGCTGGCGGAAATTGAACTTGCAAACGGTGAAAAGCGCCGCTGCAAGGTGCTGGAAATTAACGAGGGCAACGCGCTGGTGCAGCTTTTTGAAAGCTCCACCGGCATCAACCTTTCGAACAGCCGCGTGCGCTTCCTCGGCAGAACGATGGAATTGGGCGTAAGCGAAGACATGCTGGGTCGTATTTTCGACGGCCTCGGCCGCCCCATTGACGACGGCCCGGAGATTTTGCCCGACCGCCGCGACGACATCAACGGTCTGCCGATGAACCCGGCGGCCCGCAACTACCCGCAGGAATTCATCCAGACCGGTGTTTCGGCCATCGACGGTCTGAACACGCTGGTGCGCGGCCAGAAGCTGCCGATCTTCTCCGCTTCCGGTCTGCCCCATGCCCAGCTTGCCGCACAGATCGCACGTCAGGCTAAGGTGCGCGGCACGAACGACCCGTTCGTCGTTGTGTTTGCGGCTATGGGTATCACGTTCGAGGAATCAAACTTCTTCATCGAAAGCTTCCGCGAGACGGGCGCCATCGACCGCACGGTCATGTTTGTAAACCTTGCAAACGACCCGGCCATTGAGCGTATCGCAACACCCCGCATGGCGCTGACTGCTGCGGAATACCTCGCTTTTGAAAAGAACTACCATGTTCTCGTCATCATGACGGATATTACGAACTACGCGGACGCGCTGCGTGAGGTCTCCGCCGCACGCAAGGAAGTGCCGGGCCGTCGCGGCTACCCGGGCTATATGTACACGGACTTAGCGTCCCTGTACGAGCGCGCAGGCCGCCAGAACGGCAAGACGGGTTCCATCACGCTGATCCCGATTTTAACGATGCCGGAAGACGACAAGACCCACCCGATCCCGGACCTTACGGGCTACATCACCGAGGGACAGATCATTCTGAGCCGTGAGCTGTACCGCAAGAATATTGCGCCGCCGATCGACGTTCTGCCGTCGCTTTCCCGTTTGAAGGATAAGGGCATCGGCGAGGGCAAGACCCGTGCCGACCACGCGAGCACCATGAACCAGCTGTTTGCCGCCTACGCACGCGGTAAAGAAGCAAAGGAGCTTATGGTCATCCTCGGCGAAGCCGCGCTGACGGACATCGATAAGCTGTACGCGAAGTTTGCGGACGCCTTTGAAAACGAGTATGTTTCGCAGGGCTATAACACGAACCGCGACATTGAAGACACGCTGGAGCTCGGTTGGAAGCTGCTTTCCATCCTGCCCAGAAGCGAACTGAAGCGAATCGACGACAAGTACCTCGATCAGTATTACGGAAAGGTGTGATGCGCGGTGGTAGGCACCCAGGTAAACCCCACCAGAATGGAGCTGACGCGGCTGAAAAAGAAGCTCGTCACCGCCGTGCGCGGGCACAAGCTTCTGAAGGATAAGCGCGACGAGCTGATGCGCCAGTTCCTCGATAAGGTGCGCGAAAACAAAGCGCTGCGCGAAGAAGTGGAGACGGCGCTCGTCTCCGCTAACCAGAACTTCATGCTGGCGCGCGCCGGTATGCCGGACGAAATGCTGAACACCGCGCTGCTTGCGCCGAAGCAGGAACTGACGATCTCCGCCGGCACGCAGAACGTGATGAGCGTGGAGATTCCGGATTTTGACTTTAAGACGCGTACACCGGACCAGAACGACATGTACTCCTACGGCTTCGCTTTTACGACCGGCGACCTTGACGACGCGATCCTTTCGCTTTCCGAGGTCTTCCCGAAAATGCTGAAGCTGGCGGAAGTGGAAAAATCCTGCCAGTTGATGGCGGCAGAGATTGAAAAGACACGCCGTCGCGTCAACGCGCTGGAGCACGTCATGATCCCGGAGCTGCAGACGAACATCAAGTACATCACGATGAAGCTTGACGAAAACGAGCGCTCCACCCAGATCCGCCTGATGAAGGTGAAAGACATGATGCTAAAAGAAGCGCATCATTATGAGTATTAAAGCTTAAACAGACGAGACCCCCGAAGTGCCAAAGCGTGCTTCGGGGGTCTCGTTTTTATGGAGGAGATTATTTATTAAAACACATAATTCACAAGCAAGATCACGATGCTGGTCAGGACCATGACAATGCCGACGACGCGGTTCAGGGTGACGGCGCTAGCGCGGTTTGCGATGGCGGCGGCAATCTTCGCCCAAAGGAGCGTGAAAACGACGCAGAGAATGAGGCATGTGACATCCGGCATGCCGCCGATGGCGAAGTGGCTGATGCCACCGGTCAGCGCAGTGAACGCCATGATGAACACACTGGTGCCAACCGCCATGTGCATCTCATAGCCGAGGAACGACGTCAAAACGAACAGCAGCATCATGCCGCCGCCCGCGCCGACGAAGCCACAGATAAACCCGACGAGGACACCGCCGACGATGGATTTGGTGAGGCGTTCCTTCGGCGTGGCCGCGGCCATTTGCTCTTTGGTCGTTTTGACCGGCTTTAGAAGGAAACGCAGGCCGATGAAGATCATGGCGATCTGCATGGTGCCGCTCATGGCGCGCTCCGGCAGGAGACTTGCGACAAAACTGCCGACTAATGTCATAACAAGCACGCTGATGAGCAGCGGCAGGCTGTTTTTGACGTCAAGATTTTTATGCTTTTTATACGTCCACGCGCTTGTGGCGCTGGCCAAGACATCGCTTGCAAGGCCGATGCCGACCGCCTGATACGCCGGGATGCCGAGGAACGTCATAAGCATTGGCCCGATGACCGCGGCGGCGCTCATGCCCGCAAAGCCTGTGCCGATGCCTGCGCCCGCGCCCGCCAAAAAGCAGACGAGGATTTTGACTAAAAGCTCCATATCAGTTCATCCTTTCCGTTTCCGCTAAGCCTTCTGCGGCGTTTTCACACATTTTGTTAAACAACACTTTGTACTGCTCGGTTTCTCCCGGCGTGAAGCCCTTAAAAAGCTGCTTGCCGAACACCTCCTGCGCCGCTTTTCCCGCCGCGATGACAGCTTCGGCGCTTTTCGTGATGCGTAAATGTTGACTTTTGCGGTTGCCCGCAGCGTAATGCGCTTCAATCCACCCGCGCGCTTCAAGTTCCTTTAACGCCGTTGAAACGTGCGATTTTGTGAGATGGCGCGTTTTGACTAAATCTCCCGCCGTATCAAACTGCGGGTTATTGTGCAGGAACATTAAAATATTGAATTGCATCTGCGTCAGGTCGTATGCATCACGCACCGGCTTTGTGCACGCTTCGTAAAATGCCGTAAGAGATTTTTGCCGCTCCCAAAAGATCATATACTCACTTACTTTCGTTCTATTTTGAACTATATTATAGAACGAGAAACCAGAAAAATCAAGGAACAAATTGTAAACAGCAAAATATTTTTGAGCAGCAAAAAGAAGCCCCGGTGCATTTTTACACCGAGGCTGCGCGCCCCTAAAACGATGCCGGGGGCAGTTTGGCTCAATTTTAGCCGAAGACAGATTCCGGGTCTACTGGCTCGCCGTTTCTGGTGACTTCGATATGCAGATGGGAATCGAGCGCGGACTCAAACGGCGCGGCAGTCACGCTGCCGATGTCCTGCCCGGCCGTGACGACATCGCCCTCATGCACGAGGAACGTTTCACCGAGTCCGCAATAGCGCACTTCGTAATCGCCGTGCTCTATCACAATCATATTCCCGCGCAGCATGTCCGTATGCGTCTCTTTTACAATTCCGTTTGCGCAGGCGTGCACGGTTTCGCCGTGCGCCGCAGTGTAATCCGTACCCGCGTGCACGCGGTAGTCGCGCATTGTTTCGGAGTATACCGGTGTATCAGAAAACTCTGTCATGACCTCCCCCGGCACCGGTCGGGTGAGCGTTTCGCTGTCCGTATATGTCGGCTCGGCAGCGGTCTCTTCGACGGGCGTTTCTTCTGCAGGAGCGTTCACTTCCTGCGGCTCCGCTTCTGCGCTTGCGGAGACCTCCGGCACAGTGCCCTGCGCGTGGCCCGCAGAAACGGCGCTCTCCGGGTCATCGTCTACGGGGACGGATGTTTCAGGCGTGGGGCGCGGTGTGGACGCGGCGGAAGACGCACTGCTCTCGCTCCCTGTGGGCTCCAAGAACCCGGAAACGGTATCGTATGTGCTCCACGCCGCAATGCCGATGGCCGTCAGACACACGGCAAGCGCAAGGTAAAACCCGCGCCGCTCCGTACTCTTTTTGCGCTCCGCTTCGGTTTTTTCCTGCTTTTTAAAGTGCATAGCCATATTTTTCTCTCCTGTTTTTAGCGTCATTGGGTTTCTTTACCCGTAGTATGGGCGGGTTTGAGAAAAATATGCAACTATACTTCAGTCTGCGGGTTTTCGGCAGACGGAAACTTTCAGTTTCAATGCTGTGCAAAATCGGCACTTCTCCGCGCTGAAAATACCATTATACAAAAGGAAGAAGGACCGATGCGGCTCGGTCCTTCTTCCTTTTAGCTTGAGGGGTATATTGAGGAGGGTAGAACATGTATCCAAGAAAGGTGCGGTTCCTTTTCTTTCGAATACGCTTATATTATACCGCGGTTTCAAAAAGAGTTGTTAAATAGCCATGAATAAACGTTAAAGATTTTGGAACGCATTTATGAACGCTTTTTTCGAGAAAATCCGCAGAAAAAGCAAACAATCGTTTGCATTTTTCGAAAATATATGATACAATGGTTTTAATTAAAGAACTGCCCATTTCTACGGGACTGATTTTGTATTAAAACGGAGGAATCGCATATGGCGAGTTTAACGAAAAGCCAGCAGCTTGTATATGACTATCTTTGCTCCACCATGGCGGAACGTGCCGTGCCGCCCTCTGTGCGTGAGATCTGCGCGGCGACCGGTTTGCGCTCCACCTCTACGGTGCATTCCCACTTGAAATCTTTGGAGGCGCTTGGCTATATCACACGAGATGCGGGCCTGAATCGCTCCATTCACATTGTAGGCGCATCTGCCGCAAAGCAGGTGCCGATTCTCGGCAAGGTGACGGCCGGTCTGCCCATTCTGGCCGTGGAAGACATTGAGGGCTATATTCCCTACCCGGACAAAAGCGGCAAGGAGCTTTTCGCGCTGCACGTGGACGGCCTGAGCATGATCAACGCCGGCATTCTGGACGGCGACTATGTCATCGCAGAGAAAACGCCCGTGGCGGAAAACGGCGAGATCGTGGTCGGCATGATCGGCGATGAAGCCACCGTGAAGCGCTTCTATAAGGAGAAGGGCACGTTCCGTCTCCAGCCCGAAAACCCGGATTTCGAGCCCATCATCTCCGATGAAATCACCATTCTCGGCAAGGTTATCGCGGTCATTCGGTATTATTAAGCTTTAAAAGCATAAAGAAAGTCTTGGCGACACAGCAGGAGCTGCAAACAGTCGCCAAGACTTTTTTTGATAAAATCGTACCTCTCAGTGCATCTTATTTTCAATTCCGGCTAAATCACCATACACATTACGAATCGTACTTGAAATATTCTGTATCGGAAGACGTATCTCGAACGGAGACAGAGAAGGAATAATCGCCGAAATCTGTTTGGAGAACCGCTTCTTCGGAGCCGGATTGCCAACGAATATCCATTTTCGTTCCGTTCACTTCAGCCACGATTTTTGCATTTGCAGAAAAAACAGGAAACTGGTTTCTCATCCGCAAAAGCTCGATTTGTTTTTGCACAATCGGCTTTTTCATTCCGGCAGCTATATCAGAGCATGTCAGGTTCGTGCGGTTGATTTCTTTATGCCCACCGGCGCCCGCCCTTTGAACGGCAGCATGATCATTACGACCGGCAAACAGATCCAGATACCAAACCTGCGGTTTACCCGGCATGAAAAGCTGTATTGCCCGTGCCAGAAGCATTTTTTTGTCATCTTCTCCCAGTGCACTGTAATACGTGGCATTTACTTGATAGTATACGTTTTTTGCGCCGTGCAGATCTTTCACATATCCGCCACGGGACACCACTGTATCAATGAGGCTTTGGATTCTTTCTTCCGGAAGCAGCCCTTTTAAATCCAACAACGGAATACCATCATGACAGCCCAACATATTAACAGTCAGCATTTTGCGGTCACAGATTTCCCGTATCCACTGTACAAGAACTTCTCCGGACCTTCGTTCAAGTGCATCCAGCAATAATCCAGGTAGGAAAAAGTCATACACCATATACCCTTTTTCTGCAATCGTGCGGTATGTTCCCTCCGCATAGCTGGCATGTATCTCCGGCAAAAGCGTGATACCCAGCGGTTTTGCCAAATCTGTCACCTTGCCGAGCAGCTCCCATGTTCCCGGATCATTCAAGAAATTCCGTGCACCCGGCTCTTTCGGTGCATAGGCAAAGGCGTCCAGACGAACGATTTTTGCGCCGTAACCGGCAAGTGTTTGCAGCGTATTTTTGTAGAATTCCCAAACGAGCGGTGAACGGATATTCAGATCCATCTGACCCAAATATCGACGATTTCTTTCCATGAAGTCAACCACCGCACCGCGATACACCTCTAATTGACCAAGTTCCGTCTGCTCGGGCCATTTGCCCTGCTCGACAGCCGCATTGACCAAAGAAGCCAACCGAACTGCCGGAGCATATTTTCCGTGTGTGATGTCCATAAAGTCCTGCGCATCTACATGGGAATAGACAACTTCCTGATAGAAAGTATTCCAATACGGAACATTGCTGCCGTCAGGAAACTGCACCATTAAAATCGGCAAGCCGGGTTTACGGAAAAACATATTTTGCAGCAGTTCGGGGTCCGGCCGGATATATCCCTCCTCGGTCATCGTTCCATGACCTGCCCAAAATCTGTTCCAATCTATAAAGAAGTCACGATAGAGGGATTGTTCCCCGTTTTTCAGTATATCCTGAAATTGCTCGGAAAGCACCGAAGCATGATTTAGTACAAAATCCAACTTCAAGTCAATTCCCATTGAGCGCAGCGCATCGAGATCCGTTTGTTCTGCCAGCAAGTCATTGAGTCGATAGTCTATAACAGAAAATCCGCGATCAAGATCGGTGTTGAACAGGCTTGGAAGAATATAGAACGAAGAAAATACGTCCTTCATTTCCGGCTGTTCCAAAAACGATATACATCCCTTTAATGTGCCGCCCAAGCTGTCAGGATAAGCATTCAGCATCGGGCCAAGGCAGAAATCACCGTCACACATACAATATCTCCTATCGACCGGCGTCCATTTGCCGCTTAAACTGTTCGTAAGTTAAAAAGTCGCCGGATTTTGACAAGATAATTTTTGCAGCATGTGCTCGGTTTTCTAACATACCCTGCTCTATCTCCAAAACCATAGCAATAAACGGCGTATCTGTATTTGCATCTCGAGCACGAAGCAGACGGTATTTTCTCGTTTCAGCCGGTGTACTGTTCAGCAGGATCGGAATATCCACACCGTCAAACTTTCCGCAATTGCCGTGCGTCCATTCGAGAATAATCACCGAAATATTCCGAAAATCCTTTTCTTCATACCAAAGCTCCGTCTCCGTGCGGCCCATTCGTTTCAGCCATATCTTATCCGCACCGCTTTTAAACTGTGTCAGCGTTTTGGACAGTTCATCGAATTCCTGTTCCTGTTCGGAACCGAGATATTCTGCCAACGCCTTTCGACCGGCTTTTTGATATACGGTCAGCCACGGGTATCTGTCTGCTTCTTTCGATGCAGAGTCCGTTTCCGCTTCCTGCAGTGCTTTAAGTTCACGTGCGGCATCCGGGGTATAAACATTCTGCTCCAGCATACCGCGTATGCCTGCTAAACGGAAAATTCGCATACGTTCCGCGTCATTCAAAGAAGGAATACGACGAGGGTAATTGTCGCCGGACAGCGTATAGCACCCGATTCCGAGTTGATTAAAATAGTATGTCAAAAGGGATGAAATACCCGTTTTTCCCACGCCGGATCCACCACACACCGTAATAACCGCTCGTTTTGCCGGTGATTTTTCCAGAACTTCGCGCAGCATAGGTAAAACTACCGGAAAAATCTTTGCGGCTTTTTCTTTCTGCTGCGGTCCAATCCATATTTTGTCTCCCGGAGTATCTCCCTGCGGAATATCTTCCGGAATTTCCGGGGGCTGCCATGCCTGCATGGCTTTTTCAAGCGTCAACATCAAATCTGCAGTCAAGTTTACTTACCTCCATATTTTTATAATCTCTTGCCTTCTTCTGCCTTTTTGAACGAAAGCCAGCTAAAACTGTTACCGGATTGTACAAAATGGATCGGAAGATCACACGCAAGCACTTTCGGCAACCACTGTGCCATATACCGCATTCCGGGTTCTTCCAAATTGAAGTGTCCGACATTCAGCAGCGCGCGTCGGATTCCCAAAGTATTTGCATCCTGCACATACTCACCGATTGTCCAATCGATCACCTCACCGGGAATGATCAAATCGCAATTCATTTTTTCAATGAGCTGTATATTTTGCCTGTCCCAGTCCGTTCCGAAAAAATGTCCGACGATAGCTACGCGCTCCACAGGCATTTCAGGGTCTCCTATAATGCGAATTCCGTCAATCTGCATGGTATGCGCAACATGCTCCGCCACCGCGCGGACCGTAGTGAGCGGCAAGTGGTACGCGGTTCCCGGAAAATAGTTTTCCGTCTCCTGATACTGTTCCCAGCCGAGCATTTTAGCCAACCCGGAAAAGATACCGTCGGGTCTATGATTGTGGATATGATCGTGATCGCGGTATACAACGATACCGAGACGGTCAAGAAGTTGTTTTTTTGCCTGATACACACAGTTATCCTGAAGCCAATCGGTCTCGTCCCATCCGTCGTAGAAAAGCGGCTCATGGCCGATGATTAAATTGCATCCCAGCTCAGCAGCTTTATGAATGACCTCTGCTGTTGGGCAACAAGACAACACGATTCCTGTGCAGACCTGATCCGGATCGCCGTACTGCACGATGTCGCACGTTCTGCGCTCCGGCTCCAGCGGTCCGTGATATGCTTCTAATTTATCAATGATTTCTGAAATTTTCATTGCCGTATTCCTTTGCTTTACACTTTGTTGGCACCCATCTTCTTGTAGACATCCCCTCTGTCGATCCAGTCGAGGAAATTATTGATTTCAAGATCCCAAATGGCAAATTCGTGCTCATAACCGGGCAGGTCATCATAGCGCAGCCGACCGCTCTTCCAGATCGGTTCAACAAATTCATGGTATTCCTGCACATTCTTATAAAGGAAATCTCTGTCGCCGATGCTCAGGAAGAGATCCGGCAGCTTTTTACCCTCTGCCACAGCTTTTTCTGTCGCAGCGTAAAGATCTATCCACTGCGGCCCCTTCGTCTTTTTGCTTTCCATATCCTTTTTCGAGAATACGGCCGGAGATAATGCACCAATCGCGCTGTACCGGTCCGGATTCTCAATGCCGTGCAGCAACGCGCCGTAGCCACCCATGGAAAGGCCCGCAATATAGCGATCCTTCGGACTGTCGGAAATCGGGAAATAGGCTTCAACAAATTCAGGAAGTTCGTGATTCAGGAAATCGTAGTAATTGTCGCCCATATCATCATTCATATACGCCTTGTTTCCGACAGAGAATGTAACGATAGCAATCCTTTTTTCTTCTGCATATCTCTCAACGCTTGTATAGCGGAGCCAAGCCATATAGTCGTTTCCCATACCATGCAGCAAATATACAACCGGGAATTTTCCCGACAGGCTGTGTGTATGCGGGTCATCCATATTGCAGGATGTAAAAGACGGAAGCGTCACTTCGATATCAACGCCGTGACAAAGTGAATATGAAAAGAAATTGCAATGGATCTGTGCCATACTTTTACCTCCAAAATAAGCAGTTCTTTAAAACGCGTTAAATACGATCATTTGTATAAACCAGCATCGCATGACCGACACACATAATTTGTTTTTGTGACGGATCCGATACATAATCGTAGGTCTCACATTGATCCGGATGTGCAATGATTTTCTCACAGCAATCCATCATGTCCGTCAAATAAACGGGAGAAATCCCCTGTACACTGTGCCCTGTATAGAGCTTTTTAACATTTTGGCATTTGGGAAGCGCCTTTTTCAACGCATCGCGGAACGCCGTAACAGTAAGATACTCAGGGTAATACGGAGCCGGAAATCTGCCGATGATCAATGTCGGCGTAAAAACAACCGCGTCTCCGCTGAATAAAAGGTTATACTTACGGTCAAGCAGCATACAGCCTCCGGCTGCATGCCCCGGCATATGAATCACTTCCACTTCATGTCCCTCGCCGAGACGGAAAACAAAACCGTCCTCCATCGCGACATGCTTCGCAGACTGCAGAGGAATAATGTCCTCCTCACGGTATGTTCCCGGTGCAGGCAATAGTCTGTTCTCTGCCTTTTCGGACATTTCCAGATACAGAATATCGTACTTATGAATAAAAATGGTTTCAAATTGGCCGTTGCCCGCACTGTGATCTCCATGGAAATGTGTATTGACGACATCAACCGGCTTATCTGTCAAAGTCTCAACCAGACCGCGCAGATCACCGATGCCAAACGCCGTATCGATCAGCAGCGCCCGCTCCTGTCCGACGATCAGGTGCATCCACGCACTTGCGCCCTTGCTGTGTGCATCATAATAGATATGAAAAATACCGGGCACATCTTCATCTTCAAAAACCATAACATAAGGATCTACATCGTAGACTTTATGCTCCTTTTCACAGAGCGATGCTGCGTAAGCATCACTTTGTTCCATATATTCTTTCCAGTCAGACATGCTCTTCCTCCTTTTATCAGCCCTTGACGCCGCCAATGACGATGCCTTTGACGAAAGATTTCTGAATAAACGGATATACGATCATGACCGGGATAACAGCCACGACTGCGATCGCCATACGGATGCTGACACTCGGAAGTGTACCCATTTCAATGTTGATGCCCTGCAGCTGCGTTGCGGTTTTGAGAAACTGAATGTTGTTAAGCATATTTGTCAGAACGTTCTGAATACTGTACAGATCCGTACGTTTTACAAGGTAGTACAGACCGTTCGTCCAGTCGTTCCAGTAAGCCAGACCGGACATCAGACCGATCGTTCCGATGATCGGTGTTGACATAGGCAATACGACGTTGACGAGCGTACGCAGTTCACTTGCGCCGTCCAGCTTTGCGGCTTCGATGATTGCATCCGGGATATTCGTTTTAAAGTAATTGCGCATTAGAATTACATTAAACGGGCTCATCAAAAAACTCGGGATCAAAAGGGCAAAGATTGTATCTCGAATATGAAAGAACTGCGAATACATAATGTACGTCGGCACGAGACCGCCGTTAAAAAGCATCGTAAAGAACACAAAGAATGCAATTGCATTTCGACCTTTGAGGCCCGGGCGTGCAAGCGGATATGACAGGCATACCGTCATGCATACATTGCAGACTGTACCGACTGCCGTTACAAAGAAGGTAATGCCATACGCGCGCAAAACCGTTTTTCCTGTTTTAAAGATATACGTATAAGCATCCGCACTGAATTTTTCCGGAAAGAAGGAATAACCGTTCAGCATAAGTGTTTGTTCATCCGTGAGGGATGCCATCAACAGGAGCAAGAGCGGAAGCAAGCACACCAACGTTAAGATTATCAGAACAATATGCGGTATAATTTTAGCAGACTTACTTGTGGTAATCATAGTATCATCCCTTTCCCGTATAATCAGAACAACGCGCTTTCTTTATCGATCTTTCTCGTAATCATATTCGTAATCATAACCAGAACAAAACCGAGAATAGACTGTAAGAAACCGGCTGCCGAGGAACGACCAACATCGTTGAGTTGAAGGAGTCCGCGGTAAACATACGTATCAATTGTGTTTGTTACACTGAACAGAAGACCGTTGTTCATCGGCACCTGATAAAACAGACCGAAATCCGAATAGAACATTCTGCCGATGTGCATAATAACCAACGTAATGATTGTGGTCTTGAGGCACGGGAGCGTGATATGACGGATCTGCTGCCATGTGGAAGCACCATCGATAACCGCCGCCTCATAATAAGAATCGTCGATGCCGATCAGAGTCGCAAAATAGAGGATAGACGAATAGCCGAAGCTTTTCCACAGATAAATGAACGTGAGGATAAAAGGCCAGTATTTCGGCGAGGAGTACCAGCTGATCTCGTCCATACCGAGCAGCTTTAAGATTGAATTGTTGATAAAACCGTTATCCGAGCTGAGAAATGCAAATGCCAGATAGCTGACAACCGTAATGGACAGAAGATACGGAATCAGAATGCTTGTCTGATAAACACGCAGCATTTTCGTGCGTACCTGCTCAAGGAAAATCGCCACAACGATTGCCAAAATCGTACCGAGTACGATAAATGCCAGATTATAGCAAAGTGTATTGCGGAAGATTACAAAGGCGTCACTTGTCTTAAAAAGATAGGTGAAGTTATCCAGACCCACCCATGGGCTATCAAAAACACCGACTGTATAGTTGATTTTCTTAAATGCAAAGGTCAGGCCGAACATCGGCAGATAATTGTTGATGATAAGATAAAGAAGACCGGGAATCATCAAAAGATACAGCGGGAGATTGCGTGTAAAGCTGCCTTTTTTCTTAATTTTCCCTTGTCTATTCTGACTTGTAGAATTTGACATTTTATTACCTCTTGTCTTTCCGTTTGATACATGTCTGAAAATGAAATAGATACCGGGGAGAAACAAACCGCACATAAACCTTACGGCGACACTTTATTCCGAAATAGAACCGGGTCTGCGTACACATTTCCAGTTTATGCAGCAGACCCAGCCTTATAATTATATCATTTTATTTCAGAATCAGCCTGCCAGAAATGCATCGAGCTGTTCCTGTTTTGCCGCAATGATCTCATCGATGCCGGCATCACGAAGTGCCTGCTGGAACTGCGCAAGCGTTGCATCGAAATCTTCTACGGCACCGCCGGCTAATGCATTCTCATACTGGTTCACGACATTCGTGCAAGCGGAGACCGCATCCGAAACGCCTGTAAGGTCGAACTGGCAACCAAAAGCCTTGGACTGCTGTGCATTCTTGTTGGCTGTAAGCATACGGTCGTAATAGTCTGCCGGATACTCAAACGGAATGGAAATTGTAGAGTTTACTGCCGTCCAAGAATAACCGAGGCACCAGCCTGTGGTAGAAATGTCTTTGCCGTCAACGTATGTAGCCGTGTTATCCTCGAGCACCTGATAGTGCTGACCCTCAATACCGTTGATCAGAAGATTTTCAACATCGGGATCGGTCGCCATCAAGTAGATAAGAGCTGCTGCAGCTTCCGGATTCTTCGTTGCCGGGTTGATGCACTCATAGCCCGACGGCGTGACCGCGACCGCATCCTCATAGATCTGGAGGGAAGCGATATCGGTACCGAAGTTCTGAGAAGACCAGATGCCGTTCATCTCGGCACTGAAATGACTTGCAAAGCAGCCAAACGCCTTACCGGACGGGATGTAATCGATCGGCGCATCTGTAACATTCAGAATATCTGCCATGTAACAGCCCATCTCTTTCCACTGCTTGAAGTAGCCTACGAGCTCCTCATAGCCGGCGCTCTCATAATAATTCGTAACCGTGGTATCCTGGCCGTAGTTATCCAGAACACCAAGCTTGTTGCCGAGAGAATCGACTCGGGAATCCCCAATGTTCGGTGCGCCATTCATCGGACCGATAAGCGGCGTATCCGGATACTTCTCACGGATCTTGCCGAAAAGCTCGGTAAGCTCTGCAAGGTCAATCTTATCGCCGTTCTTGTAGCCAAATTCATTGGCAATGTCGCCGCGAAGGTTGTAGCAAGCTGTGGAGGCCTGATCCAACAGATGGCCGATACCGTAAAGCTCACCGTTGACACGGCCTGCTTCATACACATTCTCACCAAGGGCTGTTTTCATCTCTTCCGCATAAGGCTCCATAAGTGTATCAAGCGAAAGGGCCTGCCCGTTATTGACAATTGTGCTGTACGGAACGGAAATGCCTGCCATGAATACATCGAGTGTATCATCACCGCCGGAAAGGAGAAGATTGAGCTGCTGGGCAACGTTGCCGATCTCCATCGTAATAAACTCAACGTTGCAGCCGATCTTTTCGCGTGTAATCTCGCTAAGCTTTTCCGCAACCGCATCTGCATCCGGCGGCGTCGTGCCACAGACAACCATCAGGGAAATGGTTGGAACTTCGCCGTCTGTAGAGGCTGTATCCTCAGTAGAGGCGCTGTTTTCAGATGTCGCGCTGCTTCCAGATTGACTGTCTGCAGAACTGCTCCCGCTGTTCCCACAGCCGGATACTGCAGTTGCAAGGACGAACAGCGCCAGTAGAACTGCCAAAATCTTTTTCGTTGACATTTTGTACCTCCGTTAAATTTTGTTTTTCCCCGCTCGCGCAATACTTGCGCAAACGTTTGCTTTGTGCTGTAATATTATCACGTTGTTTATAGTTTGTCAACAAATTTTGTACCAAAGTTTTCATCGTGTTTTTGTATATATTGTGATTTTGCACTATAGCAGCACATTTAACTTTAGAATTTCAAAGATTTTTTAGCAGAAGCAACATTTTATTGCGTGTGCAAACGGTTTCACAAATGCATTATTTATAATCATCAAAGCAGGTATATGACTTCCCCTCGTTTTTCCGATAACGATAAAGCCTCTTTTCAGTCCGCAAATTCTCGAATCTGTGAGCAAGGCCGGTTATATCTCTTCTTACATGACCGGGAAATCCGCTTCGTCTCTTAGCGGACACAAAAAAAGACATCGATCCTCAGGTCGATGTCTAAAATCATACGATTTTTTGTTTTACGTATATGGCGTATTTCATGCCTATGCTTTCACAAAATTCGGGCCGGAGGTTTTACGGCGAATAAGAGAAACCGGAAGAATAGAACGCTCCGGGACAATTTGACCGTTTATGCGTTGGATCAGTATCTGCACCGCAAGCGCACCCATTTGGCGTATAGGCTGCGCAATCGTGCTGATCTCACAATAAGCGGAAATATCAACACCGTCAAACCCAATGACCGGGATACGGCCAAAAGTGTCGGCTTCGTCCGCATCATTCAATGTGTTCATGATGCGCGCAGCAAGAACATCGCTGGTCGCGAAAATACCGTCTGTTTCAGGAAATTGCTTTAAGGCTTTGTAAACATCCTCACCAAGGTTTTTTCCAAACAGGTCCTCTGCATCGATATAATACTCCGAACAAGGTGAGCCGTTCTTTGCACAAGCATCTTGAAACCCCTTGTATCGCAGAGATGCCGGAAGCTGATCCGATATAATCCTGTTGCCGAATAGAAGCGGTGACTTACAGCCGCTTGCGAGCAGCAGCTCTTGTGCCGCAAGTACACCGCCCTTATAATTATCACAGGAAACAGAGGGTACGTCTTCGATCATGCGTTCAATGGTAACGATCGGCACATCCGTCTGCATATACAGAGATTCATCCGTGATGCGGCTGCAAACCAAAACGCCCGCAACATTGTTCGCACACAGCATCGTAAAAAGCTCGCGCTCTCGATTTGGGTTTCCGCCGGATGTGCAGAAAAAAAGCTTATACCCGGATTTATAGCAGGCTTCCTCAATAGCAGCTGTCAGGATACCAAAAAAAGCGTGATCAATATAGGGTACGATCAAACCGATCAAGTGACTTGACTTATTGCCAAGCGAACGAGCCATCTCATTCGGAAAATAATTGAGTTCTTTCATTGCCGCAAAAACCTTATCTCTTGTTTCCCGGCTGATCGCTCCCCGACCATTCATAACCCGAGAGACCGTTGTAATAGATACACCGACCTTCTCTGCCACATCCTTGAGTGTTGCCATATCAAAACCTCCAGCTACTCCATGCCGTGCCTATTAGAATTTGACCGACTAATGCAATATGTAATATATAATAATACTATATTATCATATACCTGGAGTCATGTCAACTTTCCCTCATACGCTTTCACAAGGGCTGCAGCTCATTCCATACCTACACGGCACAAAATTGCGATTAACGGCGCAGCTGCATCCCGATTTTTATCGGTATTCAAACAAAAAAGTATCATTCATGAAACAAATATTGAGCAAAATCACGCAGACACATGCGCCAGACATTCCACTCGTGTTCACCGGGATACATTTTTTCTACATGCACCGAGTTTTCTGCAGGCGCAAGCCCCTTTTCTTCAAACAACGCACGATCCGCTTCAAATCGCTCGAGCGCAACAAGATCTTCGTCTCCGCAAGCACGGAAAAACACTCTAAAGGACTGTGTGAATTTTTCACGGTCATCTAACAATTGAATATAAGATTTTTCTGCACTTATTTTATTGAATGGACCGACAAATCCGCTGAATACGCCGGCATACCCGAACATATCCGGATGCTTCATGGTCACGATGCTGGTCTGCATGGATCCCATCGACAGACCCGCCATGGCACGGCTCCATTTATCCGTTCGCACACGGTAATGCGATTCGATGAACGGGATACAGTCCTCCAAAAGAAGTCGCTCGATCATCGTCTGATCCAATACACGTACGCCGTTTTCATTCTTCTGCACCATACCGTTATTCATAACCACGATGCACGGCTCCGCTTTTCCGGCAGCAATCAGGTTATCCATAATAAAGTTCACACGACCCTGATGCACCCAGCACTGTTCATTTTCACCGTGACCATGCTGCAGATACAGCACCGGATATTCGCCGGAAGTCTCTTTCATATAACCGGCTGGCGTATAAACGAGGCAGCTCTTCATCGTTCCCGTCGCTGCCGAATAATAATATTCCTGCACGACCGAACCATGCGGAACATCTTTGCACAGGTAAAAGTCTTCATCCGGCTGCGGAATATCCGCATAGTTTATGGGTCTTGAAGCGCCAAATCCAATAGGCGCCATAGGATTGAGCACCTCCGCGCCGTCTACACGGAATACGACCGGGCAGAATCCGCCGCAGCCGCCATCTGCAACCGTGCTCCAAACGCCGTCATCGCCTTTTTCCAATGTATAGATCTTACGGTGTACTTCTGCCGTAACGCTTTGTGCCCCCGACGCCATAAAGTTCAGGCGCATTTTTCCGCCCTTTAACATCATAATGCCCGGCGGAATCAATCTGTCACTTTCCGGACTCAGTGATGTTCCTGCTTTATTACCGAGCGGAAGCTGCGGATCAAAGCTTACCGAGGTATCTGTGATTGCACAATTCAATGCAGCTGACGGATAAAAGCTTTCCTTTTCAAACATAAAATGTAGACCTCCCTCATTATTCCCACATGCTTTTTAATTTGTGAACTTCAAAATCTATCCCGACACCCGGATCCAACAAGACCGGAAGTATCGAAATATTGGTCGGGTCCGGTACCGTCGCCAACGTTAGGTTAAACTTTCCGTCATCCGCGTAAAGTTCAACGGAGCAGCGGTCCGTCACAACGCGCAGTTCGAACGTATCGTCTTTCAACGCAAGCTTATATGCTCCCACCGGCAGCAAAAGGCGCTCGATCTTCGGATCATATACAATCAGCACGCCGCGCACGGAAAACGCAATCAGCTTATCCGGCTTTATACTGAATTTGAATGTCATATCCATCGCTTCACCGAGGTATTCTCGCGGGATACGTTCAAATTCCTCCAATCCGCGTCCGACAAACGAATAGCTGCATTCTCTCAAGACTTTCACCTCCGCTGCCGGTTTTATCGTGATCCTCGGTCCCTGCTCTGTTGAAACAAGCCGCAGTTCATTCGGTATACTCAAACAACTTGAAAACGGTCCCTGAGAAACGACTGTCCGGATCCACGAAATCTGGATCACGCGTCCGTTCGGCAAGTTCGCGAAAGTCTGCGCCGCATATCCGCCCGTTGAGCGCGCCTCCAGGCTGTATGCTGAATCAATCCGATGCGTTGGACCTTCAATCACGTCCGTTTCGGAAACAAAATGACGCCCCTCAAAATGACCGATTATATAATTATCCGTAGAGCCCCAAAGCACCCATTTTCTCTGCGTCATGTCGTTGTCGATCGGTAAATTGAACAGATCCGGGCATTCTGCGCTCCCCCGTATCCTGATTGTTTCTCCCTGTTCCCAATGCAGCAGATTATCCGAATAGAGGAACATATAGCGGTCATTGTCCAAAAAGATCACCATGACCCAGTTTTGGTTCTGATCGTCCCACACAACCTTCGGATCGCGGTTCATATATGCGATATGCTGCACGATCGGGTTCTGCGTGTATTTTTCAAAGTGCATCCCGCCATCTGTGCTGACCGCCGCGGCGATCTCAAAGTATTTCCCCCTGCTCCAGCGCGATTTACTGCCCGCAGATGTATAGAACAGAAAAACCGGCGGTATCCCGTCTTTTCCCAGTCCGGAGGTATTTTGGAGATCTACCGCACCGCAGCCGGAATACATACGCCCTGTTTCATCCGGAAGCAGCGCATACGGCAACTCTTGCCAGTGCACAAGATTTGAACTTACCATGTGCATCCAATGCGTATTGCCAACGCCAAGACCGTACGGATTCAGCTGAGCAAAACAATGATACTTACCGTTCAAATAAAACAGACCGTTCGGGTCATTCATAAATCCATGCATCGGCGTAATATGCGCAAGAGGACGCATCGGTTCCCTGTAAAGCGTATCCGCATCTTTCAATGTATCCGAAACCTCTAAAAGCTCGATAAGCGATTCATCTCCGCCTTCAAGGTGCAATTCCAATGTTTCGCCCGCATACCGTTCCAAATACAGACAGGACCAGCAACGCGGTGAAGCATCCAAGCACACTTCATACTCTTCCACAAGGCTCCCGTTTTGATAGATGCTCAAATACTGTATAGACTCTGCCGGTATCGTCCAGCCTTTCACATTCCCGACCGGGATCAACAGATATTTTTTGTCTGCCGTTATTGTTTTTTGCCGCATAGCCGCCCCTTTCATATTTACCATATTCGTACCGATTGCACGATTTGCGCAATTAGTACGCAAACGCTTTCCTTGCTTGTAATCTTAACAACATCATACCATTTTGTCAATATTCAATCTCAACTTTGGAACTCCTGTCAAATTATCCCGTAAAGGATTATGCAGTTTTAATACGAAGCTGTTTATAAACTATAAAAAGGAAAGGCTCCCTACCGCAAAGTATCATTAAATCATGCAGTATTGTTCCGTCTAAGAATTTTGCTATTATCCTATCTTTTCAGCAAGACAAAGCTCCCCTCTGCAGAATTAAAATGGAAGCGAATTGCGCGCGGCGTAAACGCGGCCCTGCATCTTTACGGGAATGTGGGTGCGGAACAGCACGTCTAAGTTGGCGTTCATCAGCGGAATGGGCAGCCAGCCGAGCACCGCGCCCACGCACCACACACAGAGCGCATCGGTGCTGAGCAAAACGAGCACGCCGACGGTGGTGAGCGCCGCCGCGGCATCGCAGATAAGCATGGTGGCCTTTTTGTTCCAGCGGTCGGAAAGCGCACCGGCAAAAATGCTCAAAAGCACATACGGCGCATACGAGCAGATGGAGAGCAGCGCGGTGCTGAGCGCCGAGCCGCTTTGCTCATACGCCCAAATGACGAGCGCAAAGCTTGTCATAGAGCTGCCGAGCGTGGAAAACGTCTGCGTAGACCACAGGCGCAGAAACGGGCTTAATGCCGTGCGCGCGGGTTTATCCCAAAGCTTCGGGAAAAATTTGAATGCAGAAAACTTTTTTGAAATTTTGAAAATGAAATTGCATGAGACTTTGATCCTTCTTAACAAAAATAAAAAATTCGCGTTAAAAATGCAAAGTCTGCAGGCGGCTAAGCGCTCCATGCGGACCCGCCCGGGGTCAGACTTCGCATGGAGCTTTTACACTGCAAAGCTGCATATTTTTTCCTTCTTTCTCAAAAATTGCCGTATAATAAGGTCAATTTTAAAATAGCATGAATTACCGGGTTTATCAAGTTGCAAAGTGTATTTGCATCGAGGACAAATTGCGTATATGCTGTGAACAATTTAAGCATTTAAAGCGTAAGCAACGCAATAAACTTTACATTTTTTTAGATAATACTTGATAAAATGCCCTTTTCATGTTATTCTGTATACAGGAAGAAACGCGGAAATATGTCCGCGAGATAAAAACACTTTTTACTTGAACCGTCAGTTTTATAAGGAGGAGACCTTTTATGATGCTCAATGAAACCTATACAAAAAATATACAGCCGAGGGACCCGGAAAGAATTCGTTCCGATATTGAGACCCCCTGCGCAACGGTTTATAACCAGGGCGTAACACCGGTTTTGTATGATAACGCTGTGCAGGCTTCCTCCAGACCCGGCCGCGCCGTGGAATATCTGCCGGAAAACACCATTGCGCTTTCCGTTTCCGAGTGCGTGATGATGTTCCTCATCCAGCTCGTTCCGGTTTTGGGACTTATCATGGCTGCCGTTTGGAGCTTCTCCCCGAACTCCGGCATCAATAAGCGCACCATTTCCCGTGCTTTGCTCATCGTGCAGTGCATCGTGCTTGCCGTTGTGTGCGTCTTCTGGTGCATCAACTACGGCTTTCATGGGTAATATTTGACAAGTCAACACGCCGCCGACAGTGGATTTTGCCGATCCTCTGCCGACGGCTTTTATTTTGCTTGATTTTGCGAGGACGTTTGTTATAATTGTGGAAAAGGAGGCGTTTTTATGCGCGTGTTTCGTGTGCTTTGGCCACTCATCTCATTGCCGATGATGCTCTCGTTCTGTTACATCTATAATACCACGCGCTCGTTCGGCAGCACGATGTGGCGCTCAGCCGCAAAGTGCGGCGCAACGTTCGTAGCGGTCATCACGGCAGTGCTCGGCATCGTGTTGTTTAATCGCCCGGCGAACGCGTGGCTGCTCGCTTTGGCGCTTTTATTCTGCTGCATCGCGGATTTTGTCATCGAGCGCGATTTCCGCTTCGGCGTGATCTCGTTCGGACTCGCGCACCTTGTGCTTATCGGGTATATTGCACAGCTCGGCGGGTTTCGGTGGGGCACGGTCGTTGCGGCTTTGATCATTTACGGCATCATTGCGCTGATTTTCCGGCAATATCTGCATTCGCTTGGCTCTATGTTGCTCCCGATGGTGCTGTATCCGCTCGTGCTTTCGTTCATGACAGCTATGGCGGGCACGTTGCCGTTTGCTGTCTCGACGCAGTGGATACTGTTCGCGTTGGGTGCAGCGGCGTTCTGCATTTCAGACTTGTTCGTTGCGCGGGATTTCATCTGCGGCATTACAGGCACACAGAAAAACGGCGCGCTGATCCTATATTACCTCGCCGTGTACGCGATGGCGTCGATACAGCTTTATTTGTAAAACTCTTTTGGGGGAATTTAAATGGAACCAATTTTGAAAAGTATACTGGAAAATAAAACGGAAAACTACCTGCTGCCGTTTTTCTGGCAGCACGACGGGCACGACGCGGAGATTCCCGCACGCGTGCAGAAGATCTATGAGAGTGGCTGCCGCGCATTTTGTGTGGAATCGCGCCCGTATGAACACTTCTGCGAGGACGCGTGGTGGAAGACGATGGACATTATTTTGGCGGAAGCCGAAAAGCGCGGCATGCGCGTGTGGATTCTCGACGATAAGCATTTCCCGACGGGCTACGCAAACGGTATTTTAGAGCACGAAGACCTGAACCTGTGTCGAAAATTCCTGCGGGAATCGCATGTGGACGTGATGGGGCCCATGGCGGAAGCGTCCGTCTTGGTGCCAATGCACACGCCAGAGGAAAAGCTCGTTTCCGCCGTGCTGTTCCGCCGCACGGGCAAAGATGAAGAACTGACCGGCGAACCGATCGAGCTTGACGTGCAGCCGGAGGATAAATTCGTATATTTCAGTGTGCCCGAGGGGCTTTACCGCGTATTTTTCGTGTTTGAGACGTTCAGCGGCGAAGAAAACAAAAAGTACTATATCGACATGCTCTCAAAAGAGTCGGTGCACAAGCTCATTGAAGCCGTGTACGAGCCGCATTACGACCACTATGCAAAGTATTTCGGCAACACGCTCGCGGGATTTTTCTCCGATGAGCCGGGCTTTGACGCGCCGCATTTTGGCATGACGGGGTACGACACCGGCATTTATAATCGTTCGGTTGGCCAGCCCGGCGTGATGCTGCCGTGGCGCGACGCGGCCGCCGTGCACATGGCAAAAGACGGCATTGACGAGCCAACGCTCTATCTGCCGATTTTGTGGTATGCACATGACGAGCTGACCGCGGAAATTCGCCTTGCGTACATGGACGCCGTGACGTTGCTTTGGAAAGAGAATTTCTCCTATCCGCTCGGCGATTGGTGCCGTGCGCACGGTGTGCAATACATTGGGCATTTGATTGAAGACATGAACGCGCACGCGCGTCTTGGGTGCAGTGCGGGACATTACTTCCGCGGGCTCGACGGGCAGGATATGAGTGGCATAGACATTGTGCTGCACCAGGTAATGCCCGGCATGGCCGACTACAAAACGGCGGCGCTCGTCTCGGGCGGCATGGTGGACGGCGAATTCTTCCACTACATTTTGGGGCAGCTTGCGGCTTCGCACGCGCGGCAAAATCCGAACATGAACGGCCGCGCCATGTGCGAGGTGTTCGGCGCATACGGTTGGGCAGAAGGCGCGAACGTCATGAAATGGTTGATGGACTTCCTGCTTGTGCGCGGCGTAAACCACTTTGTGCCGCACGCATTTGACGATTTCTTCCCCGACCGCGACTGTCCGCCGCACTTTGGCGCAGACGGCAACGACCCGCAGTTTGCGGGCTTCACGCAGCTGATGCACTACGTGAACCGCGCGGCGCACTATCTGTGCGGCGCGGAAATGGAAGCCTCCGGCGCAATTTTATACCACACGGAAGCCGAGTGGATGGACAAATCAAGCGCCATGCTGACGCAAAAGCCTGCAAAAGCGTGCTATGACGCGCAAATTTCCTACGACATCGTGCCGCTCGATTATCTGGAGACGGCGGAAAAGAACAACGGGCGCTTTGGGCGCGGGTACAAATACCTCGTCGTGCCGGCGTGCAGAAAGCTGCCGGAGCGCTTTGCAAAAATCTGTGAAGCGCTCAAAAACGCAGGCGTGCCGGTATTCTTTGTCGATCACGCACCGGACTGCGTGAATATCAGTGAAAACGAGATCGTGCCGCTTCAAAAGCTTGCAGCGCACATCAAAGAAAGCGGCCTCGCGCACGAATATAACGCAAAGGAGCACCTGCTGCGCATTGCAAAGTTCACGCGCGGCGAAGCGACAAGCTTCTTTGTCTTCAACGAAGCGCCGAACGCGGTACAGGAGACGCTTTCGCTGCCCGTCAGCGGCAAATACATCGCGGCGGATCTGTTAAACGGCGTCTATACGCGTGGCGAAACGGCAGACGGCACAGTCGGGCTCGCACTTGAAGCGGGGCAATCGGTGATCCTCATTTTCGGCAGCGCTACGGAAGATGAATGGGCAGGCTTTCCGGAGAAATCCGAGGGTCTGCATATGGCGGAGATTGAGCCGCTGTGGGACATTGACCTGCGTGAGACGGGCAAGGAGACGGAATTCAGGCCGTTCCGTAAAAACTCGAAGCTTTTTAACATCACGGGCAAAAACGGTGAAACGGAGTTTTCCGGCGAAATGCGGTATAAGACAAAGCTCAACATAAACGATACGGCACACGTAGAGCTTGAATTTGAAAATGTCGGCGTAACGGCACAGCTGTTCGTAAACGGCAAGGACATGGGACAACGCATCTGCCGCCCGTACCGCTGGGATATTACGGAAGCCGTAAAAGCGGGCGAAAACGACGTAGAAGTGTTCGTCTGCAACACGCTTGCACAGCGTATGCAGGATTTCTTTTCGACGTATATGACACTGCCCGCGAGCGGCATCACGGGAAAAGTGCGGCTTTTTGTGCAATAAGTTGAATTTAAACGCCCCCGCATTCTCGTTAACATACGAGAGTGCGGGGGTCATTTTTTACAGGCAGTCGTGCACGGACACACGCCGGTATTCCACTTCAAAGGTCGGTGTAAAGCCGAAAGAACGGTACAAATACAGAGCAGGTCTTTAGCTTGAAACTCATTTGCGCTTAATCACTCTGCCGAAATGGTCAAGCTCGCGCGGTTTTTCCATGGGCAGCTCACAGTAGACCTTGCGCGTGAGGAAGAAGACCGCCACGGCGTACACAACGAGCAGCACTTCCAAAAGATAAACGGAGGTGAGCACGTTCGTCTGATACAGCGCTGCGAGGAAGCCAACAACCGCGTGCAACAGAATGCTGACGGGGTAGAGCCAGAATTTTTGCGAACGCACCACGCCGAACATCAAAACGGAAAGCTCAATTTGCAGTGCGAACACCGCGGCGCGCTCCACGCAGTTCATCACGCCGGCAAGAGGGCTGATGGCATTGATCTCCGCGATGGTCTCAAGGACGATCTGGTACTCCGAGTTCGCATACTGCGCGGCAAACGCCTCTGCGCCCATATTATTGAACGAAATGGACATCATGAGCGTAGAGAGCACCGTGAGGCCCAGCACCATGATGCACTCGAGCCCGCCAAAGCCAATGCCGAACGTAACAGCGTTTTCGCGGCCCACGCTGTCCTTCAGCATCGTTCTATATACGAGGAAGCGTGCGGTCTCCTCCAGAATGCCGGCCGAAAGACCGCCGTACACGGCGTAAAGCCACGGGTGGCCGAGCAGGAACGCGGAAACGACGGAGCTGCCCGTGCCGAGCACAGCGGCATTGATGAGCTGCTCCAGCACCATGCCGAACACAAAGTAGGCTGCCGCGCCGATCCACGCCGGGCGGAGCTCTGTGCCCTCCTTCTTTTTCCAGATGACAAGGGCAAGGATGGGCAACGCAAGCGAAAACAGCAGCTCTGCTGCAAACGTGATGATGATACTGACAGATATGGTATCGGCCATAGTGGTATCTCCTTTTTGCGAAATGGATTTCTTATAAATGAAAACGCCGAACCGCCGGAAGGCAAAAAAATCCTCCGGCGGTGTTAATTTACGGGATAGAATCAGCGGAACAGCGTGCACACGCCGCTTTCGCGGTAATAGCGGATGCGCTTTTCAATTTCCTCTTTCGGGCACTTGAAATAATCCGCAAGGCACTGTATGCACAAAAAGTCCTCCGCGCCGCGGTAGACGAGCTTGCGGTAAATGGCGATGTCGTCATCGTGGAGCGGTGCGCCGCAGGTGCGGCAGGTTTTATAGTTTGCCATTATTTCAGCTTCACGGGCTTTGCAATGAACACCATGGTGTCATGCGGCTCCACCTGCGCCACGTAGCGCTCGGCGAACTTGCCCTCATCCTGCTTTGTATAGCAGTTGTAGAAGGAGAGGCCGATGTTCTCCGCATAAGAGATGCCCATATCCCAGAACTGCAGGGACATTTCGCTCTTTTTATCGCCGAAGTTTACGAAGCAGATGGCAAGAGAACCGTCGGAAAGGGGCTTTACGAGCGCCATGACGTTCTCCGGGTTGTTCCACTGGCGGATGCAGTACGGCGCGCGGCACTCGATATCCTGATTGATGCGGATGAGGTCTTCGTTGCCGAGCGTTTCAAGCGTCACATCGGTCATATTGCGCACGTCGCAGCCAATCATCAGCGGGGAGCCCATGACGGCCCACAATGCGAAGTGCGAGCGGTATTCGAGGTCGGAGCAGGAGCCGATGTTGCCGATGAACTCGTTGTTGCTGGAGCCGTGCATACCGACGATGAGCATATCAATGTCGTTGTGGCAGTACGGGCCGCTGAACGCCGTCTTATCGAGTTGAGAGAGGAACAGGTTCTTTACGGATTCCCAGTTATCCTGAATATCGCCCGTAGAGCGGAACAGCTGTGCGCCGGAGCTTCTGATCCAGCTGTGCACGTCTTCGTTGCCCCAGTTGCAGGCGGAAAGCACAATATCTCTGCCGCAGTTGCGCAGCGCAAGGGACATGCGCTTGTAGAGCACTTCGCCGTCCATGTGCTTCGGTTTGTAGCAGTTGTCGTACTTAAGGTAATCGACGCCCCAGGAAGCAAACGTCTCGGCATCTACGAACTCATGCTCAAAGCTGCCCGGGTAGCCCGCGCAGGTGTGCGTGCCGCAGCAGGAGTACATGCCGAACTTGAGGCCCTTCGAGTGCACATAGTCCGCCACAGCCTTCATGCCGTGCGGGAACTTCTCCGGATCCGGTACAAGGCGGCCGTTTTCGTCGCGCTGCTTGAGGCTCCAGCAATCGTCGATGACGACGTACTCATAGCCTTTATCTTTAAGGCCGCTTGCGCATAAGGCATCTGCCGCGCCGCGCACGAGGTCTTCGTTGATGTTCCATGTAAAGGTGTTCCATGAATTCCAACCCATTGGCGGGGTCATGGCAAGATATTTGTTCTGCATACATTTTTTCCTTTCGCTCTAAACCAAACTGTCTTACTGCACTTCGTTCAGCTCACCCACAGCATCTTTCAAAAGCTCGATGCACTTTTCCGCAGAGGATTTTGCAAACGTCTCAAAATCGACGCTGCCCTCGTCGTTCGCGTTATCGGAGATGGCACGCAGACCGCAGAACGGCGTTTTATTCACCGCGCACACCTGTGCCACAGCGCCGGTCTCCATCTCGCAGGAGATTGCGCCGAACTCGGCTTTCAACTGCAAACAGAAGGCGGGATCCGCCACAAAGCGGTCGCCGGTCGCAATGACGCCCGTGTGCACGCCGTTGTAGAGCTTCTCGGCGTACTTTTCGAGCACCGCATTATGCTTCGCGCTCGTCGGCAGCTGCACAGCGCCCTCACTGCCGATCATTACAAAGCCTTTCGGCTCGCCGCTGGCGGTGGTGTCGTAATCGTACTGCACGGTGTGGGACGCAACGACCATATTGCCGATCTTCACGCCCTCGCCGATGCCGCCCGCAACGCCCGTGTTGATGACGACGGACGGCGCGTAGCTGAGGATCATCGCCGCCGTGCACATGGCCGCGTTCACTTTGCCCACGCCGCATTTTGCGGCGACAACGTCCGTGCCGTTCAGCTTGCCCGTGTGGAACGTAACGCCGCACAGCGTTTCCGTTTTATGGTCTGTCAGCGCCGCGGTGATGCCCGCGACCTCAATCTCCATCGCTCCGATAATACCGATCATGTAAGAAATCCTCTCTTTCGGGGCTGCTTTCAAAGCGCCCCCATTATACCGCATAAAGCCCGCGCGGTCGATTTTCATTTGTTGCACGTTCCTATTATTTTGTTGTTTATTTGTTGCTTTTACTTAAAGCGCTTGCCGAGCTTTTCCTTCATAAAGGTGCGGAACGCATCGGCGTCTCCCTGCTTAAAGCCGTCCTTGCGGATAAAGTACGTATTGCCCTCGCCGAAATACATATAGAAATATTCATTCGTCTCATACATGCGGCTGATCTGGAAATACGGGTGCAGGTTAGAAGCCTGTAAACCCGTGATGCGGAAGTCGCCATCGTAGAAATAGTACGCGGCGCGGCGGTTACGCAGCTTACCGTAGGAGCGCATAAGCACCTTTGCCGTGTTGGTGGAAGCCGTCGCAAGCTTATAAAGGCTGTAAATTGCAAAGCCGATAAGCAGTAGCATGACCCACCAGTTGCTGTCAAAATTGCCGAGTTGCCACACCACATACAGCGCGATTACGCTTAAAATCACAGTGAACACCGGCATGAAAATTTGTAAATGATACGCCTGATAGTTCGCAAACGTCTTGATCGCCGCGTCATCGTGGTCGGTCTCGTTTACAAAACGCAACGCGCCCGTACCGACGGATTCGTCGTCCTGCTTCGAGCGGCGGTATTCCGCAAGGCGGTCCGCCGTCTCTTTTCTAAGCTGCTTTTCACGCTTGTTGCGGCTGTGCGTCGTCACAAAGTAAACGATGAGCAGCACAATGAGCACACCCACTGCGCCGAGCGTCACAGCGCTCTGTCTGCTCAAACCGTTTTCGATCGTAGGTGCTTCCGCAAAGGCAGAGATGACGGCGGAATCGACCACGGCGCGCATGAATGCGTCCGTCTCCTCCGAGATTTGTTTCGTATCGCCGAAGAGGTCAAACGAAACAATCTTGCCGTCGTACAGCGTACCATAGAGGCGCTCGTACACGGGTCCCTCCTCCTTGATATTCTCCGCACAGATGTCGATCATAAAGAACGGAATCTGTGCGTGGTCGTACCACGTGATGGTGCCGGTCGTGCTGCCGTCCATGGAAGACGGCTCCATGTATTTCAAAAAGTCCTTCTTGCCCTTTTCATCCAGATTATTGAGGTTAAAAACGGAGTTCGCGTAATCGGAAGATTTCTCCGCTACGGCTATGGTATCGCCGTTTGCCGCAATAATCTCCGCCGTGGTCCCGTTTTTCTGCATTTCCTTGATCTTCTCGCTCGCGTCCAAAATGCCTGCCTTGCTCCACGCGGCATCGCCCGCCGGGGTATCGACGGAAAGCACCGTCGCGCCCTCGGGGATTGTAACGGTCATGTTCGTGTCCGGGATCGTGTATGTGTTCGATGATGCGCTGTCCGCCAAAGCCGGCAGACAAAAAACAACTGCCAGCATGAAAACTGCCAGCAGACAGCCTATAAAGCGCATGCTTTTTCTTTGATTTGTCATGTATGCGTCCTTTCTGCGTACACGGTGCGTACGCATCACAGTAATTATTGTCATTGTACCACACTTTCACGAAAATTTATACCGTTTTTTGCGTTTTTTCGCGCGAATTTACAAATTGTCCAAAAAGGCGTTTGACAGGCAGCTGAAGCGGCGGTAGAATGGAGACACAACCATCGGAAAATTTTGAAAGGACAGTCACTATGAAAATCGCCGTGATCACAGGCGCTTCCTCAGGACTTGGCATCGAGTTTTTACGCGCCGCTGTCACCCTTTGCCCGGAGATCGACACCTATTGGCTCATCGCTCGCCGCGAAGACCGCTTGGAAGCATTAAAGCCGCAGTTTCCGGGAAAAAATCTGCGCCCCATCGCGCTCGACCTCACCGACTCCGCCGCATTAAAACAATTTAACGCTTTGCTTGAACGCGAAAAGCCGGAAATTTCACTGCTCATCAATAATGCGGGCTTTGGCAAGCTGTGCGATTTTGCGACAAGCGACGTCGAAAGCCAGACCGCGATGATCGATTTGAACTGCCGCGCACTGACCGCCGTCACGCGGTACAGCCTGCCGTATATGAAAACGGGCGGGCTTATCCTGAACATCTCGTCCATCGCGTCGTTTGCGCCCACACCGCGCATGGCAGTGTATTGCTCCACAAAGGCGTACGTGCAAAGCTTCTCCCGCGCGCTGCGCGAGGAATTAAAGCCCAAAAAGATCAACGTCCTTGCCGTGTGCCCCGGCCCGATGATTACGGAGTTCTGGCAGGTTGCCGACCGCCCCACGCATAAAAGCCGCACGCTCGACATGCTGCCGCACCAGTCGCCCGCAAAAATGGCGACCTGCGCCCTAAAAGCCGGATTAAAAGGCAAAAGCGCCTGCACCATGGGCGGATTTTATAAGTTCTACCGCTTCTTAGCGCATATCCTGCCAAAATCGCTTTTGATGAAGTGGACGAAGTGCTGAGCATACCTCTTTGTCGGTTAAAAATTCAGCTGAACTCCGCGACCGCTAAAACACTTTTCTGTCTTTATAGATTTTTTCGGCATAGAAAAGGCCCCCTGCTGCAAAGTAAGAACCGCAGCAGAGGGCTTCCGTTTTATTCAGCTTCAAGTACAATTACAGCAGGATAACGCCCTTTTCGGCACAGACGCGGCGGGTCTCCTCGTCCCAGAGGGAAGCTTGCACCTCGCCGATATGTACTTTGCCGAGCAGAAGCATACAAAGGCGCGACTGCCCGATGCCGCCGCCGATGGTGAGCGGCAGCTCGCCGTTTAAAAGCATTTTGTGGAACGGCAGCTCCGCGCGCGCTTCGCAGCCCGCAATTTTAAGCTGCGCCGCAAGCGAATTTTCGTCCACGCGGATGCCCATGCTGCTGATTTCCAACGCCATGCCAAGCGGCTCGTGCCAGAACAGCAGGTCGCCGTTCATGCTCCAGTCATCGTAGTCCGGCGCGCGGCCGTCGTGCGGCTTGCCGCTTTTGAGCACGCCGCCGATCTGCTCGATGAATACCGTGCGGTGCTCGCGCACGATGACGTTCTCGCGCTGCTTCGGGGTGAGGTCAGGGTAGCGGTCCTCAAGCTCCTGCGCCGTGATGAAATACACGTCGCGGCAAAGCTCGGTGGAAAGGCCGGAGAACTGCCACTTTAATTCGTCCAGCGTACCGCAGATGGCACTGACGATGCGGCGCACCGTGTCTTCCAGATACGCCATGTTGCGCGTGTCACGGTCGATGACCTTCTCCCAGTCCCACTGGTCCACATAGATGGAGTGAAGATTGTCGAGCTCCTCGTCGCGGCGAATGGCGTTCATGTCTGCCACAAGGCCGTTGCCCACGTAAAAGCCGTAATCATGCAGCGCAAGGCGCTTCCACTTTGCAAGGGAATGCACCACCTGCGCGTTGCTGCCGACTGCCGGAATGTCAAACTCGACCGGGCGCTCCACACCGTTTAAATCGTCATTCAGACCCGTGGAGGGGTCGACGAACAGTGGCGCGGTGACGCGCTTTAGATGCAGCGCCGCACAAATTTTGACGAGAAATACGTTCTTGATCAGACCGATTGCCTTCTGCGTCTCGTAAAGGCCAAGGCTCGGCGTGTAATTTTCGGGAATCTTCACCATCTATAAAACCCCATTTCAAAACAATCTTTCCCTTATTGTAGCGCACGGAAAAAGATTTGTAAAGATTTTTCGCAGCCTGCAGCAACGGTAGTTAAAAGTTTTGCTCAAGCTTTCTCAAAATCTTGTCAGATTCCAAGGGTGAAGCCTTTGGTCGAGCTCCGCAGAGCCCGAAACCCTTTTGCCACCAAAAAATCAGGACAGGAACATCAATGGTCCAGTGGACTACTGATGCGTGGAAGACCCAATTAGGGGGTCTCCCAATGAACTTGCAGCGCAAGTTCATAAAGCTAAACGGTAGCACAAAAACGCCCAAAAATCGAAGCCTTTTAGAAAGAACCCGCTTCCATCCCCGCAACCTCCCGGTTATACGCCGCCATACAACGGATGACATATACCCGCGCGGCCATGCTGCACAGGCTGCCCGGGATGAGGATCCACGCGTTCCACACGAAAAACGCAATCATCGCGGCGACATCACGGAAAATCAAAAATCCCTGCAAAGCGAGCGCGTATCCCGGCAGCTTTTTCGGCAGCACGCCTACCTGTATCGCGCGCTGCAGGCTCGTCCACACGCCGAGCATTTTAATGCTGTACAAAAGCAGCAGGACGCTCAACACCAAACCGACCACGAAAGCAACGCCCATTATCAAAATAGCGATATTGTCCGGCAAGCCGGTGTAATTTGTCACGTTCGGGGCGCCACTCGATGCGAGAAGCACCAAAAGACCGATGAGCAGCAACAGCCCGCAAAGAATACCGCACCCGACGATCTGGAGAATTTCCGTCACTTTAAACAGCGTGACGCCCGCTGTGCTCATGAACGGCGTGTCCGTCTTCTTCGCGGAGGCGTACAGCAGCCAAAGCCCGATAAGCACCAGAATATTTTGAACGGGCACAATGTTTACGTTAAACTCTACGTTGAAATTCGTGCCTATGGGCGTGCGTTCCAGCAGATACGCTTGATTTTGCAGCACCGTGAACACCTCAATTACCGATGAGACCGCCGACACGACCATCTGCACCGTAAAAAGCAGCGCGCACATGAAAAACAGCTTTGACGACGCAAACCGTCTTAACATCCCGTGTACCGGCGTGACCGGACGCACAGGCGGCTGCGCGTAATACTGCGGCGGCGCCTGAAAATACTGCGGCGGCTGCGTGTTGAAATTCCCGTTCTGCGCCCCGCAAATGCAAGGCGAACCGTCCTCCGGGAGCTTTCTCCCGCAATTCGTGCAATACATAACCGAACCTCCTTTTGCGTAACACAAAACCCGCTTCCGCGCAGCGGAACTACACCGTCCCGCCGCGGCCGGGAGCGGGTCGCGTTCACTTATTTTGTTTTATCGAGCCATACCTGCGTTCTTCAGCATCTTATTAAACTGCAGAACAAGCAGACCATAAAGCACATTGAGCGTAACGCTCGTCAGGCCGAGCGGAACACGGATCCAGCCGTACAGTACCGCATCGCCGAAAACGGAGAAGAACGACACCGCCGCCGAAATGAAGCAGATGACCGCCACAAACACGGAAGCCTTATTCGGAACCATGCCCGTCAGCATCGCGTTCTTCGCGCTGTTCAGCATCTTTATGACCTTTGCTTCGTAAATAATCTCAAAAATGAGCACGACAAAGCCGATGATGCAGGCCGCAATGAGAAAGACAAAGAGAGCGCTCATCATCTCATCCATGTAGCCGTAGTCATTGCCGGCAAGAGCAACACCGAAGATCACGGCGAGAACAACGCACAGCACCTCCGCAAGGCTCAGTACAACAAGACTGATGATGCTGAACACCTTCATGATGGTGAGGCCGGCCGTTTTTGCCGCCGGAACACTCGGGTTTTTCGCAGATATGTACGTGATCCAGTACGCGGCAGCCATTAAGCCGCCTGTAATAAGCATACCGATGACCGTACCGACCGTGGTGCCGCTCTGCGCATCCGAAAGCGCACTGTACAGATCGCCCGGCGAAACGATAAACTGCATTTCATACGGCAGGTTGCTGTAAATCTGATTTACAATATACGCCGGATCCTGCGGGAACAGGCTTGCGATGATCTGAAACAGCAAATTCGCCGAAAAGAGGATCGCCGTAATGAGGAACAGCGGAGACGCGAAAAAGCTTTTCAGCACACCGTGCACGGGTGTAATCGGTCGCTGCACCGGGTATTGCACCGGCGGCTGCGCGTAATACTGCGGCGGCATCTGAGAATTCTGCGTGGGTGCGCCGTAGTTTTGCTGCGGCTGCACCGGCTGTGTGTACGTCTGCTGCTCGGGCTGTGCAGGCTGCCGCCGGCAAACGCACGGCGAGCCGTCTTCGGGGAGTTTTCTTCCGCAATTTGTGCAATACATATTTTCTTTCCTTTCCGTTCTTCCCTAATTCTATCCTCATGCCCTGTCGTCAATGCCGCACGGCAAAGGCAAAAGCATCAGTGGTAGACCGCGACAATCTCGAGGTTCTCATCGAGCACAACAAGGTCTGCGCGCTTGCCGGGTGCAAGGCTGCCGATCTCGTTTTCCATGCCGATCTCCTTCGCCGGGGTCAGCGTCATGGCGCGCACGGCGGTCTCCAGCGGAATGCCCCAGGAAACGAGGTTCTTGAGTTCCGCGTGCAGGTTTGTAACAGAGCCTGCAATGGTGCCGTCCGGCAATGTCGCCTTGCCGTCCTTTACAGTGACCATATTCACACCCAGCATGCCTTGGCCGCCGTCTTCCACGCCGCTCAAACGCATCGCGTCGCTGATGACGCACACGCGCTCCGGCATGAGCTTAAACGTCGTGCGCACCACAGCCGGGTGAATGTGGATGCCGTCACAGATGAGCTCACCGCAGACGTTTTCGTTGTCGAACACCGCGCCCACAACACCCGGTGCACGGTGTGCAAGGCCGGACATCGCGTTATACAGGTGCGTCGCATGGGTTACGCCCTTTTTGAACGCGTCCACCGCGCCGTCGTAATCCGTTGCGGTGTGCGCAATGGAAACGGTGCAGAGCTTCGAGGCTTTTTCGACAAAATCGCCGCGCACGTCGCACTCGGGCGCAATGTCCACAAGCTTGATGATGCCGCCGCAGGAATCGTAATACTTCTTAAACACATCGTAATCCGGCGCCTGAATGAACTCGTCGCCTTGCGCGCCCTTTTTCTTCGGCGAGATGAACGGGCCCTCAAGATTCACGCCGACAATCTTCGCGCCTTCCTTGTCGTCCATGCAGGAGCGAATCGTCTCGAGTGCTTTCAAGATCTCCGCATCGGAAACGGTCATCGTGGTCGGGCAGAAGGACGTGACACCCTTCGTCAGCAGGAACTTCGCCATATTGCGCAGACCCTCTGCGTCACCGTCGCTGGAATCTGCACCCGCGCCGCCGTGCACGTGAACGTCCACAAAGCCCGGCACAATGGTGTAGCCCGCGCAGTCTACAACGAGGTCTTCCTCTTTGTATGGCAAGGAATCCTCAAGGCGCACGATCTTGCCGTCTTCGATCTCAATATCCGCCTTGCGCAGGCAGAATTTGTCGTCCAGTACGTTTGCGTTGATCAGAAACATGTTAAAAACTCCTCTCCGCTGCGGCAAAACCGCAGTTTTCTTTTCAATACATCTATACGTTTACAGCAGGCTCAGCAAAACGAGCAGCGTCACGCCCGGCACGCCAAGCACAGCGGATACCGCCACGCTGAGCCGGCTGACGGGAATATACACTCCGGTGTACGGCGCCGTAAAATACAAAACCGCCAGCGCCAGAACGCCCAGCATTGCCGAGCCGATGAGCCTTTTGATTCCCCGCATACGCTCTCCCCCATTTTTATCCTGTCGGAAAAGCTTATGATGCAGGGGAATTTTTCATACCTTAAATGTCGAGCTTCTCTTTATCCGGCACGAAGTCTACCTTGCCGGTCGCAACGTAGGCGGAAGCCACGATAATCGGCAGCGGCGTGCCGATGGTCAATTCGCGCTTCGGACTGCGCTGTGTGATAAGGCCGTCGTACACAAAATCCTCGCCCTCGAACGCGTCGAGCGAAACAAAGCCCTCTACGCTGTTTTCAAGGCGCACAAACACACCGCGCATCGTCACACCGCTCACAGTGCCTTCAAAGTGCTCGCCGATGTGCTGACTCATGTACTCTGCCATGTAGCAGTCCTCGGCGTCACGCTCGGCGATGAGCGCGCGAATTTCATTGCGGGAGGATTCCGTCGCAGAGGTCTCGCAGAACTGCGCGTAGCGGCGGCGCACCTCTTCTGCCGGCATGCCTTCCACAAATGCGGAAAGCACGCGGTGAATGGACGTATCCGGGTAACGGCGGATCGGCGAAGTGTAGTGGCTGTAATCGGAAAGCGCGAGGCCGAAGTGGCCGGTCTCCTCGGTCGAATATCTCGCTTTTTCCATCGTGCGCAGTAAACGCTGAGAAACAAGCGTCTCGCACGGCAGGCCGCGCACGCGGTCGAGGATCGCGGCGAAATCCTGCGTTTCGGGGTTCGGCTTTACGATCTCCTTGCACGGAACGCCCACGAGCTGCAACAGCGTCACAAGCTCCTCTACACGCTTCGGGTCCGGGGTGCCGTGCACACGGTAGAGGAACGGCAATTTATGGTCGAGCGAGAATTTCGCCGCCGCAATGTTCGCCGTCACCATCATCTGCTCGATGAGCTGCTCCGCTTCGCCGGAAACGCGCGGCATAATGTCGATACAAATGCCGTTTTCATCAAGAATGAATTTCGATTCGCCGCTGTCCAGCTCCATGGTGCCGCGGGCTGCGGAGTTCGCCTTCAAAATATCGGCAAGCTCCTTCGCCGACATCAAGGACTCCATGACGGGCGCGTATTTGTTCAAAATCTCCTCCGATGCCGTGCCGTCCAGAATTTCGTTGACCTCGCTGTACACACCGCGCACCTTGGAATTGATGATCGTCTTTTTAAAATCGTACTTTGTGATGTGGCCCTCTTTGTCGAGCTCGATAAGCGCGGAGAAGGCCAGCTTGTCCGTGCCCGCGTTCAGGGAGCACGCGCCGTTTGAAAGCACCTCCGGCAGCATCGGAATCACGCGGTCGGCAAAATACACAGACGTGCCGCGGTTGATAGCCTCTTCATCGATGGCAGAGCCCTCTTTCACATAGTGGGAAACGTCCGCAATATGCACGCCCAGCGTATAACCGAAGTCCGTGCGCTTCACGGAGATGGCGTCGTCGAGGTCCTTTGCGTCCTTGCTGTCGATGGTGAAGATCGGCTCGCCGCGCAGGTCAAGGCGCTTTGCGTATTCTTCGTCGCTGATGGGCTCGTTGCCGACACATTCGGCTTCGTCGAGCACTTCCTGCGGGAAAACGTGCGGAATGCCGTACTGCTCTACAATGGCATCGGCGCAGACACGCGCCGTGCGTCCGCTGCCGAAGACCTTCTTCACGCTTGCATATGCCCAGTCACCGCGGTAATCCTGCTCCAAAGATGCCATGACCTTGTCGCCGTTTTTCGCGCCGTTTAAATCGCGCTCGCGCATACGTAAATTATAGCGAATGGCGTTGTCCGGGATGAACTCAATGCCCTCATCGGTGATACTCACCGTGCCGGTCGTCTGCGCGGGCTTGTGCTCTACGATGCGGCGCACACGGCCGGAGGGGCCTCGGTCGTCCTTGCGAATGTCGCCGACGATGATCCTGTCGCCGACGAGCGCACCCTGCAAAGCGCTGCCGTGAATAAAAATGTCGTCACCGCCGCTATCGGGGCGCGCAAAGCCGAAGTTCTTCGAGAGCGAAACGAGCGTCGCTTCCACGTCTTCGCCGACCGGAATAAGCTTCGCGTTGTGCTCACGGTCAAGTAAAATCATGCGGCGGTCTTTTAAAGAACGCAGTGCATCGTAAAAAGCAAGCTTGTCGAGCACACCTGTCTTTTTCAAAAGCTGGCGTGCGCTCCAGTCGTGAATTTCCTCGCTGCGCATGGTCGCCAAAATCGTCTCTTCCATGCGGTTCAGGGGCGTATCGCGAATGTCGCGGCGGCGGTCGGAACGACCGTTTCTGCCCTGAAAGCCCTTGTTTCTGTCATTTCCCTTGTTATACTGTTTCATTATACCTATCCAATCTTCCACAATCACGCCCCGCCCGGTCCAAGGCGAAGCGGCGCCGAGTGCGCAAATTTCTTGTTTTGTTGATCTTTCTCGCCGAGCTGCTGTTGTGCACAGTGCCGAGACAAATAAATTTTTCCGAGCTCCTCGGAGCTCGACCAAAGGTTTCACCTTTGGAATCTGATAAATTTTCTGAAGAAAGTTTAATCAAATACTTTTGCGTCCGCTTTCACGTCAGCTTGTGCTTACTTCAGTGCTTTCACTTCTTCTCTGTAAATATCACCGCGCACGGCAAAGCTCTTGTACATATCAAAGCCCGTTGCGGCGGGGCACAGAGACACCACGTCGCCCGGCTCTGCGCTTTCTCTTGCAAGGCGCACGGCATCCTTCATGTTGTTTGCGTGCAGAATCACCGGCGCGCCGTCCTTGTAGTTTTCGGCGCCGCGCACCGCAGCTTCAATCTTCCCCGCGGCCGGCGTTTTAAAGCCCTCAAGCGGTTTTTCGGGCGCGAGCAGCACGAGTGTCTTCACCTTATCACAAATGACCTTGCCCAGCTCGTCAAACGGCACCTTTTTATCCGCACCGCCCGCAATCATAACGATCTTGAAATCATACAGCGAAAGCGTGCCGATCATTGCGCGGGACGGACTCGTTGCGATGGAGTCGTTATACCATCTCACGCCGTCCAGCTCGCGCACAAACTCCATGCGGTGCTCGACGCCGTTGAATTCTTTCGCGACAGTCCTGATAACCTCTTTCGAGACATCGCCCCACACGGCAGAAATCGCCGCAAGGTAGTTTTCGACGTTGTGCTTGCCGGGAATGCGAATGTCGCTTTCCTCCATAATATATTCGTCGCCGAAGTAGATTTTGCCGTCCGCGCTGCACCACGCGCCGTTCGTCTTCTCTCTGCGGGAGAACATGTACGTCATGCCGCGCGTGTCAGCGGCACAGGCCGCCGTCAGGGCGTTATCCGCGTTCAAAACCGTGCGGCCGAACGCATTCTGGTGCAAAAGTACGTTCTTCTTCGCGTTCACATACTCGTCCATATCCTTGTGCACGTCGAGGTGGTTCGGCGACAGATTCGTGATGACTGCGACATTCGGGCTGCGGCGCATGGAGATAAGCTGGAAGCTCGAAAGCTCCACCACCGCCACATCCTCGGGCTTTACATCACGGATCTCCGGCAGAAGCGGGCGGCCGATGTTGCCGCCGAGGTGCACGGTCTTGCCCGCCGCTTTCAGCATTTCGGCAATGACGGACGTTGTGGTCGTCTTGCCGTCACTGCCCGTCACGGCGTAAATTTTGCACGGACACAGGTCGAAAAAGACTTCCATTTCGCTCGTCACGGCAACACCGTTTGCACGGGCCTTTTGCAGCTCGGGCAGCAGATACGGCACGCCGGGCGCGCGGAATAGCATGTCTTCGTCGATACTTTCAAGGTAGTCTTCGCCGCAGATGAGCTTTGCGCCGAGCTTTTTCAGCGCTTCGCCGTCTTCGCCCAGCGCCGCTTCGCTGCGCTTATCGCGCACCGAAACGGCTGCACCGTGGGCTTTAAACTGCTCAATGAGCGGCAGATTGGAGCGTCCCACGCCGACAAACGTGATGCGCTTGCCGGAAAGAGACGCGTAAAATTCGTTTGCTGTCATAATTCGGAACTTTCTCCTTTATTTTAAAAAGGTGCGGTAATCCTCCAGATTCTTGCGGAGCAATTCGGGGGTGTTTAAGGTATACGGACATTTCTTCATGCACTGGCCGCAGTGCTTGCAGTTTTCAATCAGCTCCATTTTCGCCTGCCACTCGGGCGTCAGCCATGCGGCGGACGGAGCGCGGCGCAGCATAAGCGACATGCGCGCGCACTGATTGATCTCAATACCGGCGGGACATGGCATGCAGTAGCCGCAGCCGCGGCAGAAATCGCCCGCGAGGGACTCGTGCTCTTTTTCGATGAACGCCGCAAGCTCGTCTGTCATCACCGGCGGGTTATCATTGTAGGAAAGAAACTCGTCAAGCTCTTTCTCGCGCTGTACACCCCAAATGGGCAACGTGTTCTCATACTGCGCAAGGTACGCATACGCTGCATCGCTGCGCGTGATGAGACCGCCGGAAAGCGCCTTCATGCAGATGAAGCCAACGTTCTTCTCCTTACATAGGTTCACGAGCTCAATGTCCTTTTCGCTCGCAAGGTAGCAGAACGGGAACTGCAGCGTTTCATACAAGCCGGATTCCACGGCTTCGCGCGCCACATGCAGGCGATGATTCGTGATGCCGATGTGACGGATCTTGCCCTGCGCTTTCGCTTCCAGCATCGCCTCATAAAGGCCGGTACCGTCGCCGGGCTTCGGGCAGAAGGACGGCGTGTGGAACTGGTAAATATCCACGTGGTCGGTCTTCAGCATAGAAAGGCTCGTCTCGAGGTCTTTCCAAAAGCCTTCAACGGTTGTCGAGGCCGTTTTCGTCGCGATGATGATGTCGTCGCGCACATCGGCAAGCGCCTGACCGATCTTATATTCGCTGTCCGAATACGCGCGTGCGGTGTCGAAAAAGCGGATGCCGTTATCGTATGCTTTGCGCAGCAGTTTGCCCGCTTCTTCAACGGAAATGCGCTGAATGGGCAGCGCGCCGAAGCCGTTGCGATTGACCGTGATGCCGGTATTGCCGAGTGTCACTGTTTTCATAGTTTTCCCGTCCTTTCAAAATATACATACCCGAAAATTTCCTTTGGGCTTTATTCCGTGTCCGCCGTCATTTCCTGATAGCTTTTATATAAGTCAAAATAAATGCCCTTTTTCTTCATAAGCTCCTGATGCGTACCGGATTCTTCAATGCCCTTATCCGTCAGCACCAGAATTTTCGTCGCGTTCTTGATGGTCGTCAAACGGTGCGCAATCGTGAACGTCGTTCTGCCCTTCGCGAGCTTTTCAAGCGACGCCTGCACAATACGCTCGCTTTCGTTATCGAGTGCACTCGTCGCTTCGTCTAAAATCAAAATCGGCGGGTTCTTTAAAAACGCACGCGCAATGGAAATGCGTTGCTTCTGGCCGCCGGAAAGCTTCACGCCGCGCTCGCCGACGTATGTATCGTAGCCGTTTGAAAGCCCCTCGATAAATTCATGCGCGCCCGCCATTTTGGAGGCCGTAATGACTTCTTCTTTCGACGCGCCCGGCTTGCCGTACTGAATGTTCTCAAACACCGAGCCGGAGAACAGGTACACGTCCTGCTGCACAAAGCCGATGCGGTCGCGCAGGGATTTCAGCGTCACCGTACGGATATCCTTGCCGTCGATGCGGATGGTGCCGGCAGTCGTATCGTAAAAACGCGGAATGAGGTTGCACAGCGTCGTTTTACCGCCGCCCGAGGGGCCGACAAGCGCGATGTTCTCGCCTGCCTTTACGTCGAGGTCGATGTCAGAAAGCACCTCGGTGCCGTCGTCGTTATACTTGAAGCTTACGTGGTCGAACGTCACGTCGCCCTTGACAATGCCGATGTCTTTGGCGTCCGGCGCGTCGCTGATCTCGATGGGCGCGTCCATAACCTGAAAGAAGCGCTCCACGCCGCTCATGCCGCTTTGGAACTGCTCCGTAAATTGCACGATGCGGTGAATGGAATTGATGAGCGTTGTGATATACAAAAGGTACGCCACAAGCTGCGAGGGGTCGATGGCGCCGTTCATCATGAAGATAGCGCCCGCAATGACGACCACGATATACATGAGGCCGTCAAAGAATTTATTGGAGGCTTCAAAGCCGCCCATATACATGTAGCGCAGACGCTTGATGTTATAAAAGCGCTGGTTGCCCTCTTCAAACTTCTTTTCTTCAAGCGGCTCGTTCGCGAAAGATTTCACCACGCGCACGCCAAGCAGGCTGTCTTCCACCTGCGCGTTGATCTCGCCGAGCTGCTGACGCTGGCTGCGGAACTGCGCCTGCATTCTCTTATTGAAGAACATGGCGGCCGCCAGCATAAACGGCAGCACCGCAAAGATAATCAGCGTCAGCGGCACACTCATCGTGCACAAAATCACAAATGCGCCGATGATCTTGATGCCCGCAATGAAAAATTCCTCCGGACAGTGGTGCGCAAACTCCGTGATGTCAAACAGGTCAGTCGTGATGCGGGACATGAGCTGACCGATCTTCGTGTTGTCAAAATACGAGAACGAGAGCTTCTGCAGGTGTGCGAACATGTCGCGGCGCATGTCGGTCTCGATCTTTGTGCCCATGATGTGGCCAATAGACGCCATGAAGAACGTCGCGCCCACGTCGACGAGCTTTAAGAAAATGTACAGCCCTCCGATGCGCAGAATATAACTGAGCGTCAAAGACGCCAGGTCATTGATGCCGCGGTCCGTGATCTGCTGCACGATGATTGGCAACGCCAGCTCGCATACGGTCGTCAGCGCCGCGCAGAACAGGTCGAAAATGAGAATCCACAGATACTTTTTAAAGTACGGCGCAAAACGGCGTATAAGACCCTTTTTGCCCTTATTTGTCACAGTTGTTTCCACAATACCCATCCTTTCTTTCGTCGGCGCAAAATCGTTTTCCGCACCGCGAAATTCCCCAAAAACTTATAATTTTATTTTATCACAGGCACATGGCCTTTACAAGACAGGAAGTTACTTCAAATGCAGTTTATCCGCCAGTTTTTCACCCTTCGGCAGCTGCACGATCTCCTCGCGCGTGATGGCTTTGGTGAACACCGCCGCCACGAGGTAAACGAGGATTGCAAGCAGAATAACCGGGATGACCGCGAACTTTTCGCTCATAAAGCGCGTGAACAGCAGATATACGGGGTACGAGACCGCGCCCATAATGACAGAAGCAAGGAGCGGACGAATGCCCATGCGCACCACGCTCGGAATTTCCGGCAGCATACGGTGCAGCGCGATAAGGTTCAGAATAATCATAACAAGATACGAAACGAACGTACCGACAGCAGAGCCCATGGCGTTGATCTCCGGGATACCGCACAGCACATACACAACGCCGATGCGTACCACCGTACCGACAATCATGTTGATGACCGGCACGTATACCTTGCCGACCGCCTGAATCATCGAGTTCGTAGTGTAAAGCAAGCTCGCCGTGATGACCGCCGGCGCCATAACGGCGAGCAGCGGCGCGGTATTTGCCGCAAACTCCGGGCGGCTGTAAAGCAACAGGGAGCAAATGGGTTTTGCAAAAATGCACAAGCCCGCGGCAGACGGGATGGCTACCATGAGCGTCATGCGCAGGGAGAGCATGGAAATACGGTTGATTTCGCGCTTTTCTTTTTTTGCGATCGCACCGGAAAGCATCGGCAGCACGATGGTAGAGATGGGCACGATAACGGCGTTCGGCAGGTCGAAATATTTGCGCGCCGTGCCGAGCCATCCCTTCATAGCGATGGCGGAGTTCGCGTCCACACCGGCAGCGCCCTGCAAACGATACATCATCACGGAGGAATCCACAATGTCGAGCGCACTCAAAAACGCAGAGCCGATGATGACCGGCACCGCAAAGGTCAGGATAGATTTCAAAATTTCACCAACACTCGAAACCTTCGGCTCAAAAGGTGAATAGCGCGTATCGCGCGATTTGCGGAAGTAGTACAGAAGAATGTACAAAACCGCGAAGAACGAGCCGATGGAAACACCGAGGATCGCGCCTGCCGCACCGAGCTCCGGCAAGCCGGTGGTCTTCAGGAAATACAGTGCCAGCGCAATACCGACGAACAGTTTAATGAGCGACTCCAAAACCTGCGAGACCGCCGTCGGCGTCATGTTGGAGTGCCCTTGGAAATAGCCGCGCAAACACGACGAAACGGACATGAAAAAGCACATCGGTGCCAAGGCTGCAATGGCGTACATGGAGCGGTCATTTTGGTTCATGAGCATCGCGAACTGACGGGAAAACACCGCCATGACGATGCAGCCGACAAGACCGATGCCGGAGAACAGTGTGAATGCCACGCGGAAAATTTTATCCGCTTCGCGCTTGCGGTTCTGTGCATACGCCACGCTGACAAGGCGCGAAATGGCGACCGGTGTGCCGGAAGATGCCAAAACACTGAAAAACACGAAAATGTCATACGCCGTGTTGAAATGCCCCATGCCCTCATCATCGAGGAAATTCGCAAGCGGAATAGAGAAAAATATATTGATGAATTTGACAATAAACGTCGCTGCCGTCAAAATTGCGGTACCCTTTAAAAAGCTCTGTCCTTTCTGTTCCGTCTTCTGAGACAAATTGAAATCACTCCTATATCAAAATCGTAAATTGCCGCATTGAAACACATTTAGGAAGCCTGAACAGCACGCAAAATACGTACAAAATAGTATACCATACTTCCCCCCTGTTTCGCAAGGAAACAGGCTTAAAATGTGCGCGATGAAAGCAAAGATCCCCTGTGCAAAACGCACAGAGGATCCAAAATCACCCGATCAGCATTCTGCCCTCCGGCAGAACGGAACCGCTTTTCTTTTTGCGCATTAAAATCGCCACACCGAATGAGACAGGGCCTACGCGGCCGATGAACATCGTCAGCGTCAGGGCAAGCTTTGCAAGCGGATGCAGCGTCGGGGTCAGGCTTGCGCTGAGGCCGACCGTCGCAAAGGCGGAAACGGCTTCGATTATCGCATCCAATATGGAAACACCGTGGTGCAGCGCTAAAATGAGACTCACGTTCAAAACGGAGACCACAAGGGCGAACGCCACGACCGTAAGGGACTTGTACACCATACCGGGGTCAAAACGGTGGCGTAGGAACGTAGTGGTGTCTTCGCCGCAAAGAGTGGATTTCACCGCCGCAAACAGCACCACAAGCGTCGTCACCTTAATGCCGCCCGCCGTGGAGCCCGGGCAGCCGCCGATGAACATCAAGAACGACGTGAGGAGCTTTGCACCATCCGTTTCCTGCTTAATGCTGACGGAAGCAAAGCCCGCCGTGCGCGTGTTGACCGACTGAAAAAACGCCGCGTTCAGCTTTTCAAAGAAGTTCAAATCACGGTACGTATTGTTATACTCAAGGATAAACAGTATCACCGTGCCGAAAACCAGAAGCGTCAAAGATGCACGCAGGCAAACCTGCGCGTGAAAGCTCAGCTTTTCCACGTGCTGCCGGTGCAGGCGCGTCGAGATTTTCTTGCGGTAAATATCCTGAAACACCACAAAGCCCGTGGAGCCGATGATGATGAGCATGGAAATCGTCAGCGTGACGAGCGGGTCGCCGTTAAAGGCCGATAAACTCGAATTGCCGGGGATGAAGCTTAAAATATCGAAGCCGGCGTTGCAGAACGCCGAGACGGAGACGAACACCGAGGCCCATACGCCGAGCCCGCCATAGAGCGGCACGAAGCGAGCCATGAGCAGAAGCGCGCCGAGAGCTTCCACCGCAAACGTAAACGCAACCACGATGCGCAGCAGCGAGATGACATCCAAATTGCTGCCGCCGGCGCTTTCGCGGGCGAGTACAAGGTGGCGAATGCCGATGCGGCGGCGGACGAGCAGCGTGAGACCCGTTGCAAACGCGGCAAGGCCGAGACCGCCGCACTGAATGAGCACAAGCAGAACGCCCTGCCCGAAATACGACCAGTGTATAAACGTGTCATACACAGAAAGGCCCGTGACACACGCGGCGGAGGTCGCCGTGAAAAGCGCGTCCACAGGGTTTGTGAACCGCCCGCTTTTCGCCGAGATCGGCAGCGTGAGCAACACGGTGCCGATAAAAATAAGGATCACAAAGCTGACGACGAACATGCGCGTGGGTGACGTACGCTTTACTATTTTTTGTAATCTGCTCGTTTTCATAAACTCCGACCGACTTTCTCCGGGCGCGCCCGGAACAGATTTATGCCAACATGAGTTCGCTGATCTTTGTGCGGCGCAGCGCCATCATCAGCGGCACGCCGAGCACATAGCAGACGATGAGTTCGCCGATGCCGACCGAAACGGCACCCGCGATGAAGCCTGCAAGGGAGAGATTGCCGAAAGCAAACGTGCCGTTATCCGCAAGGCAAGCCACTTCAAAGCCGACGATGAGGGCGTTGAAAATGACCGGCGGCAGCGGCGCCAAAACCGGAATCTCCTTCCAGCGAATGTTGCGTACAAGGTAAGAAAAAATGCCCGCGAGCAGCGTTGCAAGCGTGCCGAACACCCAGTCTACGACGCCGAGCGGACTTGCAAGGTTCGAGATGAGGCAGCCGACGGCAAGCCCGGGGATGGCGGCCGGCGTAAAGGCCGGGAGCACCGTTAAGGCTTCCGAAAAGCGGAACTGCACCGCGCCAAACGCCAGATTCATGGCGGCAGCGGCGTAAGTGAGGACAGCATACAGCGCCGCAATCACGGCGCTGAGCGCCAGAAAGCGGACTTTTGAGGTTTTCTTATTCATTTCAGCATTCCTTTCCGCGGTCCGGGAGCCGCCCCGGCCGCGCTAGTTTTGTTTAAGGTCAGGATGTCACGACTGACCGTGCTGCATAAATGGGCGTACAGCAACAGGATATAGCATAAGCAATTTAGGACGAAAAGTCAAGCGTTTCGGGAATATTCTACCGATTATTGGAAAATGGCGGATTTGTAATCGAAATTCTGTTCGTTCTTGAGCATGGACAGGCGGTTTTCATGGACATTGTTGATTACATAAACGAAGTTGACCGCAGCAATCGTGAACAGGAAGCCGCTTACCGTGCAACGCTTTAAAAACGGGACTTTCGGATTCGCTGTGTGTTTTATGCTCGTCCCCTCTTTTACGCCGCGGCTTGCTTCATTTATACCACATCACGAGGGATTACAACGAAAATATACACTTTTGTGGGTTATCACAGAAGCGGAGCGTTTCCTATATGCAAAAAGCTCCTGCCCGCAGTGAAACGCGAGCAGGGGCTTAGTTTTGCTGAATTTACTTTAAATTACTCTTTAGAGATGTCGGTGCCGAAGTATTTTTCGGAGAGAGCTGTAAGGGTGCCGTCCTCACTCATTTCCTTCAGCGCGTCGTTAACGGCTGCGAGCAGCGTTGCGGTGTCGTCGCCCTTGCGGATCGGAATGGCAACCTTTTCAACTTCATCGGAGAACGTAGCAATCTTGATGTTCGCTTCCGGGTGCTCCTTTACGTAGTCTGCGAATACGACTTCTGCGTTCAGCGTGGCATCGATACGGCCGGAGAGCAGAAGCTCGATGGTCTGGTTGAGGTCGTCCACGCCCGTGACCGTTGCGCCGTGGGCTTCTGCCTGCGTTGCATAGGTGCTGGAAATGGTGTTGGCGGTCGTTTTGCCCTCGAGATCTTCCATGGATTTGATCTCATCGTAATCGCCGCGCACGATAACAGCGGTGCGGTTATATGCATACGGGGTAGAGAAGTTGTACTTTTCCGCGCGCTCTTCGGTGACGCCTACGCCGTTGACCATGATGTCATAACGGCCGTCATCAAGACCGGCAAGCAGGCCGTCCCACTCGCCCTCGACAAAGTTGACTTCTACGCCGAGCTTTTCTGCGATGTTCTGCGCAACTTCTACGTCATAGCCGACAAGGTTATCATCGGCATCGTGGTATGTCCACGGCGCCCAAGTGCCTTCCATCGCAACCGTGATGGTGCCCTTTTCTTTAATCTGCGCGAGCAGGTCGTTTCCTTCCGCTGCGGAATTCTCACTTTCCGCTTCGCTCGATGCAGAGGAAGCATCGCTGCTTGCCGCACCGGACGTTGTGCCGCCCGAGGAGCAACCCGTAAGCACGACTGCCGTGAGCATCAGCACAGCCATAAGTAAAGAAAGTGTTCTTTTCATGTTCTCTTACTCCTTTGCTTAAGTAGGATAAATATGGATAACGGACTGACAAAAATCAATCCATGTCTCCCTGAATGGTGCGCAGGAACGCTTTTGTGCGTTCCTCCTTCGGGTTCTCGAAAAATTCTTTCGAGGAGCCTTGCTCGACAATAACGCCGTCTTCCATGAAGATGACCTTGTTTGAGACCGTGCGGGCAAAGCCCATTTCATGTGTGACGACGAGCATCGTCATGCCCTCATTTGCGAGGTCGCGCATGACGGAAAGCACTTCGCCGGTGAGCTCCGGGTCAAGCGCGCTCGTCGGCTCGTCGAAGAAGATAATCTCCGGGTTTGTCGCAATGGCGCGGGCAATGGCGACACGCTGCTGCTGGCCGCCGGAAAGCTGCGAGGGGTAATAATCGTAACGGTCGGAAAGACCAACCTTGTCGAGCGCTTTTTTGCCAATCTCAACGGCTTCCGCCTTGTGCATTTTGCGGGCAACGATAAGACCCTCTGTGACGTTCTGCAAAGCCGTTTTGTTCAAAAACAGGTTGTAATTTTGGAACACGAACGCCGTTTTGCGGCGCAGGCGCGCAATCTCTTTTTTGGTGATCTTATCGAATTCAAATTTTTCGTTATCAAAAATCAAGGTGCCGCTGTCGGCTTTTTCGAGGAAGTTTACGCAGCGCAGGAGGGTTGTTTTACCGGAGCCGGACGGGCCGATGATGGCGACCACATCGCCCTGCTCCACGTCGAGATCGACGCCGCGCAGCACATGCAGCTCGCCGAAGGATTTTTTAATGTCCAGAATTTGCAGCATAACTCAGCCCTCCTTGTGTTCGTAAGACGCGAGCTTCTTTTCGCCAAAGCGCTGCACCCAAGTGAGCACCGTGGAGAAAATGAGGTATATAAGGCCGACCTCAAGGTATAAAAGCAACGGCTCATATGTGCGCGCCACGATGCGCTGTGTGACCATGAACATTTCCGTTACGGTGATGTTCGCCGCAAGGGAGGTGTCCTTGACCATGGAGATGAGCGAGTTGGAAAGCGGCGGGAACGCCGTGCGCATGGCCTGCGGCAGCACGATGCGGAAAATGGTCTGGAGGTAGGTAAGCCCCACGCACTGACCGGCTTCAAGCTGACCCTTCGGCACGGATTCAAGCGCAGCGCGGATGGTCTCGGCACAATACGCGCCCTCATTTAGGGAAAACACGATAACTGCCGCCGGAAACGGATCGAGCAAAACGCCGACGCGGGAAAGGCCGAAGAACACAACAAACAACTGCACAAGCAGCGGTGTGCCGCGGAAGATCCAAATGTAAAAACGCGCAATCTGCTTTAAAACCTTCACGTTTGCGAACTGCACCAGCGCCATAATGACCGCGATAATGAGTGCAAAGGTGAACGAAATAACAGTGAGCGGAATGGTGACCGTCAGGCCGGGGATGAGAATTTTCGGAAAGGAGTCTATAAAGAGCTCCCATAAACGTCCGCTGAACATAGCTTTTGTTCTTCCCTCTTTCTGAAAACGAATATCAATACAAATATACGCCCTATACTTTACTTTAAGTTTAGTATACCCGTGATGGATTAAAATGTCAAATGCCTATAATGGATTAAACCACATGCTTTTCGGGCATAGTATACTTTTTTCGTATGGTTTCAAATGCAACTGAAAAAACCGGGCCTCCCAAACGGCAAGCAAAGCGACCGTCAGAAAGACACACATGCAAAAAGGGACAGCACAGCGCTGTCCCTTTTCGAGTATTCAACTTTTGAATTTAAATCGGTTTAAAACTCACACCGTATAAAAACGGAACCACTTTAAGGACGTCTGCTTTGTGAAGACGATGCGCAGCTCGGTGAGGCCGGCTTCGGCGGCGACATCGCACGTAAACGATGTGAACTTTGTGAGGCTTCCGGTGCCTGTGCCGCCCGCTTTGCCGAGAACTTTTCCGATCTTGTTATCCGCAAGGAGGATCTCCACGTCGCCGGAGGGCGCGCTCATGGCGCACTCGAACGCGTTGCAGCCGGTGAGATCCATGTTCTTATATACGAGGAAGCTGCGGAAATCCTTCGCTTCCACATACGTTTCGCCGTCGCGCTTATCCGTGAGGAACGTGACGCCGCTGTAATCATCGGCATCGATGGCTTCCTGCTTGAAGAAACCCGGTCGACCCGGGAACGCTTCGCCTGCAATCTCCACGTCGGCGGTAAGGCGGATGTCATCGCTCGCTGCGCCGATTTCCATTTTGTACACGCCGCTTTCGACCGTGTAGATTTTTCTGCCGTTGCACCAAACGGCAAGGTCGTCGATCTTGAAGTTCAGCGTAACGGTGACGGTCTCGCCCGCCTTGATGTGCACGCGCTTGAAGGCTTTGAGTGCATGGATGGGACGCACACGCAGGGAGCCCGGCAGGCTCATGTAAAGCTGCACCACTTCGTCGCCGTCAAGAGCGCCGGTGTTCTGCACGTTTACAGTCGCGATGACTTCGCCGTTTTTCTGCTTAACGGTCAGATTGCTGTATGCAAAAGTCGTATAGCTGAGGCCGTAGCCGAACGCGTAGAGCGGCTTGCCCCTAAAATAGAGGTACGTCACATGGTTTTTCGCGATGTCGTAATCGTCAAGCGCGGGGAGATCACGAACAGAACGATACCACGTGGTCGGGGTGCGGCCGGCGGGATTGTTTTCGCCGAAGACGGTCGCGGCAGCAACATGGCCGAGGCACGGGCCGAGATGCGTGGAGCACAGCACGGCTTTGGCGGTGTCCTTCTCCTTGTTGATGGCGAACGGATAGCCCGTGACGAGGTACAGCAGAGTACTCTCGTTTGCGGCCGCTGCGGCGTTCAGGAGCGCGGTCTGGGCTTTCGGCAGGCGGATATCCGGACGGTCATACTCCTCGCGCGCGTTGATGAGCGGCTGGTTACCCGCGCAGACGATGACGTGGTCGGCGCGTTGCGCGAGCTCTGCCACACGCTCTGCGCCGGAGGAGACGACTTCCAGTGTAAACTGCTTACAGGGGCAGTCACCGGAGCCGGCCTTTGCAACGAGCTTATTTTCGTCGTTTACGGCGACAGCGCGGTGCTGCCAAGTATCGAGGTACAAAACGCCGTCTTCTTCCTTGGCATACAGCAGTTCTTTCACGAACCAGCCGAACACCACGTCTGCCGTACAGTTCATGCCGGGGTCGATGGTGACGGCGTTTTCGTCCTGCGGGGTCTCATCGAAGAAATTTTTGTCCTCGGTGAGGTACTTGCCGGTGCGCACGCTGCGCAGCGTCCACGCGCCGAAGTCCCAATCCGCGCGCTCAAAGAGGTCGGCAGTGTTCTCATCGGCATCGGCATACACCGCGCCGTTTTCGGCAATGCGCAGGTACTTGCCGGTTTTTTCGGAGCGGATACGCACGCGGTCAAAGCCTTCATCGAACAGTACGCGGTCTTCGCCGAGTTTTTCTCTGAAGCCCTTGACGACCGGCGTTTGGTTCGGTGCATAGCCGCAGTACCAGCAGGTGTAGTTTTCATTTGCGAGTGGGCCCACGACCGCGACGGTGCACTTGCCGTCATCCTTTAACGGCAGCATACCACGGTTTTCGAGCAGGATGACGGATTCCTCCGCGGCTTTCACGGTGAGCGCCTTGTGCGCGGGGCTTGCGAGCTTTGCGGGGTCAATGTGCGCATAGGGGTGGTCTTCATCGAAATCGCCGAGCTTAAAGCGCAGCAATAACGTGGAATACACGGCTTTATCGAGGTTTTCTTCGGTGAGGTAGCCTTTTTCGAGCGCTTCGCGCACGGCAGGGTCAACCATGGAGCGGCTGTCGAGCATCATATCCGCGCCGACGCCGAGGATGTCGCCCATAGACTGCGCGTGGTTTTCATACGTACGGTGCGCAGCGACGTTCTGGCCGAAATCGCCGCCGTCGCTGACAGCGAACGTCATGCCCCACTCTTTTTTACAGATTTCCGAAACGTCCGGGTTGTTGACGCCCTCTACGCCGTTGATGCAGTTGTACGCCGTCATAAGGCCCGGCGCGCGGCCTTCGCGCACGGCGGGCTCAAACGCTTTTAAGTAATACTCGTGCTTTAAGCGCGGGGTGATGTTCGCGTTCGTCGTCTGGCGTTCGTTTTCGTAGTTGTTGGCGTAGAAATGCTTGAGCAAAGGCGCGGTCTTCAAATATTTCTCGTCCTTGCCCGTAAGGCCGCGGCAGTATGCGGCGCTCATTTTACCCGTAAGGCACGGGTCTTCGCCATAGGCTTCTTCGTTTCTGCCCCAGCGCGGGTCGCGCTCCATATCGATGGTGGGTCCGAAAAGCTCCAGAGAGGACGGTCTTTCTTCCATATCGTGCGTGATGCGCGTTTCGTCGCCTGCCATGTCGCCGAGCTGCTCCATGAGGGCATCGTCAAACATGGCCGCCATGCCCCACGGCTGCGGCAGAATGGTGGTCTCGCGCTTCTGATCGCGGTTTACGACGCCGCGCGCGATCTCGGTGCCGATGTGCGTCTTTTTAATGCCGAGGCGCGGAATATCATCGAGCTGCGACGTGATCATGCCGACCTTTTCTTCGCGCGTTAAGCGGGAGAGCAGGTCTTTTGCGCGCTCTTCAAACGGCAGGGTGTTATCTTGAAAACGGTATTTCATGCGAAACTCCTTTCAAAACTCGTTATTTTATAGAAAGCATGCCGCACAAAGCGGGCTCTATGCGGCAGCATTTCAGTACGTATCAGAACCAGGAATCCGTATAGCTGGCTTTTTTCGTTTCTTCGCTCGGGGCGGGTGCGGCAACGTGCAGCACAGGCGTTTCCGTGCAGTTTTCCACACGGAGCGTTTTCGGCTCATTCGGGTAGAGCGTAACGTAGTTATCATCGTAATGCACGCGGTCGTCGCTCGTCATGAGGTACGCAAACGGCGTGTACACGCTCGCGCGGATCGTCACGAGCAGATCGCTGCCGTCCTGCTCCACCTTTTCAATCTTTGCGTCGCTTTCCGGAAAGACGTAATCGCGGTAATACGCACGCAGGCTGTCGGCGGTGTCGAAGCCCTCGGCGCTTGCAAAGAAGAAGCCGTGCTTCAAATCATTGCAGACGGAAATGTGGAACTGCTGCATGGAGTGCGGAGCGACCTTGAGTGTCTTTGTGCAGAGACTGTCGGTCTCGCCGGTGAAGGTCATGTAGCCGCAGTGAATATCCGCCGTAAACGCTTCGGGCGTTTCGTTGATGACAGTCACTTCTGCGTCGCCCTCACACGCGCGGATGATGAGCTTTTTCGTTGCAAATGCGCGCTTTAAGAAATAGAACGAGATCTTTCTCGTCAGGTAATAATCTATGATCGTCCAACCTGTCTCCGGCCAACAATCGTTGTACATCCAGATGAGGTCGCCTGCGCCGTACGGCTTGCGGCGCATGGCTTCGGCAAGCTCGGCGTACAGAAGGCCCTGCATGATGCCGCTGTACAGCAGATAGCCGTGTTCATCGAGGGTTTTGAACTCCGTCAAATGGCGGTCAATCGCGCCGTCGATGTTGCTGCGCTTGCGGTCAAACTCGCCGTGGTGCTTCCAGATGGGGTTATCGAAGCGCATTTCGGTGCCGTCGAGGTAACGGCGAACGGTGCTTTCCATCTGTGCGCCGAAGAAGCCGTATTCACTGGAGAAGCGCGCCGGGATGCGGTCGAACGCCTCAAGCTCATAGACGAACTTGAACTTCGTTTTCGGGTGACGGCCGAAGAACGACCATGCGTGTACGTCGCCCTGTTCGCTCTCGTTGGCGCGGTCGCCGAAGTACGGCGAGGACGGCATATACGGAACGAGCGGGCTGTTGCGGTGCACGGCACGCGGCTGAATATAGTTGAATATTTTCTCGCCGTAGAAGCGCTCCGGCTTGATGGGCGCCGGGAACCAATCGGTGTAGGATTCCGCAATCTCGTTGTTGCCCGTCCAGATGGCCATGCAGGGATAATGTGCAAGGCGCTTTGTCTGGTACTCGGCTTCGCGCTCCGCCTCAAAGAGGAAATCGTTTTTGTGATCGGGGTAGAACGCGCAGGCGTACATAAAGTCATGCATCAGCAAAATGCCGTACTCCGAGCAATATTCATAGAAGCAGTCCGGCTCATACGTGCCGCCGCCCCACATGCGGAACATGGTGAAGTGCGCCGCCGCGCCCTCGCGCACGAGGGTTTCGTAGCTTTCCTTCGGGGTGCGCAGATAAAGGGAATCCGTCGGCACCCAGTTGCCGCCCTTGCAGAAGATGCGCACGCCGTTCACCTTAAAGAAGAAGTTGCGGCTTCCGTCTTCGAGCTTAGAGGTATCGAGCTCCAAGGTACGGATGCCGATTTTCTTCGGCTGCATCTCGTGCAGGATGCCCTTTGTGACGCAGCAGGCTTTAAAGGTATAGAGGTTCTGCGCACCGTAGCCGTTCGGCCACCAGAGCTTCGCGTTTTTGATTGTGACGCGTTCCTCGGCGAAGTTCACGCCGCCGACGAGCATGAGCGTCTTTTTGCCGGTGTAAACGGTTTTGCCCTCAAATTCGAGCGTATAGGTAAGCTCGCACTCGGCGCTTGAGACCATGTCGGATTTTTCGATTTCGAAGTGGAACTCCACTTCGGCGTCATCGCCGTCGAGCTTTAACGTATCGACGCGGGACGCGATGACCTGCGCACCGCTGAACGCTTCAATCTCGATGGAGCGGCCGATGCCGCAGGTGGGCACGGGCTGGCACCAGTCCCAGCCGTAGGTAAACTGCGGCTTTCGGGTGTAGACACGCTGGTCACAGATGGCGTTTTCACTTGCGCAGTAGAACGAAACGGCGTCGCGCGGATAGTGCAGCTCCATGCCGGAGGTGAGGCGAATGACGAGCTGGTTTTTGCCGACGTGTAAAAAGCGCTTGATGTCTTCGCTGAACGCGCAGAACGCGTTTTCGTGGTGCGCGGCGGGCATGCCGTTTACGATGATGTCCGCGTTGAAGTCGAGCATTTCGATGTTGAGGCGCACGATGTCTTCGTTCAGCATCTCCTCTGTGACGTCAAAATCGCGGACGAGCCACCAGGAAAGATCCTTGATCCACTGGTTTTTCTTTGTGTTTTCCTTCAAAAAAGGTTCTTCTGCGATGCCGTTTTCGATGAGGGCGGTGGTGACGTCGCCCGGCACGGTCATGGGGATAAAGCCGTATTTAGACGGGAACGCGTGATTCGATTTATCCGTCATCACGTGAAAATGCGGGTTCGGATCTTTTAAGAACTCTGCCTGTTCTTCTTCGGAAAGGTCTTCAAGCTTTAAGAACGCCGGCAGCGTTGCGCGCACGGGGGCTGCGTCCATTTTACGCAGCACTTCGTTGTAGCGCTCTGCCGTAACGTCCATAAATTCGCCGCGCAGCTTCCACGCGCCGGCAAGAGACAGTTTGCTCATGTTTTACAACTCCTTCGGGGTATGCTATTACAGGCTATGTATGTAGCCTTCTCTTGCATTGTAGCCGATGCAAGGTGAGAATTCAATAGCTTCTTGCAAATTTCATACAGAGAAAAAACCGCGCATTTTCTTGTAAACATGCACAGTTTTTTCACGGTTTATTTTTGCATAAGAAACAAAATGGGAGAAGCCCGAAAGCTTCCCCCATCTGTATACATTTTAATCGAGATCAGATCAATCGATTACGCTTCGCCGTGAGCAGCGAGATACTCTTCCATCTGAGCGCTGAGCGTTGCATAGTCCTCGTTTGCTTCAGCAAGAACGTCCTCGAGGCCGAGGCTGTTCAGCGTTGCAACATAGTTGTCCCAATCGTCGATGGATTCCTGACCGGCGATGACACCCCAGAGGTACTGATCCTTCTCAGCCTCGATGTCAGCGCTGCACTCGGTCCAGGACTCGAAGGAAGCCGGATCCTTCCACTCAACGAGGTGAGCAGCAGCATAGCGGCTGTTTTCGCCGGACTTGTTGAACAGAGCGGTGGTCTCCGGAGTATTGGAGATGTTGCACTCGTCCTTACGGTTCATGAGGTTATCGAACAGCTTGAGGCCGATATTCTTAGAGGTGTTTTCCTCGGAGTCCGGGCCAACGATAGCGACATACTGGCCGTTCTCGTCGTACTTGTAATCGGTGCCTTCGATACCGAAGCGGCGTGCGATGTAGTTATCGGAATCGCACATGTCGTCCCAAGTTGCATACAGTCTTTCCGGATCGGAAGCTGTGTTGGTGATTGCGAAATATGCCCAAGCAGCGCTTGTAGCCGGGTCTTCCTGCGGGTTGCCGTTGGAGCCCTTAACCATGTCGATCGGTACCCACTTAGCATCCGGGTTGGAAGCATAGAAGGACATCATCGGAGCTGAATCCGGGTTGTTCCATGCGCACCAGCTGTACGTTACGCCGAAGCCGCCGTTTGCCATCTGCTCGTCGCGGTCGGTATCCTGCGTGATGTTCGGGGTGATGTAGCCCTTTGCATACAGATCAGCAACGTCGCTAACCCAGTTCTTGGTGCCCTCGTTAGCCGGGCCGTAGGTGACAACGCCGTTGTCATCTACGCAGAAACGGCTGTAATGGGTCTGGTCATAGGACTGGATCCACGGCCAGAAGGAACGGAAGTCGTAACCGTCGCCGCCGAGGCCGTAGGTGTCGTTCTGACCGTTGCCATCCGGATCGTCCTCCGTGAAAGCGCGGAGCACTTCGTTGAGCTCTTCGATTGTGGTCGGAGCCTTAAGATTCAGGTTATCGAGCCAATCCTGGCGGATCCAGAGGTTCTCGCAGGACGGTTCAGCAACGTCGCCCGGGATTCTGTAAATGGAGCCGTCGGCCTCAGATGCATAGAAGAGGGTCTTCGGGTCCATCTTGTTGTAGTAGTCGCGGATAACGGTGTACTTATCCATGTAAGCGGAGACATCGTCCAACAAACCTGCCTTCACCCACTTGTTGTACTCGGTATCCATGGTCCACCACCACATGATGTTCGGCATGTCGTTGGATGCCATCAGCAGGGAGATCTGGGACTGGCCGTCAGCCCAACCCGGGAGAACAACGAGATTGAACTTAACGTTGTACTTTTCCTCAAGTTCCTTCTGAACGCGGCTGTCAGCTGCGGTGAAGCCGGTCATAACTGCAACGGAAACGTCCATCGTTTTGCTCTGGTTCAGAACGTCGATCTTGTCGCCGGTCGCAGCTGCGCTGCTGTCGGTAGAAGCTGCGCTGCTGTCGGTAGAAGCAGTGCTGCTCTCGGTGGAAGCCGTAGAGCTTGCGGAAGAATTGCCGTTGCTGCCGCACGCTGCAAATACGCTTACGCTCAGTGCAAGTGCCAGAACAACGGATGCGATTTTCTTCATGTTCATGACTAAAATCCTTTCTTTGGAAATAATGATAATATAGTTTTCCGAAGCCACGCTTCGGGACAACCCAAAAGAGTGCGGGCTTAGCCCTTAACGCCGCCGATCATAACGCCCTTAACGAAGTACTTCTGCACGAACGGGTACACGATGAGGATCGGCACCGTGGAAACCACGATGGTACCGGCCTTGATCGTCTGTGCGTTGGTATTCGTCTGCGCCATGACGTTGACGCCTGCCTGCTGCATTGCCTGCTGTGTGTTCGTCAGCATGTTGCGCAGAACCGCCTGCAGAGCCCACTTATCAACGGAGCGGATATAAAGGACCGTGGAGAAGTAGTCGTTCCAGTAGCCAACCGCTGTGAACAGCGCGATGGTGGCGATGGTCGCCTTGGAAAGCGGCAGGATGATGGAGAAGAAGATACGCAGGTCGGTTGCACCGTCGATGCGGGCAGATTCTTCAAGGCTTTCCGGAATGGAAAGGAAGAAGCTCTTCATGATGATGCAGTTGTATGCGCTTACGAGACCCGGCAGGATCAGCGCGAGGATGTTATCCATAAGGCCGATATTCTGAATGAGCAGGAAGCTCGGGATCATACCGGCGGAGAAGATCATGGTGAAGAGGACAAGCGTCATCAACACTTTGCCGCCGCGCAGTCTGGACTTAGAAAGCGGATAAGCGGTCATAGCGGTGAGCAGCGTGCCCAGTGCCGTACCGGCGATCGTGACGATGATCGTGGTACGGAAGCCCGTGTAGATGTTCGGGTTTTTAAATACGGATTTGTAAGTATCCAGGTTGAAGCCCTTCGGCCAGAGGAAGATGCCGCCCTTCATGGATGCTTCAAGGGAGCTGAAGGAAAGCATAATCTCATGCCAGAACGGATACAGCATGATGAGGCAGAGCAGCGTAAAGAATGCGTAGTTGAATACGGTAAAGATCTTTTCGCCTGTGGAGGTTTTGATTTTGTTTTTTTCCATGTTCATAACCTCCTTACCAAATGCCCTCGTTGCCGGTCTTCTTGGCAACAAAGTTGACGATGAGGATCATAACGAGCGCGATGATGGATTTAAACATGCCCGCTGCGGTAGAGAAGGAGTAGTCTGCCTTCTGGATACCGATACGGTACACATACGTATCGATGATATCGGCTACGTCATAAACCAGTGCGGAATACAGCATAAAGATCTGGTCGAAGCCTGCGTTTACGATGTTGTTGCAGTTGAGGATCAGCATGATAACAATCGTCGGGGTAATCGCCGGCAGCGTGATGTTGATCATCTGCTTCCACTTGCGTGCACCGTCAATCTCGGCTGCTTCGTAAAGCTGCGGGTCAACACCGGACAGCGCCGCGAAGTAAATAATCGTGCCCCAGCCCATCGTCTTATAGATGTCGCTGATAATCAGCATCGGGACGAAGAGCGCCTTGTCGGTAAGCACCTGCAGGTCCTTGCCCGTGATGCTCTTAAGGAGCGCGGTGATAAGGCCCGTGGACGGATCGAGGAAGTTCATGATGAGACCGGCCATAACAACCCAAGAAATGAAGTGCGGCAGATAAAGGAGCGTCTGCGCCACTTTCTTGAACTTCATGTTGCGCATCTCGTTCATCATCAAAGCGAGGATGATCGGAATCGGGAAGCCACATACCATCTTCAAAATGGAGATGTAGAGGGTGTTGTAGAAAGTCTGCATGAACGCCGGCTTATTGAAAAGTTTGATGAACTGGTCAAAGCCTACCCATGTGCTGTTCCACATGTTGTAGGGGTTGAAGTCCATAAAAGCAATCACATTGCCGAAGATCGGGATATAGCGGAAGATGAGCATGAAAAGCATGCCGGGAAGGATCAGAAGATACAGCCACTTGTCGCGGACAACGTCTTTTTTAAAGCGCTCCCAACCGCTCAGCTCATACGCCGGCTTTGCCGGTTTAGCTGCTGCTGCCATACGGTATAACCTCCTAAAAATATTGTGATGACCGCGCTTTCAATAAAAAGAACACACAAGTCTGTTTTTGCCCGAGGCAACACCCGAATAACAGGTTTCCCCCGTGGCACTGAAACATACCGAAACTTGTCCCCTTTTCTGTGGAACCGCTGCCACAGAAAAACGCACACGAACAAAACAAGTTAAACGATTTGCTTTGTATTTGATGCATCTTACAAAAACGCGGTATATCATTTTGTTTGCATTTGTGATTTTATCACCCTCTTTTGTGAATGTCAACAACAAAAATAGCCTGTACTCGTTTTTTTGCCCAAATTTGTCATTGATTTTCGGTTTGTGCATCTTGCCTAAAATTTTTGACTTTATTTTCTGCGCCATACAAGTTTGTGCAAGCGGTTCCATATTTTTCATGCGTTTTCAAAGGACAACAAATTACTAAATTCGCAAAATTCATGAAACCGCTTTCACAACGCTTGCAGTTATTCAACTGTATTTTACTGGTTTTTTTCAAAAATTCCGGAAATTTTGCAGGAATATTTTTTGTTCAGTCATTTCGATCAATTTAGGGCAATTTCATTTTCCTGTGCAAGTTGAAATAACATAAACATACCTTTATCTTTATTGTTAAATCATGTTTATCTTTTAATCAAATAATTTTCGAGTTGTACACCATAACGGCGTATCAAATTACAATTTTGTAATTTTTTAAAATTGTCTTCAAAAAGGCGAAAAACTTCATTCCTATTTGCTTCTTCCCCCTCTGACCCGAAAATACGCAGGATACCGTCTTGTAACTTTCCTAATTCACATTTTGCACGCACATCGCCTGTTTCGGGCGCTTGACGGCAGAGTAAAAACGCAGTACAATTATAGTGAAATGACCTGCACAGCAGGCAAACGGACAAGAAAGGATTGAACCTATTATGGCACTTAAAGTCGGCATTCAGCTTTACTCCGTGCGCGACGAAATGAAAAAAGACCCGATCAACGCGATTCGCCAGGTCGCAGAGATTGGTTATAAGAACCTTGAGTTTGCAAGCTCCAACGCAGATACAGACCCGGGCGTTGGCTTCGGCGTCAGCGTTGAGGACATGCAGAAGCTTTTAAAAGAGACCGGCGCAAACCTCATCAGCGGCCACATCCGCCCCATCAATGAGGAGACCATCGACCCGATGATCGCGTACCACACGCAGGTGGGCACGAAGTACCTCGGCCAGTCCGCAGACTTCTACACCGGCTACGACCAGCTGATGGAGCGCTGCGAATATTACAACTGGGCTGGCAAAAAGCTCTCCGAGCACGGCATCAAGTTCCTCATCCACAACCACTACCACGAGTTCCAGAAGCTGAACGGCAAGGAAATTCTGTTCCACATCATGGACAACACCGACCCGAACTACGTCAGCTTTGAGCTCGATACGTTCTGGGCAATGCGCGGCGGCATGGATCCTCTGGCTGTTATGGACCGCCTCGGCGACCGCCTGAAGCTCATTCACCAGAAGGACTTTTCTAAGACCTCCGATTCCCCGATCAACCTGTGGACAGTCAGCGACCCGAACGTGCTCGTCACGCGGGACAGCTTCGGCAAGGGTGCCGACCACAAGGATTTCTGCGAAATCGGCACCGGCATCATGGACATCCAGTCCATCATCAACAAGGGCAACGAGCTTGGCGCAGAGTACATTGTGCTTGAGCAGGATCACACCCAGCTGACCCAGATGGAAAGCGTCCGCATCAGCATGGACAGCTTCCACAAGTTCTCCGGTCTGGATTGGTAAACCTTTTCTGAACTTAAAAGGGTATCTCGGCGAAAACCGAGATACCCTTTTTCATTTGCCTGTACCGTACATTTCGTCCATTTCATTTTCCTTTGCAATGCGCAGCAGGCGGTTGTATTTTGCGGTGCGGTCGCTGCGGCACGGCGCGCCGGATTTGATGAACCCTGCGTTTACGGCAACGGCAATATCCGCGATGCTTGTGTCCTCCGTTTCGCCCGAGCGGTGCGACATGACGATCTTCATGCCGTTCTCCTTTGCAAGCTCCACGGCGGCGAGCGTTTCCGTCAGTGTGCCGATCTGGTTCGGCTTTACAAGCAGTGCGTTTGCGGCCTTGCGCCCGATGCCCTCACGAATTCGCGTCGAATTCGTAACGAACAGGTCATCGCCGACAAGCATGATTTTTTTGCCGAGCTTTTCGGTAACGGTTGTCCACGCGGGCCAATCCTCTTCGCCGAGCAGGTCTTCAATAGAGCAGATGGGGTACTTTTCGCACAGCTTTTCCCAATACGCGATGAGCTGCGCGGAGGTGTATTTTGTGCCGCGCTTCGGTAAAAGATAACCGTCGTTCGCCGCCCATTCGCTTGCAGCCGCGTCAAGCGCAATCTTCACCTCGTCCGTCGTGTAGCCCGCGCTCGAAACGGCTTCCAAAATGACCTCTATCGCTTCTTCGTCGCTTGCGAGGTTCGGCGCGAAGCCGCCCTCATCGCCCACGGAGACCGCAAGACCGCGCTGCTTCAAAATGCCGCCGAGCGTGTGGTAGATCTCGCTGCCCATGCGCACGGCCTCCGAAAACGATTTTGCGCCCACGGGCACAATCATGAACTCCTGAATATCCACGTTATTCGCCGCGTGCGCGCCGCCGTTTAAAATGTTCATCATCGGCACGGGAAGCTTCTGTGCGTTCGTGCCGCCGAGGTAGCGGAAAAACGGTTGTTTATAGTGCGCGGCAAGCGCCTTTGCAGCAGCGAGCGACACCGCCAATGTGGCGTTTGCGCCGAGCTTTTCTTTGTTTTTGGTGTTGTCAAGCTCGATGAGCATTCTGTCGACGTTCTGCACCGTCACGCGCTGCATATTTTCGAGCACCGGGGCAACGGTTTCCTCAATGCCCTCCACGGCCTTTTTCACGCCGCGCCCGAGATAGCGCTTGCGGTCATTATCGCGCTTTTCGTGCGCTTCAAATTTGCCCGTCGATGCGCCGGAGGGCGCGTTCGCCGTGCCGACAGAGCCGTCGCTCAAGATGACCGTTGCGCCGACGGTCGGCGTGCCGCGGGAATCGAGAATTTCCGTCGCCAGAACCTTTTGTATTTTCATCGTTTTCATCCTTTCTGTTTTGCAATACGCTTTCAGTATGTCCAAAAGCCGTTTTTTCATGCTTTATATCTGGAAAGTTGAAAACCGCTGTGATATACTGTGCTCATCCACAGTACGCTGCACCAAAAAGTAATTTCTGCATGATATCAAATAAAACAGCATCGCTTTGAAAACCAAACGGAAAGGAATTTTCACCATGAACAAACTGCTGCACACTCCGCTCACCGTCCATAATGTGGAACTCGCAAACCGCCTTGTCATGCCGCCGATGGCAACCGGCAAAACGCCGGACGGTACCGTGCAGGACGACCTGCTCGCATACTACGACGCGCGCTCCAAGGGCGGCGTGACAAAGGCGAACGAAGCCGAAGCACTGCTTGAGGAAGGCACCGCCGACCTCATCGGCGTAGGCCGTGCGATTTTCAAGGACGCCGACTGGGCGAAAAAGGAAATGGAGGAATAACCATGAAAGACGTGTGGAAAGTCTACTTTAATGGCGGCTTCGGCGGCAAAAGCCCGGACGGCAGCCACCCCGGGCAGGCGCTCAAGCTAAATCAAAAGTTCCGCTTTGCGGGACGCGATTGGTACGTGCCCGCGGCGTACCTTACCGCAAAAGGACTTGTGCTCGACATTCTCATGCGCGCTGATAAAGCGGCGCTCGAAGATTTCTGTAAAAAATGGGAGCATCTTGAAGATGAAGACGTGCCGAACGATGTATTCGAACAGGCGGAACGCGAAAATCCGCTGGCTTTTGAGTTTTCGCCGCAAATTGAGCTGAACGGACAGACGCTCCCGTTTTCGCAGGGTCACGGGCTTTCGTACCACCCGCTGTTTCAAAACGCTGCGGCTTGTGAGCCTGCACTCGACGAATACGGCGAAAGCGATTTTGACACGCCCACCGAGCGCATGATCATCGACCACTACGGGCTAAACCCTGAAGACGGCTGGGCGATCCACCGCTATTCGTTCCCGTGGAAGACGAAGCGCCGCCCGAAAAGCATTTCGTCGCTCGCGTTGACGCTGACCCCGCAGCCCGTGCGCGTGCCCGGCGCGGAGTTTGAAGTTCAAAAACCCGGCGACATATTTGCGTTTTCCCATAACGGCATACCGTATACGCTGACGGCTCAGAATTTGGAGCCGCAGACGCTTCCGAAAAACACTTTTTCCGACGCGCGTTTCGATTTTCCGAATCGATTTACCGCAATGACCTATACGGTCTCGCCTGCCCCGCCGAAAAACCTCATCTCCGTTGAGGACCGCACGCAGAACGATCCGCCTGTTGAGCGCGAAGCGCCCAAGGACTACCCGTTCATGCCCGAAGCGCAAAACGCTGCCGTTATCGGCATCATCGGTGGCGCAGACGGACCCATGGCGCTGTTTGTCACGACAAAAAGCGAAGACAAAGCCGTGCTGACCACCTGCTCGGCGCTGCATTTTGCGCCTCCGAAGAAGATCACGTGGCGCATCGTCTTCCATGAAACGCCGTTTGCGCCCGAGAGGTTTCGGCTTTTGTAAAAGTTCCGAAGCTTCATCGCCTTTCAGTGTTTAAAATCATTCAGATCTGCTTTATAGCCGCAAAAAGCCGAACCCAGTAAGTCCGCCGCATCAGGCAGATAAAACGTCAAGATTATGAAAAGCTCAAAAATGTCAGAAAATTTTTATTTATAAGGAGAATGTGATATGAACAATATTTATCATCGCGTAAGCATACGAAAATACAAGGATTGCCCTGTAGAAAAAGATAAGCTCCTTCAGATATTGAAAGCAGGAATGCAGGCTCCGAACGCGTGTAATCAGCAGCCTTGGGAATTTTATGTGGTAACCGATAAGGAAACCATACAAAAGCTGTCGCAAATCACACCCTACGCGGGATGTGCGGCAAAAGCGCCGGTAATCATCGTTCCCGTTTATCGAACAGAAGGTCTTCCGGCTTTACCAATGGTAGCGATCGACATGGGAATGGCGCTGGAAAATATCTGGTTGGAGACAGATGCACTCGGCCTCGGCGGTGTTTGCATCGGGATATCTCCCATTCAGGAATGGATGGATCAGGCCCGTCAGATTTTGGGTATTACGGAAAACTTGTCTGTTTTTTCACTGTTTGCGCTCGGATACCCGGACGAGGAACGGACACAGCAGGATCGCTTTGATCGAAGCAGGATTCATTTTGTAGAGTGAAGACCTCGGTAAAGTAATATTTTCACGCAAAAAAGGCGGCAAGCGCATGAGGGCCTTATATAAATCGGGAAGATCTCTATTCGGCAGCGTTCCTATGGCATAGCTGTACGATTTACTTATGGATAGTAGTATATATACTGAGGCTACAAGGAAATGCTAATTCTGCAATCTGTTTTCTTCGCCCCAAATACAGAGCTGATCCAGCACGGTCATCAGAGACTTTCCACGCTCAGACAGGGAATACTCAACCTTCGGCGGGATCTGCGGATACTCGGTGCGGACGATCAGTTTGTCGGCTTCCAGCTCCTTGAGATTCGTGCTGAGAGTCTTGTCGGAAATGGTTTTCAGATACCGTTTCAGCTCATTGAACCGTACGGTTTCAAACTCCATCAGACAATATAGAATGACCATCTTGTGCTTGCCGGAAATCAGCGACAGCGCGTAGGCAAAGCCGGTGTCCTCAAAATTGGCGTTTTCAATATAGTTCTTAATCATTTGCTTTCTCCAAGGATAGTACCTGTCTTTTTAGCCAGTACTTGAATTTCAGATTCGCTTGCGTATAATTATAAGCAGGATGAAGAGTCCTGTCAATCTGATCACAAGGAGAAGTTATCATGAGAATGAAACTGAAAATCACCGAGGGTATTTTCCCCATGCCGGTTCTGATGGTTGCGACTTATAACGAGGACGGCAGCGTAAATGTGATGAATGCTGCATGGGGTACCATGCAGGAGCGGGACATCGTTGCGCTGAATCTTACCGAGACTCACAAGACCGTGCAGAATATCAAGACACGGGGCGCGTTTACCGTCAGCATTGCCGACGCCGCGCACATGGCCGAAGCAGACTATTTCGGCGTAGAGTCCGGAAATAAGGTTGCAGATAAATTTGCCCGCAGCGGTCTGACCGCGAGCAAAGCCGAAACTGTAGATGCCCCTGTCATCAACGAGTTCCCGATTTGTCTGGAGTGCAAATTCATTGAGTATCAGAACAATGAATATGGCTGCGGCGTCATCGGTAAGGTAGTCAATGTCACCGCTGATGAGAGTGTTATGGTGGACGGAAAAATTGATATGTCTAAGGTCAACGCCATCGCATTTGACCCCTACACCCACGGCTATTATAAGGTCACAGAGCGTGTGGGCGAGGCATTTCGAGACGGCTTAAAGCTGAAAAAATAACAATATAAAAGGCAATATTAAGCAGCCGATACTTCCTTGCCGAACAGCAGAAAAGTCCGGGCTGTCCGTACCTAAAAACAGAGCGTTTCAGCTAAAAGCTGAAACGCTCTGTTTTTAGGTATTCTAACGAAGAAGCACAGACAAAAGAAGACTTTGCACGCAAAGTCTTCTTTCAGAGAGATAAAATCTATATGTATATGTTATCTTCCGATTGTTCAGATGCCGCGGCACCATTTCAGATATCTTAAAGCGTGTTTCTGACCCGCTACTTCCAAATCGCCGTTGAAAATGTCATCATGGAAACCCTCAACGCAAAGATCACCCGAAAAATTGTGCCGATAGAGCACATCGAAAATCGCACGCCAATCTGTATCGCCATATCCCGGCGTTCTGGGAATTGCAAACTGTGATGCACCGGATACACCGTATTTTTTGACTTTATTCCAATCAATATTGGCATCTTTACCGTGAAGGTGATACACACGTCCGATCCATTCTTCCAGCTGGGGCACAGGATCAATCAGTTGTACCATTTGGTGTGCAGGCTCCCATTCCAATCCGATGGCCGGACTGTCAACAGCATCAAACATCATTTGCCATGCACGCGGATTAAAGCCAATGTT